>Ga0208461_1003432_pt1 | contig 11916 bp, 3 predicted proteins | sample AD_JPNTR4_MetaG_FD_184448 | JGI IMG/M metagenome (GOLD analysis project Ga0208461, IMG submission 184448) | Active sludge microbial communities of municipal wastewater-treating anaerobic digesters from Japan - AD_JPNTR4_MetaG (SPAdes) (version 2) | ecosystem: Engineered > Bioreactor > Anaerobic >... | reverse complement strand
CCTTCCTGTGGCTTCAGCCGGTTCGTTGCCTCCCCGTCTGCACATTCGGTAACAGGGTGCTGGTTAGGCTTTCCCTGTGTCGGACTTTAACCGACTGCATATCGCACGCTTTGCTTGGCGCACTCATCATTCCCCCTTATTCTTACTTCACCGAAAGTAACGAACCACCCGGTGCCGGCTCAGGGCCGCTCCAAACGACATAATCGAGATAACTCGGCACCGAGAGTCCGGAACGGATCGCCGTCGCGGACGAGTCCCCCATCCGCATCCAGAGCAGTCCGTACTCAGGGTCGGTGTAGAAAAACCGACCGTTGACCACTTCGACATCCAAATAGCTCCGCCAGGGCCCCAGATCGAGGACTTTGTGAATTTCCGTCAACGCGGCAGTCGCCGAAGTCCACCAAAAATCCTGAATGCCGTTGCCGGTGAACAGAATGCCGGCCCCCTGAACCTGCGTATTGGTCACTATCGGGGAATACACACTTTCCCGGTCGTAATAACACACCGTGGGATTCTCGATCCGACACGTTGCCAAACGGGTTCCGTCCGGTGAAAACCGATACAACTTGCCGGTACCTTGATAAAGCGCGTTCGTTTTGTTAAACCACGCGGTGCAGTAGACATCGCCCGCCGCATTGACTGCCACGCCGTGACATTCGGGCAGGGTCTCGCCATCCTCGCAATTTTCAGCATTCGCAAAAATCGACACATCACCCGAACGCGCCTGTATCTTGTAGATCGTCTCGCCGAAACTGTTCGTCCCATAATATCCATTGGTCGGCACGTTGGCCCAAGCGGCGCCGCCACCCGCCAGAAACAGGGTATGCGCGTCGCTGACATACAGCGATCCGCCGTCGGGTGAAAGCGCCAGCGCGGTCGGCACGCATCCGGCGTAGGGCGTTGCTGAAAAATCGGCGGTCACCTCTTTGAATGTCCCCCATTTACTGAAGCGTAAAATTCTCCCCCCCGGCACGCCTTCGGCCACATAGACCGTGTTGCTGAACGAGGCGATACCGCGCGGCTGCCGCAACGGCTGGCCCGCATAGGCCACGCCTTCGCCGCCCGCGAAGAGCGTCTTTGTGCCAAGCCCCCCGCCCGCATCCACCTCGACCCTCACGACACGGTTCGCCGCTGTCTCGGAGAGCAGCAGATGACCGGTCGTCGGTCGCAGAGGCGTCCGTGGCACGACGATGATCTGACGCGACTCCGCAGGCACCGGACGTAAGTCAATGCCGCAAGATCATGACGCGCAATTTCCGGAGCACCCCACCGTCCACCGTACAACTCGCCCTGAACCACGGCGATACCGACCCGGTTGCCGAGCCCGCTGATCGTGTATTTCGTTATGACTCCTGTCTCGACAGCGATCGCATAGGTCGCGTCACCACTCGATGATCCATAAATCATGTTTTGCTGAGGCTCGAAACAGATCGCCTGAACACCCCCCAGTCCGGAAAAGGTGTCCAACAACGTGCCGTCTTCGCCGCTGAATTTGAAAACGTTCCCCGAACTCCGCTCAGAAACCCAGACATTTCCGTCCGCATCCGTGGTGACGCCGCGCATCGTTCGGAATTTCCACAGCCCAGTGCCCAACGCATTGGTCCCCTCATTAGCGATGAACAAACCGCCGACACCGGTGACCGTGTCGTACCGGTAAACAGCGGCACTGGTGGTCGGTTCCGAAAAATTCAAGCCTGCCGTGGCATAGAGCCACCGCCCATCCCATGACATGCCCATCGTTTCTACCGTTTTCTCGGCGACAGCCAGCGTACGCAGATAGGTTCCCGCAAGGTCAAATTCCAGAATGCGTGACGAACTCCCGCTCTCACCGATAAAAACCCGCTTTCCGTCTGACGCCAACGCATGGAAATTACGCTGAGCCCCTCCGTAGTTGTTGGTCGTATGAGCGAAATCGCTCTGACGGCTCCATACGCCGTCCGTCACTACAAAACGCATGACGGTTTGTCCCGTAACGAGCAGAACTGTATCGGTCTCGGCAGACACAGCCGCCGCACCCATCAAGCCTGCGATCAAAAGGATCTGCAACTTGCTTGTCAAACGTTGACTCATTGTGTCGCTCCTGTACTTATGAACGAACCTCTGTTCCATACCTCACACCGTCACCACGCGAGTTCCTTGTTCAGGAACCCATAAACCTTACCGTCCTCTGCCCCGATCAAGAGATCCGGCCGGTTGTCCCCGTCCAGATCCGTCACCCACGGCGTAGCATTGTGAACGCCGAAGTCCAGCGCCTGGCCGCTCACAAGCTTGAGCGGAACAGGCCGTGCAAACAATGGCGCCGCATTCGACCTCTCATTGCGGAGGAAGAACGGCACGGCCCCCTGTTTGGCCGTCTGCTCACTGAAAAATCGATGACAGGAACGGTTGGTGCCGAACAGCAGGTCCAGCCGACCGTCGCCATCCCAATCCACCAATGAGACTGCCCCGCGTCCCCAAAGGCCGGCCGGGCCGCACAACCGGATGGCGGCACCATCCGTGTGGCGGAGCTTGATCGTTTCACTCAGATCGGTTCCCCCCGCCACTTTCGGCACAGCGACCGCCAGATCGCCGTCCCAATCCTGAATCAACAGCGCGTCATGCCGCACACCTGCGAACCCGGACGTTCCCGGGATGATGTCCGGGCGGCTGCGCCAGGCGACCTTGAGCGGTTCTCCCCGCAAGGTGAACGGCCGTCCCGCCGTGAGCGCCTTGGCGTCATCCGAACTTCCCTGCGCTTCCATGCACCGATAGAGCATCAGCGTTCCCGTGATGTCATCCGTAATCACTGCCTTAGCCCCCCCCCATTCGCCAGCCGTGACTTTGAGATAACCCCAGCGTTTCTCATTCGATCCTTGAATCGAGCCGTTCAGTCCAGCGGTCGGACGGATCGGAACGCCGTCGGCCGTCATCGCCTGCGGTGACTCGTAGGCCCACGGATCGTCTGTGCCGCGCCAGAACATCAGACGCCCCGACGCATCGCCGGTCAGGAGATCCGGCTGACCATCCCCATCCCAATCCAGCCTGCAAGGCGAGGTCAGCGTTTCGGCCGACAACCATCCGCCGCTGGTCTGCGCGACACCCACCGACTCAAACTCGCCCACACGGCGGCCTTTCAGAACCGCCACGACGCCCGGATTACCGTCCAGCAGCAACTCAGGCGCGCCATCACCCTCCAGATCGACGCTCGACATGCGCACCACCAGAAAAGTGTGCGGCAGCTCGTATCCGCTCTTCAGCAGCGGCCGAGCCGAACCGCAGACCGCTTGACCGTCACGCGTCTCGACATCAACCGCCACCAACTCATCAATGCTTCCCGCGATCACGAGCCAGGTCCGGCCCTCCATGCGCAACACGGTCAGCGCTCGGCCCGCTCCGATGGTTTTCCACAGCAGCGGATAGTCCGGCGTACGCGTCATCACATGACGCGGTCCATCAAACGCAAAACTGCCGTCCTCCGCGCGGGTGCCCTTCGACCACAGCACCTCGCCGATCACCTCGTTGCCCAGCCACTTGCCCCGGATATCATACCCCTTGCCCGGGCCGGCATAACGTTGTTCCTTGCCGGTCCACGGCGAGCCTTCAAACGGGAAGCGCGTATCACCGCCGAGCGAGAGCGTGCGCATGAACACAAAATCTTCCGTCCCGTCCCCGTCGAGATCGCTCAACACCCACGCACTCACCCCGCCGAGCGCGGCCGCCAGAGGTTTACCGCCGAAACGCACGTGCTTCAGCGAGAACAGAGGAGCACCCGGTTGACCCGTATTGAGATACTGCACAAGGGTTCCGTCACCAAGCCGAGTACGCGTGCCGCGTGCGAACAGATCGAACGTACCGCGACCATTCGGCAGCGCCTGATAGCGGTCGGACGGCAGTCCCGCGACCGTTGAACCGCTGTCATAGACCGGCAACCCGTTCTCGTTCCTTTCAAAGCGATAAAGTGCGAGCCGTGACCCGAACACCCCCCCGCAGATCGCCAATATGTCGCGCCCCTGCCGGTCATGCCACGACACCGCTGTGGCATGGATCGACAACCCATCGATCAACGGGTGACGCTGACGGGGCGCGACCCGCAGCGCACGATAGGCCGGGCCATCATCCGGTGCTGTCGTCAGCGCCGGCCGATATTCGTTTCCCGGTGTCGGTTTCACCGTAACACCGGTCGCGGCCGCCAGTCCGGCGACATCTTGCTCGGAAAGGCAACGATCAAGAAAGGTGACCTCGGAGGAAACCTCGCCAAGCAAGGCACGTCGTCCACCGTCTGCACCAACCTGCATGCGCAGGTAACGCGGCAACCGTCGCGGATGCCAACGGTACACGACCGGTGCGCCGTCCAGGTAGAGCTGCAGTTCGTTGCCGGAGTCGGTCAACGCGACGTGGTGCAGACAACCGCGCTCCACGCGCACGTCGGCATTCACGTCAAAATTGTTGGTGCCGTCCTTGGCGAACAGTGTCACGAACAGACGGTCCGGCCTCATTCGGACGAATAATGCCGGTTCATTCGTCGAAGCAGAATCCAGCCGCAACAAGGTCATCGGTGAAGCGGCGTTCCACGCACGGTCTTCCCCTTCTGGGAAACGCGCCACGCGAAACGTAAAGGCCAGTGAGCACGGCTTCCCGCCGCCGAACCGCACAGCCGGCTCGCCGCACGCCACCCACGCGCACAAGAAGATCGACACATATCTTATGATGCGCATGTTCCCTCCATTTTCCCCACCGTTCGTGTGCCCCTGAGGAGGCCCCCCATTTCATTTTCCTTGTCAGCAGACGTCGAAACGCCAACTTCCACCGTTCTTCCAACGCAACCAGTTAACACTGGCACCGCTGAAAAACCAAGGAAAATGATATGCACAGCTCTTTCATTCGTATGCACTGTGATTGCATATCAGGCGGAGAAAACAAAGCCGGAAGGCTGTCCCTAAACTGCGGAAATTGATGTGATGGATGTCATTTTTTCATGCGCTACACCATGTTGTTGTGGCTCGCGAGAACGCTCGCCCTCCATTTTGAAAGCTCAAGAGGCGGGTGTTGATCGTCATGGAGAGCGAACGTCCCCGCGAGCTGGTTGCGCAATATCCGTCGCATGGTGATGCGACGGGAGTAGTGTCAACTCCCGCAGTTAAGGGGCTGTGCATGTTGAAAAACAACTCATGTGCGTGCATATGTGGATACAAAAGCGGCTCTCTGTACCGGCAGATGGACGGAATCGGAAGAAGCTACCGACAAAAAAAGGGGGGGGACGGCGCAGAGCCGCCCCCCCTACCTCCAGCAACTATTGGATCACCATCACAGCCCCACCCTGGCTCGTGAGGCGTATCTCCGTAGCAGTGCGGATGATCTTGTATTTTGAGGAGAATCCACTGACCGTCGGTTTATCGCCTGTAAAGCCGCCGTCGGCCCGTGCAATGACATAAGTGGGCACCGTCAACTCGGCGTCCGCCGCCGGCACAATCAAGACCTGTGAGAGGTCCATCGTCCCGGTCGTGGTCAAACAGTCGCTTGTCGTGCCGCTGACTGTCACGCGGTAGCTGGATCCGGCAGACAGCGTCACACCGTCGAGCGCAAGCGTGCCGACCCTTGTATCGCCAGCCGGGCTCAATATCGTGCCGGGAGCCAACGTACCGTTAATCACCGCGCCACTACCGCTCAGCAGACCCACCGTACAGGTCTCGCCATTCAGATCCAACGTCGTATCGGCCTCAAGCTTGACCTCGACCGTCGCGAGTACGCCTTCTGAAGCAAAGGGATCGACCGCCGAACAGGTGAAGAGCGAACCGTCACCGGGATCAACCGGAATCTCGTAGTAGGAGATATCTTCCGCGTCACGCCCCTGCCAATCCACGGCGAACGACATATCCTTGTTGGTCCACCAGCTCGCCACATTGCCGCCAACGCCTCCGCCACCCTGACCGAAACGCACTTCGAACGCATGCGGGCCGGGGGGCAACGTGATGGTGCTTCGGGTAGGCGTGTTCCAGCCATTGCCACCGTTAATGAGCGTAATGCCATCGATGACCAACAGGACGGAGTCGTCGAAATTCTCCGCAAAGGTCCATGTCACGTCGTTTGCCGACCGGTTCCAGATGAAGCCGGTATAGACGTAGGTGGAGTTTGTCGGCCACGACTTGCCGTTGATGCTGCCATTCGCGCTGCCAGAGCCGTTGGCGGCGGTCGTTGTGAGCTCGATCGCGGTCGCGGGATTCGGGGTGACCTTGTCGAACGATTGATTATCGACCCGCCCCTCAAACAGGCCGGGTGCGGGTCTAGAGTTGAGCTTCACCGTGCCCCCCGTCACATGGACAACCGGACGCTCGATCGATTGTTCCGTCACATAGTCGGCATGGGTGGTCAGCAACGAGCCATCGCCAGGATCCTGCAGCAGGATGTAATTGTTCACATCGGTCGATCCGCGTCCCAGCGGATCGTACGTGAGTCCGCCAAGACCACTGGCCGGACCGACATCGCCCGTCCCATCTCCGAAGCGGATCTCGATCGTATGTGGACCAGGGGTCAACGTGTGGTTCTGGTAAACGACACCCTGACCGAGCGTCACGTCTTTAACCACCGTGCCGTCGATCATCAGGCGCACATTGTCGTCAAAGGTGAAGCGCCAGGTCCAGGTCACGTCGGTCTCCGAGCGGTTCCACAGATAGCCGGTGTAAATCCACGTGTGGTTGCCACCGCGCCAGAGTCCGTTTGCATACGTACTATTGGCGGTCTTGGCTCCATTACCGGCGCGCGTGGTGAGTTGGCGGCTGACCGGTTCGCCGGTATCCGTCGTATTCCAGTTCTGCAGGACGAGACTTTCCAGAAGCCCTGGACCGCGAGTGTCTGGGATGTCGACCGTCAGCAACGTCCCATCGCCCGGATCGATGATTTGACGATAATCAGCCGAGTTTGACGAGGCGCGACCCAGCGGATCGTAGGCGATGCCATAAGGCTCGCCGGTTGGACCGACGCTACCGGCTCCGTCGCCGAAACGCATCTCGATGGCATGCGGTCCAGGTGTCAACGTGACATTCGCCACCACGACCGCCGAGTTACCGGCCGTGAGTATCCGTGCACCATCGATGACGAGCGAGACGTTGTCATCGAACCGGGCACGGAACGACCACGTTTCATTGGTCGCGGCGCGGTTCCAGATGAAACCGGTATAGATCCAGGTATGGTTGTCTCCGGCCCAGATGCCGCCTGCGTAGCTGGTGTTGGCGGCCTGCGAACCGATCGCGGCACGCGTCGTCAACTGAAGACCTTCGCGGGGATTGAGCGAAGTGACATTCCAATTCTGTCGGAGCATGCCCTCCCAGAGTCCCGGCGTCAACGGTTTCGGGTACCAGGATGGGCCGAGCACGACTGGCGTACCGATCTCGAGTGTGCCCTCACCACTCTTCACCAGCGACGCTGTCGCGACACGTCCATTGATGATGCTTCCGCCCGTGACCGACACGCTGCCATTGGAGAGTGTGTTGCCGCACAAATCGAGCGTCCCGCCGTTAACGAAAATCGGAGCAACCGGTGACAGTGCGTTGGGATGATTGAGCCGCAGGGAACCTTCCCGCACCTCCGTCGGACCGAGATAGGTGCTGGCCGACTCCAAGGTGAGCGATCCGGTACCGAGTTTGGTCAGTCCGCCGGAAGTCGGAACCCCCAACACAGGCGCACCGAGCGTTGCCACTGTCGTGGCGCCGCCCCCAATCAGTGTGACCGACGGCATACTGCCATAGTCCATACCGGGCGACGTGATCTCGATGGCAGTGACTGTGCCGCTGGCTAAATCCACCCGTGCAAACGCGGTCGCGCCCTTGCCTCCACCGCCCGCGATCCGTACAAACGGCGCCGCAATATAGCCAGCCCCCGGCGATGTGACGGGGATCGACAACACGCCGAACCCAGAGGGACGGCGAAAGGGTGTCCGGACGAACAGCGCCTTGCCCGAAGACGGAATATCCACAAACGCGCCACCCTCGAAAAGGGTCACATCGGGATACACACCGGCGGCACCACCATTGAACAGTTCGACGTTGTCCGGATCCAAAGCGCGCAGCAGTCCGCCGTTCCAGTTGACCAGCACATCGGTGTTGGAACGGTTCGCGCGCCAGATACGCTTAGCATTCAGTTCACCGCCGTTCAGATTCAGGATGGCGGTCATGTTGTTGCGGTTCCCCATCTCAATCAGCCCATTGTTGGTGACCACGGCGTCCCCGCAAACCGTCATAACCGCAAACCCGGCATTGGCACTGTTATCGGAGTCATCGCCGATCTCAAGCGTAGCATTGCTGCGGAAGAGACCTCCCGTCACATGCACCACGCCTGTCCCGCCACGGCTGATCCCGATCGTCCCGCCATAACTGCCCCCAAACTCCAACACGCCGCCCCGCTGCTCGAGGATACCCGTCCCTGTTAATCCGGACCCTACCTGTGTGTATCCGTTGTTGGTCAGCACGCCGTCTGCCAAAAGGTAATACCCATAGCCGGAAATACCGATTCGCCCATCGTTGGCCATACCTCCCGTGTTGTGCATGACGCCGCCACTTTGATGCACCACGCCTAAAGCCGCTGCCCCATTACCCACCAGTAAGCGTCCCGCAATAAAGCCGTCGTCCTGGAGACGCAGGACACCACGGCCATTGTCGCCGATCAAGACTTGGGGTTGACCACTCACGTTATATCCTTTGTCCAGCGTTTCGATCCGAGTGGTGCCGCCCACTACCAAAGTAGCCAATGGGTCTGCGGCTAAGGGACTCTCGCCGACCACAACACTCTGGTCGCCAAGATAACGGCTGACCGGTGACAGATCCAACGTACCGCCGTACACACGGACTGGTCCGAGATTCACTCCCTCCCCCGACAAGGTCAACGTGTTCGGCCCAAACTTACGCACTCCCATTTGGGGGGGCAACATATCTGTGTAGACCAGATCCTCGTAAGCGGTGTCAAAGCCGATCGACGTTGTTGTACCGGAAAACGTGGTGCCGTTGTTGATCAGCGCATTGATTTCCGACAACGCAAAGCCAGGTTGCGTACCGGCGGCATCCGCGACGCGTAGTGCCAGACATCCGACATTGGCCACCTCAACTGCGGTTGCATAGTTCGGCAACGCAGCCGGGGCGACGGCATACAGGACGCCGTTCGAGATCACGGCACCGCCGGCCCAACTGTTGTTGGTGTTACGCAGGTAGGTGATACTGTTGTCATTGCCGACCTTGACCAGCCGCCCAGTGCCAGACAACTCACCGGTGTAAGTGTCGCTGCAGACGCCACCGCCATCAAAACGGACATTCCCGTTGAGTATGACAGGCCCGGACCAGTTGTTCAGATTCGTCGTGAAGCCAAGCCGGGTGTACACGCGCGAGCCCTCATCCAGGCTCAATGTCCAACCGATCGGTTTTGACACATTATAGAAATCGAAATACGCGCCGTTACGTACCGACATGACGTTATCGGCTCCGCCGGACAAGGATGCCGCCACCTCAAGCGTCACACCTCCATCCTGAATGTCAATGAATGAAGTCCCTTGGTCATTGGTGACCGTCGTATTGGTGAAACCGAAGAGCGAGGTCCCTTTTTTGGTGATGCCATGCCCGTTGAGATTCATAAAGGTCACGCTGGCGTTATTGCCGCGGAGATCCAGCCGTTGCGGGCAGTACACGGTCAGGTTCCCCAGCAGCGTTGCATACGACAACGCCCAAAACTGGCTTCGCGTGCCGGTGTTGCGCAGTGCGCCCTGGCCGTCAGGCCCTGCGCCAGAGACGTAAACATGCTCGCCCCCGAGACGTAACCCGTTGTCCGAACTACCCCAGAGGTCCAGCGCGGCCCCGTCCTGCACCACCGTGGGTGCGGCGGTCGAGCCGAACGTGGCGTTGTGCAGAACGCGCACGGTACCACGGCTCACGACCGTCGTGCCCGCGTAGGAATTCGCAACGTTCGCAAACGCGAGCGTGCCGTCACCGGTTTTGACCAGACCGCCGTTACCGCTGATCGCGCCGTTCGGCAGATCGCGCACCACGTCCGCCGGCACATCGACCGTCAGCATCCCCGCATTGATGGCCGTGCCGCCGGTGTGCGCCACCGGGCCCAGCAGGCGAACATCGCCGGGACCTGACTTTTCAAAATGCAGGTCGTTCGCGCCGTCGTTTTGCAGCGCGACGTTGACGTTGAGCGGTGCCCCGCCTGCCGCGTTGGCATTGGCCAAGATAAGCTTGTTGCCTGCAGATGCGGGAGCGGTCAGGACGCCATCCCCTGGCGTGGCGCCGAGTGTCAAAACAGCCGCGCCCGGCGTGATCTGCACGCGCGGCACCGAAAGCGTGGAACCGCCGAAGGTGACCACCGCATCCGTCACCGTCTCTTGCGAAAGTACCGCCACAGCCGTCGGATTGGCACCTAACGTAATCCCGCCGGCCGTACCGGCTGTCGTGATGCGCGCGATTTCGCCCGCGTTGTTATTGATCACCGAAGGCCCGAGCGCTGAAAGCGTTTGCTCCGGCAGGTTCGCCGCATGGATACCCAGTGTCGACGAGTAAGCAGCCAAAGCCGCACCGCCGTTGACGGTCGCCCACGGCCCGATCAGGCCGTCCGCCAGACCGGCAATGAATATCTTGACCGTTGACCCCAGCCCTTCCGCCGAGATGTCGATGGTTCCGGAAACATGGGTCAGCGACGCAACATTCACCGTGGCCGATTCGGTTCCCGGAGCAATGGCAAGGCGTGACTCGCCGCCGTCGATCTGCAAGGCACCTAAAATCGTCGTGTAGTGGGCTGCCGGGCTGCCCGCATTCAGCAGGAGCCGACCGCCGCGCAACCGTAGCAGCGTGGCGGTGCTCAGCGCACCGGACGCCGCCAAACCGATGGTCCCCTCGTCGAGAACCGTGGTGCCCGTGTAGGTATTGACCGCCGTCAGGAGCTGCGTGCCTGCGCCGCGCTTATACAGCCAAAGCCCCCCCGTGCCGCCGTTCTCGATGACGCCGTGGTTTTCGATCACGCCCGCCGGATCGACCACGTTGAAAATGAAGGCATGCCCGTTGTTATTTCCCGACCGGAAGGGGCCGGTAAAGGAGAGCGTGCCGCTTCCGGTGTGTTCGACGGTCACGTCTTGTGAACCGCCGGCGTTCTGATAGAAGGTGCGGTCGGTCGATCCGCTCTCGCCGGTGAAACGGAAGGTCGTGTTGTTCACCGAGAATTTGAACGCCTCGCCACTGCCGAGCGGCCCCGGCACCCCGGTGTTCGACACACTCGGCACTGACAACACGCCCGACGCCGTGATCAGCGTATTACCGGACTGCTCGTTGCCGGGGTTGGCCAGAATGATTGTGCCACCCCCACCGTTATGCTCGAAGCCATTGGCGCCGGTAATCTTGGCCAGAATGGTGAGGATCTTGCCGGCGGCCGCCTGATTGTCGGCAAAGTTTTCCCCCGTGTTCACACTGAAGCTCAATGTGCCGTCGCCGTCAATGACCGCATCCTCGTCCGCGCGGAGCACCAACGCTCCCAAATTGCCTAAGCTCAGGTGTGCGCCCGCCGCGATCGTCAACGTCATGCCGGGGTTGCGGAAATAGATTGTTTTGACAACCACATCCTGATTGATCAGCACGGCGGTCGGCGTATCGACCGGGAAGATGGCAACATCGGCGTTGCCGGCAGGCACGGCATTATCCTGCCAGTTCTGCGGATTCGACCAGAGGGTATCGCCACCCGCCCCTGTCCACGTCCTATCCGCGCCGTGTGCGCTTAAGAGTACTACCGCCATCCATCCTGTACATGCCCACTTCGACACACGCTCTAATTTCATAACCGGAGAGGCTCTTGCAAAACCCCCCGGACGCTGCGCCTGACGGCTTGCGTCCGGGGGGTTTTGTAAGATTTTTTGCTGGCGCGGCGGGTCTGACGCGGCACAAACGGACTCGACTGTCGCGGCCGTCGCGT
>Ga0208461_1003430_pt1 | contig 11925 bp, 8 predicted proteins | sample AD_JPNTR4_MetaG_FD_184448 | JGI IMG/M metagenome (GOLD analysis project Ga0208461, IMG submission 184448) | Active sludge microbial communities of municipal wastewater-treating anaerobic digesters from Japan - AD_JPNTR4_MetaG (SPAdes) (version 2) | ecosystem: Engineered > Bioreactor > Anaerobic >... | reverse complement strand
TGATTGGACATCTTTTCTTCCCGATATGGGTATAGTACCAAATCCATGCTTCAGGATTTATCGGTTCCCCAACACTTCCTAATAGTCTTAATGTATCAAGTGAGAAGGGCTTCAGATATTCTGTGCCTGCCTTCATAAAAGCCCTTATTGCAGTTGGTGCGGTGTAGAATATTGTAATTCCGTATTTATCTATAATCCTCCAATATCTATCCATTTCTGGCCAATCAGGCGCCCCCTCATACATGAATAATGTAGCCCCTACAGCAAGGGGTCCATAAACGATGTAACTGTGCCCAGTTATCCACCCTACATCAGCGGTACACCAAAAAACGTCTTCGTCTTTCAAGTCAAATATTAATTTGCTAGTGGTATACGCCCCAGTTAGGTAACCGCCAGTAGAATGAAGAACTCCTTTTGGTTTACCTGTTGTGCCTGAAGTATATAAAATGAATAGGCTATCATCAGAATTCATGTGTTCAGGTTCACAGTATGGGTCAACTTCTTCTTCAAGGTCGTGTACCCAAATATCCCTTCCTTTCTTAATTCTAAGAGGGAACTCACCCCTCTTGATAATCAAAACATTTTCAATGGATGGTGTATCCTTAACGGCATAGTCTGAATCATGTTTTAATGGTATAAGGCTCCCTCTCCTATAGCCGCCATCTGCAGTGATCAATAATTTTGCCTTGCAATCATTTATCCTATCCCTCAATGCTTCAGAACTAAATCCTCCAAATACAACCATATGTATTGCGCCAATCCTTGCACATGAAAGCATGGCAATTACGGCCTCAGGGATCATTGGCATATAAATTGCAACTCTATCCCCTTTATTGACACCGAGTTTTTTTAAAATATTAGAAAACTTGTTTACCTCTCTATAAAGGTCCCAATAGGTAAGAGTTTTAGTGTCTCCAGGCTCACCTTCCCATATTATTGCAGCTTTATTCCTCCTACCATTTTTAATGTGGTTATCAACGCAATTGTAACAAACATTTAGTTCTCCATTAACAAACCATTTCGAGTAAGGCGGATTCCAATCAAGCACTCTGTCCCACTTTTTATACCAGTGAAGTTCAGAAGCATAGCTTTCCCAGAATTTTTCTGGATCTTTAGTTGCATTTTCTATTGCTTCTTTACTGTTAATATTGGCATTCTCTTTAAATGCTGTTGAAGGGTAAAATCTTCTAAATTCTGTTAATAGCCCTTCAAGAGACTTTCCCTTTACAGATCCCATTTTTAACTTCCTCATATCCTATTATATATATCGACTAGTTACCTAATTAGCTAACCCTTTATAAGTATTTCTAATAATCAATAAAATATTAAAACAAAAGACATTAATAATTAATAAATATAGGATAAAGTTCTATACAATAGATATCTTATTAAATAGAATACTCTAAAAGAAGTTCAGATAAATCAATAACCTCCATTTCTAAAGAATCATTTAAATTTCTCTTACAGAAAGGGCATGTTGAAACAATAATTTTGGCTCCTACATCTCTAGCATCGTCAATTCTTTCCTTTGCCATAGAAACAGAAAGCTCTCCGAAGATAGATTTAACTCCTCCCCCGGCACCGCAGCACCTAGAATTTTCTTTAGAGTTATTTATTTCAACAAATTCGATGGTTGGCAATCTCTTTAATACGTCTCTTGGCTCTTCATAAATCTTTAGATGCCTGCCCATATGACATGGATCGTGGAAGGTCACTTTTAATTTCCTGCCGTCCTTAAGTTTTAGTTTACCTTCCTTAATCTTTTGAAGGAAGTATTGGGAAGAGTGAAGAAATTCCAAATTAGTATCATTTAAATCAGGATAGTCTTTCATGAAAGCCCTAAGGCATCCTGCACATGAAAATATTACCGTTTTAGCGCCAGTTTTTTTAATTTTTTCAAAATTTTCTTTTGCAAGTTCTTTAACTATTTTTTTGTTACCAGTCCTCAATGCAACTGAACCGCAACACACCTCATCGATAAGTGCATAAGAAACGTTTAATTTTTCAAGGAGCTTTATCGTGGAATCTGCTATATTTTTTTCCCTGTATAACGCCATGCATCCCCTGTAATATACCACTTCGTTTCCTTCTTTGATTTGCTTTTTTGATGTATCCCCAAAGGGATTCTTGGTCATTTTTATGTTTTCAAGCACCTGATTGTGTGCAGGGAAAGATAATCCTGCCAAAGATATTTCTTCTCTTAATCTTTCTGAATAGTCTGCATTGCCTATATCTACGGGGCATGAAACCTCACAATTATTACAAGTTGTACAGAAGAAAAGACCATTTTCTAAGGCTGCCTCTGGATTTTCTAGAAAGAAGGAAGCAGAAGCTCCTCTCCCACCAAGATATCCCTTATATCCGTATTCGTTTCCAACAACATGATAAACAGGGCAATCTAGTAGGCAATTGCCGCACCCTATGCAGTAAAACAGATTTTTATATCCTTTGGCAAAGGCTTCTGTCCTCCCATTATCAACTAAAACTAGTATGACTTCGTTTGGCCCCTGCATACCCTTAAACAGCATTTTTTCTATATCTGCAGTTTTTGACACCCCTGATATTATCTCAATGTACGAAGTTATTGGGGCGCCTGTTGCGTAATAAGTGCATAGCTTTACCATGTTGATAGCTTCTTCAATGTTCGGATAAATTTTGTCTATTGAAGTTACTATGATATGCTTTTTTTCTCGCATCTGAACAAGATTTATATTGCCTTCGTTATTTATTATTACAGCCGCACCCTCTTCTGCACATAAGGCATTTGCACCTGTGATCCCTATTTTTGATTTTTCAATGTATCCTCTAATTTTTTCTTTACCAAACTTTGTGAGAATTAGGGGATCAGGTTCAAAATTTTTCCCAAAAGAGTCTGAAAATATTTTTGCTATTTCATGCCTAGACAGGTGACATGCAGGACCTGTGGGATGTGCAGGCTTTTCTTTGGAGAGTTGGAGTATATAATCTCCAAGATCTGTTTCTATAACCTCTACTCCATTTTTTTCTAAATATTCATGAAGCCCAATTTCTTTAGTTACATTAGATTTAGATTTCACAACTAATTTTTCTTCACCAATCTCTTTTAATATAAAGTCAACAGCATCTTTTTTGGTGTCAGCATAAAAAACTCTAAAGCCGTTATTCTCAAATTTTTTAATTGCTTGGGACAGGAGCTCTTTGTTACCAATTGAAAAATCCCTTGTTTGCTTCAGTCTATTTATTCTTTGCTCTAAATCAGGAAACAATGAGATATTTTCCTCTTGTCTTTCTCTTGTTGTTTTGAAAGCTTTCCTTAAAGCAATAAGCTTCCCCTTATTTTTCAAAGATTTGCTGATTTTATTTTTTAGGTGTGCCTCTGTAACCACGTTTAAAAGGGATTAAACAATATTATAAGTTTTACTACAATCTAATCACATGAAAAGTACCAAAAGTTTTAAATATATATTCTTAACTTTTTATATGACAATTAGTTATTTCGATATGCTTATTAGCTCCAATCGAAAATTTTATATATAGTCTGGAAATAAGTCAAAGTTAGCTAAATAACTTAAAATTAGTTCCAAATAACGTTTTAGAAATATGGAGGCAGTTAAATGGATGTCAAAGTTTACAAAAACTATGTAAACGGAAAATGGGTTGAACCTGAAAACAATGGATACGTAGATATTGAAAATCCAAGTACTGGTAAAGTAATAGCGAAAGTACCGCTTTCAAAAAAATCTGAGGCCGATAAGGCCATTGACATTGCCCATGAAGCGTATCTATCTTGGAGTCAGATGCCTGGCCCAAGAAGGGCGAAACCCTTGTTCAAGCTAAGAGATTTACTAATGGAAAACGAAGAAGAAATATCAAGGATCTTGGTAGAGGAGATGGGAAAATCCCTTCCAGATGCAAGAGCTGAGATGAAAAGATGTTTTGAAAATATAGAGGTCGCCTGTGGAATGCCAATGCTTCAACAGAGCGATAAAATAATAGGGACTTCTTTTGGGATTGATGGTGAAGTTTTAAGACTTCCAATGGGAGTTTTCACAGTAGTAGCTCCTTTCAACTTTCCAGCTATGGTCCCATTTTGGTTTATACCATATGCAATAACAACAGGAAACACTGTTATAGTAAAGCCGTCAAAACAGGTCCCAGGGACTATGATTAAGATTACAGAATACATGGATAAGATAGGCCTACCCCCCGGAGTATACAACGTTGTTAATGGAGACAGGGAAGTTGCGGATGCATTCATTGAAAATCCCAAAGTTAAAGGATTTTCTTTAGTAGGATCAACAAATGTGTGCAGGACTGTAGCAGAAAAATGTGCAAGAAACAACAAGAGATTCCAGGCAATGGGGAGTGCAAAAAATCATCTTATCGCAATGCCTGATGCCAAAATAGATGAAGTCATAAGAAATATGATGACATCATGCTTTGGTTGTGCAGGTCAGAGATGTATGGCATCTTCTGTACTAGTTGGCGTGGGGGATGAGATGTATAACACAATCTGTGAAAAATTCACAGAGGCTGCAAAGGAAGTAATAGTTGCTGATCCTCTTGATCCAAGGTACGCTGAAGAGCCAAATCTGATGGGCCCAGTGATTTCAAAACACGCCTTTAATTTCATCAACAAGATGATTGACGTGGGTGTAAAAGAAGGTGCAAAATTACTACTCGATGGACGAGGTATCAAGGTACCTGGAAACGAAGGCGGACATTTCATTGGACCAACAATCTTTGCCGATGTTAAGGAAGGCATGGAGATTCATAAGACTGAAATATTCGGACCAGTAGTATGCATAATGAAGGCAAATACACTTGATGAAGCGATTGGATTTATCAACAGACACCAATACGGTAACGGCGCCTCAATCTACACTCAAAATGGATACTGGACAAGGGAATTCAAGCTTAAAGCCGAAGCTGGGATGATAGGTGTTAACATAGGTATACCTGCTCCAGTCGCATTCTTACCTTTCGGCGGAATGAAGAACTCTCAATTTGCAGATATAAAGGCACAGGGAAAAGCGATAGTTAACTTCTACACCCAGGATAAGATTATTACAGAGAGATTCTGGCCAGAAAAAGATTAATTTTATTATATTATTCTTTTTTTATAATTAGATATCAACCCGAATATCTTCTTTTATCTTTTTTATTATGACATGTGTGTTGGATCTTTCAATCTCTTTCATAGAAATAAAAGTTTCAACTATTCTATTGAGGTCATCTTTATCTTTTGCACGTATTAAAACAACAAAATCATGCTCTCCTATAAGGAAATATACGCCCCAAACACCAGGGATGTTCTTGAGCTTGTCACCTATATAATCAACATATCCGGGATTATAATGGGCCCTTATCAAAGACACAGCAAGTATGCCCATACCTAGTTTTTCAGGGTCCAAAATTGCAGCAAATTTTTTGATGATACCCCTTTCCTTTAGATTCATTACCCTATAATGGATAGTTGATTTTGAGACACCCAACTCTTTGCCTAGCGTTTCAAAGCTTATCTCAGAGTTGTTTTGTAAAGCGTTCAATATTTTAATGTCAATTTCATCTAAATTAAGACTTTCCATGTGTAACTTAAACTAATGTTCATTTAAAAGATTATTTATTAGGTATCAAATTATAAGTAAAAATGTTCAATATTAATGGGCAGATTTGAAATTAGAAAAGAAATAAATTTAATTCTCTTTCAGATAAGTTTTCAGTGTATTTCTCTATAGAATCGATGCTGTCAAGTATATCTTGAAGATACACATCAACGCTTTTTTTCAGAGTATTGCCTCCTGCTCAGATAAAATATATTCCTTTAAAGCAGGCTTAATCATATCGTATTCAACTAGATCGACTTTCTTATTTGTGGCATCCTCTATTTCGAGTTTGATGCCTATAAAATCTAAAAGACTTGTGTCTTCTTGAAGCTCAACAAGGATGTCTATATCGCTGCCCTCGGTATAATCATCCCTAACTATAGACCCAAATAATGACGCCCGTTTAACATTATGTCTTTTTAAGATTGGAACAACTATTTCTTTAATCTTATCTTTTGTGGCCTTTTCTTTCATCAAATACTGTATTGGGTATTTGTATATAAATATTTTGAATTTAATAGAAAAGAAATTCTAATTCCTAAAGCTTGTAACTGATGCCGGTATCCTTCCGCCCCTTTTCACGAACGTGGCACCGTCAATCTTCTTTAATCAATATGCCTAACCTTTTCTTCTGAGAATCCATCTATATGCTGGAAGAATCTTTATTTTTTTGTCGCCCATTTCAATCTCTTCTGTCTGTTCGAATGTTAAGATGATACCTTCTTTTAACTTTAAGGTATCCATTGCATCTAACAAGCCATTTATCTCTCGTTCTCTGTTATCTTCATCGAGAACAAAACATACCTGTATTGCATTTGTTATCCTGTTACCAGTCTTGACTAAGAAATCACACTCATTTTTATTTGAGTAGTAATAGATATCATTATTGTCTCTTTTTAGCTCATTGAATATAGCATTTTCTAAGTTTCTACCTTTGTTCGGTGTAAAGGTAAGGCCGCAAATCTTGTTGAACGCCTGATCAACAAGATATATCTTCCTTGGCGAGCTAAGTTGCTGCCTCAAAGAATGGGAGAACTTTAAGACCTCAAAGAATAGGTAAGAGTTTCCAAGATATGAGATATATTCTTTCACAGTTATGGCGTTTCCAAGCCCAAGAGTTTTCTTAAGAGAATTGTATGTGAATTTGCAGGTGGCATTTGTGGCCAGTATGTTCACAAGCTCCTTCAATACCTTTTCTTTTTTGATAGAATATCTAACTATTATATCCTTATACAGAATGTTCTCATAGACCGTTCTTAGGTAATCGTCATCTTGATTTTTTAGGTAATCTGGAAATCCCCCGGAGACAAGATATTCCTCAAAGAGCTTTTGCATTTTAATCTTATTTTCAGATATGTAAAAATCATCCTTTTTGAAAGTTATTTTCTTAAATGACAGAAATTCGTTGAATGAGAAAGGGTAGACTTCAAACACCTTGTATCTTCCAGTAAGCCTTGTGCCAAACTCCTTACTAAGCAGTGACGCATTTGAACCGGTGATGACTATTTTTTTACCTTCGTCTTGCAATCTCCTGACAAAAGTTTCAAATTTCTCAACGTTTTGAATCTCATCAAAGAAGTATATCCTGGATGGTCCATAAGATTCTATTAGGACTTCATTTAGAGTTTCAAATTCTTTAGCTCTAAAGTCAAGTAGCCTTTCATCTTCAAAGTTTATATAGCACCATTCAGATTTATTCTGCATGATCTGTTTTAATAAAGTGGATTTTCCGCATCTTCTAACACCAGTTAGGATAATTATCCTTTCATCATCAAAGAAATCCAAGATTTTATCTAATAGCTCCCTTCTTACAGTTTCTTTCTGGAAGTTTAGCTCATTCTTTTGATTTATTACTACCTGCCTCAATATCTCCTTGGTAGCCATACTCATTAATAATGAGTACTTATATATAAATCTACTCATTGGTAATTAGTATAAGAATCAGATAATCTAATAATTTTACATCAGTATATGGCAAAATATATCATATTATCTGATAAAAATTAATAGTTCACTATTGTTAAGAAACTTAATAGTGAAAAGAATAGATTAGTTCCTAAAGCTTGTAACTGACGCAGGTATCCTGCCGCCACGCTTTACAAATTTAGAGCAGTCAATCTTCTTAACAGGCATGACTGACCCTTCCCCTAGTAAGCCTCCGAAGTGGACGTAATCGCCCTCTTTCTTTCCCTTAATTGGGATAAGCCTAACGCCAACTGTTTTATTGTTGTATACGCCTATAGCAATCTCATCTGCTATAATCCCTGCAATAATCTCTTCAGGGGTGTCACCAGGAATTGGCACCATGTCAATCCCAACAGAACATACTGAAGTCATTGCTTCAAGCTTTTCGATATTGATGTGCCCAGCCTTTGCAACTTCTATCATGCCTCTATCTTCAGAAACTGGGATGAAAGCACCGCTGTACCCTCCTATCCTAGAGCTTGCCATTATCCCGCCTTTCTTTACAGCGTCAGTTAGAAGTGCCAACGCACAAGTGGATCCAGGACCACCGCAGTGTTCAATGCCCATATCCTCAATTATCTTTGCAACGCTATCCCCAACTACCGGTGTTGGTGCAAGTGATAGATCAATGGAGCCAAAGTCTACCTTCATTCTTTTTGCAACTTCCTCTCCGATTAATTCACCAGCCCTAACTATTTTAAATGAAACACGCTTGATTGTGTCACAAAGTTCTGTGAAGTTACCATTTGTCTTTTCTACAGCCGCCCTGACTACCCCAGGCCCACTTATACCAACATTAATAGATGCGTCAGAATTACCAATCCCATGATAAGCTCCAGGCATGAAAGGTATATCCTCCGGTGCATTGGCAAGGACAACTAGCCTTGCGCACCCTGTGTCTGATACTTCAGAGGTCTTCTTGATAATTCTGCCCATCCTCAATATTTCATCCATGTTGATGCCGTCCCTAGTCGATGCGACAACTACAGAGGAACAGAGCCTATCAGTTGCTTCCATTGCCTCTGGAATCGACTCTATCAGCATGTTATCTCCCAAAGAGGCTGCCCTGTGCACTAAAGCGGTGTAACCCCCAATAAAATCGATAGAAAGGTCTTCAGCCGCCTCATCAAGGGTCGTAGCGATCTTTACCGCGGCCTTTTTTGAAGGCATGCCAAGTGCATTTATTATGAGGGAGATAGGGGTCACAGCTATCCTTTTGTTTACTATTGGGATGCCAAAGTCCTCTTGCACCCCGTTTACAATCTCAACAAAGTCCCCAGCCTTATCAAATATTTTGTCAGTAATCCGCTCACAGGTGTGCCCCACATCGTTTTTTGCACAGCTAAGCAAATTGATGCCCAAAGTAACTGTCCTTATATCAAGTTGCTCAACCTTTACCATTTTAATGGTCTCAAGAATCTCTTCAGAATTTACCATAGACTTCAAATCCTATGCATCCTGTCAAATATCTCCTTCCTCTGGATGAGAAGATTGATGTTAAGCTTCACACCTTCAGCTTCAAGATCGTGCTTTATCTTCTTGAAATCATACCCTGATGTGGATATATCAGCTATAGCTATCATTGAGAATACGCCATCAAGAACGGTCTGGCTTAGCTCTAATATATTGACATTTAGATCAGCCAATACCCTTGTAACGCCTGCTACAATACCAGGTCTATCGGCTGATAATACAGTAATTACTATTTTTTCACCAATTGGGTCTGCCATATTTAGAAAGAAGCGTATTGTCTTAAAAAGTTAGTGGAAAAAAGAAGAGAAAAAATTTATTTCTTGTTTTTGTTTTTTTCAAGTATCTTCATTATCTTGTCAATTGGAAGTGATTTGTGCTCTTCACAAACAACGTCAAGATTAGAGAGGTAAATGTCCCAGTTTCCGTTTCTGTAATCCTGGTATACAACACGGCCACAGTATACTGAAGGATTCTCTTGTTGGGAAGTATCGGTAGTTATTGCAAACTCCTGTTTAGTATCCAAATTGTATCCGTAGATGTTGGGGTTACCGTCCCGTAAATCCTCCCAAACAATTATATGCCTATATATTGCAGGTGCAGTTTTATCAGTAGTGTCATTTGGATCAGAAGTAATAGCAAACTCTGTTTGGGTCTTAAGATTGTAGCCCCAGATGTTATAGTTTGTTCCGTTCCTTCTATCTCTCCAAACAACTATGTCGCCGTATATCTTTGGCTGTGCCTGTGCCCTTAATTCAGTGCAGACTAGGAACTCTGTCTTTGTTCTAAGATTATATCCGTAGATGTCATTGTTGCCGTTTCTATTGTCTCGCCATACTACTATGTCACCGTATATTGCCGGTTGTATTTGATCATCAGCACTTATACATATAGGGAATTCCTCTTTTGTCCTTAAATTGTAACCATATATGTCATTGTTGCTGTTTCTTGTATCCTCCCATACTACTATGTCGCCGTATATTGCAGGTGCACTTTTATTGGCGGAATCAGAAGTTATAGCAAACTCTGTTTGGGTCTTAAGATTGTAGCCCCAGATGTTATAGTTTGTTCCGTTCCTTCTATCTCTCCAAACAACTATGTCACCGTATATTGCAGGTTGGCCTTGTGCATGTGCTGCAGTGCATATAGGAAATTCAGTTTTGGTCTTTAGGTTGTAGCCCCAAATGTCATTGTTACCGTTTCTATTGTCTCTCCACACTATTATATCTCCATAAATAACTGGTTGTGTTTGGTCAGAAGCGTTAGTCGTTATTCTAACTTCAGATAAAATTTTTGTTCCCATGACTGCAGAAAACATAGCAAAAGTCAGAACAGTTACCATTAAAATAAATATTAAAGTTTTTTTCATTTTATTTCACCTTTAACGGCTGTTTAATTATTTAAATAATAGTATATAAACTTATAGGTATTATAGTTAATCTCTAATAAAAATTAATTATTATTGCCAAATAGCCTATTTAATAGAAAGTAAAGAATTTATAATAAAAAAGAAATAAAATTATCGTATCTTTGAACCTGTTTTCATTTCCTTATCTGCCTCTAACAGTGAGACTAGTTTTCCGTCGTCAGCTGCTAAAAGCATGGCTTCACTTGTTACGCCACGAATCGTTGCTGGTTCAAGATTGCATATCGCCACTATCTTCTTCCCAAGAAGCTCTTCCTTCTTATAGTAGCTCTTTATACCTGCAACTATCGTTCTCTCTTCTCCGACATCAATCTTCATAACATAGAGCTTATCGGCCTTCGGGTGATCCTCTACAGAAAGGATCTTACCTGTTCTTATATCTAGTTTTAGGAATTCATCAAAAGGTATCATATGTTTTTCCTCCTTCTTTACCAAGGTCTTCTTCATGGGAGGCGGATTATCTAGCTTGTCTATCTGCCTCTTAACCTCCTCATCAGGAACTTTATAGAAAACTGGCTCCGGCTTTCCTAGGGGTTTTCCCTGCTCTAACAACAACTTAGAGCCGTCATTCCAAAAGAACTTGTCAACACCAAGCTTCTTTAGCATCTTTTCCGTTGAGAAAGGCAAGAATGGATTTAGTACAATTGAAAGTGTCTTTGCAAGCTCTAGGGAGATATAGATGGTGTTTTCTGCCCTTTTTCTATCTGTTTTTACTAGCTTCCACGGCTCCTTCTTGTCAAAGTATCTGTTACATACCTTTGCAAATGAGACGACTTCCTTTAGCGCATCCTTCATCTTGAATATCTTTATCAGACTCCCTACCTTGTCGCCTATCTCCTCCATGCTCCTTATGGCCTCCCTATCTTCCTCATCCAACAGGGATTTGTCAAGAGAAGGGATCCTCCCATCAAAATTATTAAAGGCAAATGTTAGAGACCTATGGACAAAATTACCAATGATGTCATTTAACTCATCATTTATCCTCTTCTGAAACTCTTCCCACATGAAGTCAGAATCCTTTGATTCCGGAGCGATTGTTGTTAGATAATACCTTAAGTAGTCGGGCGGGAAATCATTTAGAAAATCACTCAACCATATCGCCCAGTTACGGGATGTTGATGTCTTCTTCCCACCAATGTTTAGGTACTCATTTGCCGGAACGTCATATGGCAGTTTCCACTTTCTCCCTTCATACTCACCATACCCTAAGAGGAAAGCCGGCCACATGATCGCGTGAAACGGGATGTTATCCTTACCGATGAAGTGAATGATTTTTCCATCCAACCAGTAATCCTTCCATGCGTCTGGCCTTCCTATTCGCTCAGCCCACTCCTTTGTGGATGAGACATACCCTATTACAGCTTCAAACCAGACATATAGGACCTTATCCTTCCCTTCCTCTAAAGGCACCTTGATGCCCCACTGCAGATCCCTTGTAATTGCCCTTTCCTGTAATCCCTCCTTTATCCAGTTAAGGCA
>Ga0208461_1003423_pt1 | contig 11940 bp, 10 predicted proteins | sample AD_JPNTR4_MetaG_FD_184448 | JGI IMG/M metagenome (GOLD analysis project Ga0208461, IMG submission 184448) | Active sludge microbial communities of municipal wastewater-treating anaerobic digesters from Japan - AD_JPNTR4_MetaG (SPAdes) (version 2) | ecosystem: Engineered > Bioreactor > Anaerobic... | reverse complement strand
ACTGAAATTATTTTTTTATCTTTCACCCTTTTTCTAATAATTTCGTAATTCTTTTTTAAATTATCAAGATCTATTTCAGCCCAAGCAGGTCTTAACAAAACAAAATCTTCATTCATGGCTTTACTACATATGTGAACTCATCAAAATATAAATCTCTTCCTAAATCAACCTTCCCTGTATATTTTGGTTTTTTCTCTCCGTTAACTTCAACTCTATATAAATGTGAGTTATACCAAAGTTTATTAGGATTTTTTATGTTAAAAGGATTTTCTTTCACAATTAAAAGATCACTTTCAATTATATTATCGCTTAATTTATAATATGAAAAGTTTCTTCTAATATCAGTTATGACAAGATTCATCTCATTTAGAGATTTTTGTATTCTAAACCATTTATCGATATTCGATTCTATACTACTTAGTCCAAAATATCCAGAGCATCTATCACCTTTTAATGCCTCAACCATTCTTGAGACAAAAATTAGTAATCCTTCAACTGTTTCAACTGGATCTGTAAAAAATGTATCAAATTTATTTTTAAAAATATTTTCTAATGGGTTTCTTGCATCATAAATATAAGCTTCAATGTTCTTAAGATTTTTCTCTTTTTTAACAAAATTTATATAGTTTACCAATCTTTCATCTATTTCAAGAACAGTTATTTCATTAACTATGCCTGATAGGGAAAATAAAATACCCATTAAATCATCATCGCCAAGAATTATAATTTTCTTGTTATAAAGATCCCCTCTTGAAAGCATATATAAAAATCTTGATATTGCTGATTCATTATCAATAACTCCTTGATCGTAAACATTAGTAGGCATTGGCCTATTTTTTGCTATTTCATCATATTCTTTAATTAAGGTAGACCATAGATTCAAATTATCATAAACTCCTCTTCCATTACATTTATCACATAAAAAAGACGAAGATATCTTTCTATCTATTTTATTTTCCAAAGAGAAGATACCATCTTTTCCTTTTATAATTTTTTCATCTGAAAGTTTTTTCATTTCTTCAAGGACCTCTTTTGCAGTATAATTACTTTTTGAAACTATTTCAAAAAAGTCAGTGTCCTCTCTTGACAAAATCATTAATATTTCTTCTCTTACTCTTTCCACTTATTACCTCCAAAAAATTTTCATATAATATATTTTATACTATTTGATTAAAAATTTAGATAATAGAATTATTGTTAGAGGAGAAATTATCGTTGTTAAACCGACAGCTTTAGCAAGAGTTTTTTTATTTAAACCTATCTGTGCGCCATAAATTATAGTTGCCATCATTGTAGGCATCATACTTTGTAACAATGCAACATTTAATATATTTTTTTCAATTGTAAAGAAAGAAGATACAAAATAAAATAAAAAGGGAAAAATTATTAATTTGAAAATTGAAACAGGAATTAAATATACTAAATCCTTTTTACTGAATTTTAAATCAAGATTTATTCCAATATATAACATAACAAGAGGTGTTGTTGTTGATTTTAAAATATTTAATGATTCAATAATTATTGATGGCATATAAAAATTTCTTAAAACAAGACCAATTAAAAAAGCGATTATAGGTGGTGAAATAAAAGAGGATTTTATATTTTTTATACTGTTACCTGATAAAATAGAAATTAATGGATAAATAATTATAAGGAATGTATATAAATGAATTTGATCAAAAAGAATACCATAAGGTAGATTGTTTGCTCCAAAAAAAATTTCCACGAGTGGATAACCAAGAAATGCTGTATTTCCCATAACACCAGATAGGATAAGAGTTGAAAGTTCCCTTTTATCTTTTATATATAGTTTTCCAAAAGCAAAAATTAAAAAAAATTGGATAATCATTGTAACGGGAACAAGGGCAAAAAGAATAAGGTAATTTCCTGAAAATTTAGTAGTTAAAAGAGAGTAAAGGATAAGAGCAGGTAAAGATATATTAAAAACTATTTTTTTTATTACCTCTCCATCCTCTTCTTTTAAAAATTTTATTAATTTTAGGATATAACCAACAAGTATAAGAAGAAGAAATGATATAATCTTATTTATCATCTATAACTCCATTTATTAAATTTACAAAAAAATCACTTATAATATTGTAATCTATTTTGCATAGATTAATTATCTTAAAATCTCTATATTTTAGATTTATGAAATTCAAAATATCATCTATCTTACTTTCTTTTTCTTTTGAAAAAATTAAATCTGAAGTTATAAGAATTATTTTTTTATATCCTTCATCAATTAAATTTTCAATTGCTTGATATATATCTGGTTCACAATAATCTAAAAAAGCAATATATGTTGTTATTTTTGATTTTAAATAAATTAAATTTTTTAAATCTATTACAGAATGATAATATTCATCATTTCTAAAATTTCTTCTCCATTTTTTGATCTTATTGTTTAAATTCTCAAAAATTATGTTTTCTTCATAAGATAATTCTAAATTAGATTCTATTTTCGATTTTAAATTTAAAAATTTTGATAGCTCATTTTTTGGGAAGTCTTTAGGAATTCCACCTTCACCAATCAATAATATAGAGGTTTCATTGTTATCCATCTTTTAATATTTTACAGTAAATTTTTCTTTCTCTTGGTCCATCAAATTCAAGAAAGAAAACTCCCTGCCATGTACCAAGCATAAGTTCTCCATTCTCAATTATAAGATTAACTGAACTTGATGTTATAGATGATTTTATATGTGAATCTGCGTTTCCCTCAAGATGTTTATAGTTTAAATTTTTTGGAACAAGTTCATTTAATCTATCAAGAATATCTTCAATAACATTTGGATCAGCATTTTCATTTATAATTATCCCAGCGGTTGTGTGAGGAGTATATAAAATACAAGCTCCATCTTTAACACCAAGTGACTTTATGATATTTCTTACATAATCTGTTATTTCAATAGCATCAACTCTTTTTTTAGATTTTATTCTTATTATGTTAAACATTTTTTTCTTTTTCCTTCAATACCTCAATGGCTCTATCAACTAACTCTCCTTTAAATTTAACATTTCTCATTTTTTCCAATTCATTAATTAAATCTTCAGTTTCTTTTCTTTCTAAATAATTTCTACCCTGTAAAAAAGTTTCAATAAAATCTGCTATAGAAATTATCTGAGTCTCTATCGGAATATTATCTCCTTTTAATCCATATGGATAACCCATTCCATTATACCACTCGTGATGAAGAAGTACAAAATTAGCAATATTTCTTAATGGTTCAGAAATTGATAAAATCTTATAACCTATTTCTGAATGTTTTTTAACTAATTCAAATTCGTCTTCTCTAAGTTTTGTTGGTTTATATAAAATATGCTCTTTAATAGAAATTTTACCTATATCATGTAGAAAAGATGCGTATTCAATATCTTCAATCTGATCAGAATTCAAATTGTATTTTTCAGCAATTTTTTTAGAATAATATGCTACACCCTTAGAGTGTTCATATGTCTCTATATCTTTAGTTTCTATTGTTTTTAAAAGAATTTTAACTATCTCATCTTTTAATTTTTTATTTGTTAAAAAATTTTCATCTTTAACTCCATTTAATCCATTAAATGAATAATAGGCATCAGAGTTTCCATTTTCTAAGTAGCCTTTTTCTAACCTATATATAAAGAATTTTAATATTTTTATATCATCTTCATTTATTTTTTCTTTTTTTGATATTTCAATGTGAGAATCTTCATTAAAGTTCAATTTTAAATTATTCGAGTTGTCATCTTTATTTCCAACTGTAAGTGTTTTATCTTTAAAAGAAACAAAAATATAGTCAAGTTTTAAAAAATCTTTTAAAATATTTACTTCAACTTCTAAATCTTTATAATTATTCATCTGTTACTTCCTCTTTTATATAGAATATAACACAATTTTTAATTTTACCATTTTTTAATTTTTTTAATAGAATAAAAAATATTTTAAAAAAATTAATAGCTTTTCTTCAGATTATGGAATTTAATAATTTTTTTAATTTCATAATAAATATATCGCTTTACAATAAAATCACTCTTGACAGAATTTTTATTTTTGATATAAAAGAATCACTGTAATTTTTGTAGCTATTCAATTCAGGGGGGAAACTACAAGATTATAGATAAAATATATTTTTATGGAGGTTAAATATGAAGAAAAAGATTTTTTGCTCAATAATTTCAATATTTTGTAATCAATACGAAAATTATTTTCCTTTAAATTATAAAAAAATTGGAGGTGAAATATGAAAAATTCTTCATTAAAAATTATTATTTTAGTATCATTTTTAATAATCTCCTCTATCTCGCCAATTTTTAATCCTTACTCTATATCAAAAAATCTTGATGTAACTCCTATCTTTACTGATAGTTTTGAAAATAAAATAAACACAGAAACATCTCTTACAAGTTCTTACTATAAAGAGACAATCAAATCTTCAAATAAAATCTCCTTTATAAATGGAAAGGTTGGTTTAGGAATTCATCTTGATTCTTTATCAAGTTATATTGGTTATAGTTCTAAATATATAAACCCAGAAGAGGGAACAATAAGATTTTATTATAAACCAGATAGTAATTTATATGATTTTTATAACACAAGACAACCAGAGTGGAAAGATTTTGGTTCATATAAGCCACCATTTTCAGGTATAATTCTTGATGAAGTTGGTTTTCTTGGAGCTTTTTCAGGTGCATTTGGTTCTTATATCAATTTTTCAGGAGATAAAAGTAACAAAAATATTTCGTTAGGTTTTCAAACATGGAGCGGATCAAATTGGAGTCAGGCGACTTTCTCTACAAAGAATGACTTTATTCTATCAAGTGATAAATTTTATGATTTTGCATTCACATGGAGTAAAAGTGAAGGAAAGATAAAAATATATATTGATGGAGAGTTAAAGGCAACAGGTAACTATAACGCTCCATTAAACAATAAAGAACTATTTTTCATTGGTCAGATTCCATTCAGTAATTACTCTCCCTATGGTCCTCATTCTCTAATTGGAACATATGATGAATTAAAAATTTATAATGTTCCATTAAAAGATTTTGGAACAACTCCTCCTGTAACTGAAAATTGTGATATTTTCTCAGATGATTTCAATAGATCTGATATTGGATCAAATTGGACTATAGTTGATGATCAAGATTCATCAAAATCAGACTGGAAGATTGCGAATGGAGCACTTTCTCAATTATCAAATACCTATAGAGGATCAAATGAATATTCATATTATCAAGGCACACATATTGTAACTGGTAATTCAAATTGGAGTAACTACTCATTTTCAGTTGATATAACCCCAACTGATGATGATGGAATTGGATTAATAGTAAGATATCAAGATAAGAATAATTACTATAGATTTTTAATGGTGGGGGATTCTACAAATGGAGGACCATTTAGGAGAATAGATAAGATTGTGAATGGACAACCTTTCCAAATTTTAGCAATAGACAAGAAAAATTCTTTTAACATGAGCAAAAAGTACAGAGTTACATTTAATGTTTTTGAAAATAATCTTCAAATTTTATTTGATGGAATTGAGATATTAAAAGCAACAGATAACACATTTACAAGTGGAAAAGTGGGAATGATGACATATGCATGTAGTGGATTGTTTGATAATGTCTGTGTTAGTTCAAAAGATGGAGGAATAACTCCTCCATCTGATAATCCTAATAAACCTCCAAGAGGTTTAAGAGCATATTCAGGTGATAACAAAGTTTTACTTGAATGGGATCCTCCAGAAGATACAAAGAATCTCACTGGTTACTACCTATATAGATCAAAACAATCTGGTCAATATACATCACCTGCTCATGACTTCTCTATAACAGATACAAAATATATTGATGTGAATGTTGATAATGGAACAACATACTACTATGTTTGCAAAGTTCTCTATAAAGATAAAACACAATCTCCCCCATCAAATGAAATTATGGTAACTCCAAAGCAACTATCTCCTATAATAAACATAACTGATAATCAGAAAGTGAGTAGTTCATCATTCACATTCACTGGAAAAGTTGATATAGGTTCAAAAGTTTTTGTCAATGGATATGAGGTAAGTGTTGATTCAAATGGTAACTTCACAGCGCAAGTAACCTTGAATAAAGGTTCAAACACAATAACAATTGAAGTAAGAAATAAATCTGGTGATTATATTAAAATAACAAAGGTAGTTATCTATGAAGAGACCTCAAATCCTCCAAAAGAGATAAAAGAGAGCGAGATTATAATCATCCTTCAGATAAACAATCCATATATGACAGTTAATGGAGTAAAAAAAGAGATAGACCCAGGAAGAGGAACAGTACCAGTAATAATAAAAGGAAGAACTCTTGTTCCTATAAGAGCAATAATAGAAGAGTTAGGAGGAACAGTTGATTGGGATGGAGTAGAAAGAAAAGTAACTATTAAGTTCAAGAATAAAACAATAGAACTCTGGATTGATAAAAAAACAGCAAAAGTAGATGGAACATCAAAAGAGCTTGATGTGCCTCCTATGATTCTAAATGGTAGAACTATGCTTCCTCTAAGATTCGTAACAGAAGAGTTAGGATGCACTGTAGATTGGGAGGATAAGACAAAAACTGTAACTATAACCTATAAACAAGAATCTCAACAGGTTATAGATAAAATATCTTCAGAGGGTGAAAAGATATTTACATCTTCTGGAGGTGAACTTATTCTTTCAGATGGAACAAAACTCTCTGTTCCTCAAAATGCATTTTCAAAAGATACAAAAGTAACTTTAAAATCAATAATAAATCCAGCTTTTTCATCAATTGATACCTTAGGTTTTGAAATAACAGGATTAGAAGATCTTAAAGGAGAAATAACTCTATATGTAAATGGAAGGAAGAACTTAAAAAATGAAGAGTTGAATATCTTTGGATATGATTTTGATAAGGATGAGAAGATTGATTTCAATTACAATTATGAACCAAGTAGTGGTCTTGTAACAATTAAAATATCTCCTTTATCATCTTTAAATAAAAATTATAACTTTATTCTTTCAAATAAAGTTATTGAATTATACTCTAATATTTTAGGATTTAAAGAAAAATTATCAGTTTATGTTGGTTGGGTTCCTTATTATACATCAAAGAGTAGCGAGAAAATAATAAGAATGCCATATTACGAACAGATTGGTGGTTCCTGTGCTTCAACTTGTGCTCAAATGTTAATAAAATATAGTGGTAGGGATATTGAACTTTTTGATATTCTTAAAAAAATTAAACCATCTGACATAGATTTTGGTTTGAGTCAAGAAAAATATTCAAATGATCTTAGAGAATTTTTAAGTGAGAATCTTGGTTATACTGTAAATCACATACCATATTTTGGAATACCACATCTTAAATGGAGAGTGCTTTCTGAACTTGATAAAGGACATCCAGTTATTTTAAACTGGGGTAAACATGTAGTTCTTGTTTTAGGATATACAAAAAATGGAGAGGAAATTATTATTCATGATCCTCAAAACATTTCACCAGCAAGTGCTGAAAATGGTACTATGTATACATTAAGAAGCTGGGATTGGATCAAAGAAAGACATAAATATGCCACAGAAAAATATTTAATTCTATATCCTGAAGGATCTTTTGCTTCAAGTCCAGCTCTCTCCTTAATGTGTCCTTCTGCTGATGAAATTAATGCAATGACAGCAGGAGAACTTTCTTTCTATATTATACATCCAAATACAAAGCAATTAACATCTTTATATCAGTTGCAGATAAAACCATCCAATGAGATTGATGGATATATTTGGTCAAACAAAAACACAAAAAATAAATTAGATTTTATTCCAAATGATGCTGAAACTTTAAAATTAATCCTGCATTCCTATAATGGTTCAACTTATTCTAAAAATATTGAAATTAAAATAGCAATTGAGGAAGATAAAGGCGAAGTTGCTCCAGGAAAACAGATTACTACACATAGTCAAAAGTATTCAATAGGTGAAGCAAAATTAAATACAAATACAAAAGTTACCTATCAGCATGAATTCAAATTAGAAGATATGAGAGATTTAACTCTCAGTGACAAAAATGGTAGACAAAAAATATTTATCCATGCATATCTCTATATAGATGGAGATACAAAAACTTCTGATTCCTTTATGGTAAAAACAACTCTTGATGTTATACCTAAAGTTACTTCAATTAACCCAACAACAGGAATAGAGGGAGATATAATAACGATAAATGGATTTGCTTTTGGAAAGAACAAATCAACAAAAAGTAGAGTTACAATTAATGGTAAAGATGTTGAAGTAGTTAACTGGAGCGATAAAAAAATTGAAGTTAAATTACCCCAGGATGTTGAAAATGGTCCTGTTGTTGTTTATACAGGTGAAAAATATGAGTATGAATCTAACAAAGATATTATTTTCAATACAAAATTAAAATGTGATAAGAATTATGAAGTTGAGTGCACAGAAGTACCATCTTGGAGCATATTTGATTGCAAATGGGAAGATCACAATCAACTGATGAGATTGTGTGTTATTTTTAAAGATGGGAAAATTTCCAATTGGGGACCTACATGTTATGATCATTTTCAAGAGGTTTCTGGTACATATGATAATAGTGGTAACATCAGTTTCACATTTACATGGGAAGGATGGTATGGTGCAGATGATACACATGGTTTTATTGTAACCGGTAGCTTTACTGGTAAATTTGTAAAAGGATGTACTTTCTATGGAACTGCACAAGGTACAGCAAGAGCATACGATAAAAACCCTATGTATTGTAAGCCTTATGATATAAAGAAGGAATTTACATCACCAATGTATGATAAAAATTATAAGCCATAGAAAACAAATGAAAAATTAATATTGTATTAATTTGAAGTAAAAATTTTACCAATTTTCAAAGAGAATTATTATAAAAATTGTTTCATTTATTTACATTAGACCACACTGATTTGAAAGTGAATTTGCTTTTAAATTGTTTCATTTATTAGCTTTTAAACTTCTAATTTTTTTACAACTTCTATATTTATATAACTATATTTAAAAAAACCTATCTTTATAAGAAATTCTATTTTCATTTCGTAATAAATAAATTTTTAACAATACATTACTCTTGACAAATTAAATTTTTTAAATATAATTATACCAACTGGTCGGTATATTAATATATAAACAAGGTTAGTTACTTTTATTTTTATATAAGGAAAGATTATGAATGAAAAAAAGATAAAAGGTGAAGAAACAAAAAGAAAAATTATTGAAGTTAGTGAGACTCTTTTTACTGAAAATGGTTATGACTCAACAACTGTTCAGGATATTTGTAATAAAGCAGAAATAAGTAAAGGTGCATTCTTTTACCACTTTCCAACTAAAGAATTTTTGTTTTTAGAAATTCTCGATAAATATCTTTCAGAACTCGATAAAAGAATGAATGAAATAGAGAAAAGATCAAAAAATACCCTTAAGGCAATGGAAGAAATGGTAGTAATACTTGAGGAGATTTTTATAACATCTGAAGGAAAATTTACAATATTTCTTGAATTTTTAAGAAAGGCATCAAAAGAAACAGAAATAATGAAAAAAATATCATATCAATTTCAAAAATATAAAAAATATGTCTATGAGATGATTGAAAATGGTAAAAAAGAAGGAAATATTAAAAAAGAAATTGATTCTGAATTTATTTCACAATTAATTATCTCGTTAGCAATCGGTATGATATTAAAAAGCTCTCTATTCTTAGATCAAGAAAATGAAGATTTCTCAAAAAAGGGAATTAAGTTTATCTTGAATAATATAAAAAAGGAGGAAGAGTTATGAAAGTTTTAATAACTGGTGGTTTGGGCAACATTGGCCAACAAGTAACTACTGAATTGGTAAAAGATAGCTTCGAAGTGAGAGTATTTGATTTGAAAAATAAAAAAAATTTAAAAACTGCTAAAAAAATGAAAAATGTAGGATTTTTTTGGGGTGATATAACAAAAGAAGAGGATGTTAAAAATGCTCTAAAAGATATTGATTTAGTCGTTCATCTTGCTTTTATAATCCCTAAAATATCATCAACTGGAATTGATATAGAAAAAGCCCCAAAAATAGCTGAGAAAATAAATGTTCAAGGGACAAAAAATTTGATAGAAACAATGGAAAGTTTAGATAAACCAAATAAAATAATCTTCACATCGACAGTTCATGTGTATGGAATAACTCAGCATCTTAAGCCACCACTTAAAGTTACTGACGAGGTTCATCCAAATGAAATATATTCATACCATAAGGTTTTATGTGAAGAGATGATAAAAAAATCAAATTTAAAATATTTAATTTTAAGACTTGGTGCATCAATAACTTTTGATTTAAAAATAGAAAATTTTATCAATGGACTTTTTGATGTTCCATTGAATAATAGAATTGAGTTTGTTCACTCAAAGGATATTGCTTTGAGTATTGTGAATGCAATAAAAAGAGATGACTTATGGGGAAAGATATTAAACATTGGAGGAGGAAAAAAATGTCAATATTACTATAAAGATATGGTTTCTAAAATTCTTAATGAAATAGGGATAGGGATGCCACCAGAAGAACTTTTTACAAAAAATTATTTTGCAGTTGACTGGCTGGATACAGAAGAAAGTGAGAAACTCCTAAGTTATCAAAAAAGGGGTTTAGATGATTATATTAAAGATTTGAAAAAAGAGCTTGGATTAAGAATATTATTTATTAGATTATTTAAGCCTTTTATAAGATCATATATAAATTATAGTTTACAGAAAAGTTTACAAAAATAGAGTGTCTACTTTTGTAAACTTGAAGAGCGCGAATTTTTTTCTTTGATTAATTCAGCAATAATACTTATAGCAATTTCATCTGGAGTGATTGCACTTATATCAATTCCTATGGGTGAATGAATTTTTTCAATCTTTTCATCAGGAAAACCCTCGCTTTTTAGTTTCTCTTTAAACTCTTTAGCTTTATTTTTACTTCCAATAAGTCCAAGATAAAAAGGAAATCTCTCTTTTTTCAAAATTTCTTTAACAACCCTAAAATCAATTGCATGCTCTCTTGATACTATAACAACAAAATCTCTTTCTTTAATATCGAGTTTTTTTGAAAATTCAACCATATCCTCTTTTATTATATTTGCATCAGGAAATTTTTCACTTTTTGCAAATTCTTCTCTATCGTCGACTATGAAAATTTTAAATGGAAAACTTTTTAAAAAATTATAAAGTGAATATCCAATATGCCCTGCACCAAAAATATAAATTCTATCTTTAACACCAATCACATCAATAAAAGCGACAACACTTCCACCGCAACTCATCCCTATATCTATTAAATCCTTAGAAAACATTCTTGGTTTCCCCTCTTCAATTGCTTTTAATGCCTCTTTAGTTAAAATAAATTCAAGAGCCCCTCCTCCAACAGTTCCTATGGTTTCTCCATTTTCTTTTACAATCATTTTAAAACCAGGCTTTCCTGGTGAAGAACCTGGTGCATCAACTATAGAAACGAGAGAAAAAATTTCTCCTCTATCAAGTAACTCTTTTCCAAAATTAAATATCTCTGAGTTATGCACTATGTGCCTCCTTTTCTCTTATATAATCTTCATAAGTATCTATATCTTTTATAACATCTTCATCATCAGTTTCAAAATCAAAAACTAAATTTTTGTTTCTCGCATCATAAATTATATCTCTTAAAGCATCTTTTTCTGGATCCAAAGAGAGAATTTTTTCTTTGAACTTTAATGTGATAAAAGTCGGATGACCCCTTTCACCTTTATAACAAGAAACAATAATTGGATAATCTCCAACTTTAATCCTTTCAATAAATTTTTCGACATTTTCTTTTTTTATAAAAGGTTGATCACCTAAAAAAATAATAAAACCAGAATAATCATTTGGAATTTTTTTTACTGCTTCTTGAATTGAGGTCAACATTCCCTTTTTATAATTTTCATTAAAAATTA
>Ga0208461_1003422_pt1 | contig 11944 bp, 10 predicted proteins | sample AD_JPNTR4_MetaG_FD_184448 | JGI IMG/M metagenome (GOLD analysis project Ga0208461, IMG submission 184448) | Active sludge microbial communities of municipal wastewater-treating anaerobic digesters from Japan - AD_JPNTR4_MetaG (SPAdes) (version 2) | ecosystem: Engineered > Bioreactor > Anaerobic... | reverse complement strand
CTAAGATTCCCCCTTTAGAGATACCCCTTGCAAAATCCGTAAATGCATCCACAATCTCTTCTTCATCTCTGTAATAATCCAAATGGTCTTGCTCAATATTCAGGACAATCCCAATTTGGGGGTGCAGATTCAGAAAACTTCGGTCGTATTCACAGGCCTCTGCAACAAAAAAAGGCCCGTTGCCTATCCCGCTCGTTCCGCCCAGTTGAGGCACAGCAGCTCCGATCAGGAACGTGGGCGAAACACCGGCTTTTTCAAGAATATAAGCGAGCCAGGCACTGGTTGTGCTTTTTCCGTGTGTGCCGGCCACTGCTATCCCTTTGTATTGGCTGAAAAGTCGGCCAAGCATCTCGGCATATTTGTAAATCCGAATCCCCAATTCTCCAGCCCGCGCCAATTCCGGGTTGCCCGCCGGCACGGCGGCACTAATCACCACAGCATGCGCATCCGCGGGAACTTGTTCTGGCCGATGTCCAATATATATCTGCACCCCGGCTTTTTGGAGCTCTCGGAGCGTGCCGCTTTCTGTCATATCGGAACCAGAAACAATTGCCCCCTGGTTGAGCAGCATCTTAGCCAAGCCGCTGGTGCCGATTCCGCCAATTCCAATAAAATGAAACTTCCTGCCGCAGAACGATTCCATATCAACCTCAAACCATTAAGATAACTCCCCCTTATACTCTCCCGCTTGAGCAGATTCAACTTCAATCCAGCGTAAAATGCCATGCCTCTTTCATGGTTTCAGAAAACTCCAAATGAACAAATCACTTTGGGCAATTTTAACTCCCCCAGTTTTCAAGTTTTTACAAACCAAACCGGTTATAAGCCCTTAATAAAAACCAAATTCAAGACAAATATTGGACCGAATCTGTCTTGTATAACTGTCAAGGTTGCGGTCTTATTCAATTAAAAACCACAAAATGTAGTATCTTTGCTCCATTTTCAAAAAACTTTAAAGAAATTAAAAATTTTTCCGAAAAAATATTGACCAAACGGTCATTTCTGACTATATGGTCAGAATGATGATTATCGATACTGAAAAGAAATGTTTAACCCGTTCTGATAAAAGAGCCGAGAGGACAAGAAAGAAACTCGAGTCTGCTGCTCTGGAGGTCTTTACTGAATACGGACTCGATGCAACCACAATAGAAGATATAACGCAGCGGGCAGACCTCGGAAAAGGGACGTTTTACCGTCATTTTAAGGACAAAGAAGAAATCGCGACAATTCTTGTCGATTTAGCAATTGAAGAGTTGCTCGAGCGGCTTCGGACACCGGAAAAACAAATCAGAACCCTTTCTGAGGCTATCGAACACCTGCTGGAGGCACACTATCGGTTTTTTTTAGAAGAATATGAAAAGTTTATTCTTTTATTTCAGGGAAGACTTTTGGTAAAACTGGAACGAAGAATTTCCGAAAAAATGGAAGGGCCGTATACTCGCTATCTTTGCGAGATGGAATCTGTGCTCTCTCCTTTCATCGGCGAAAAGATAGACCCGACGAAAATTCGCCGCCTCTCTTGTGCTGTGGCGGGTTTTGTGTTTGGTTTCTTTTCATTCGCAATGATTGGAATGGAATTAGAGCAGGTGGAGTCAAGTATCCAGCCCCTGCGACAGAGTTTTGTACGCAGCTTGTCCTCGTTTTTGGGACATCTGCCGGAACATAAAGAATCGGAACCACTGTAAAAAGGAAAACAAAGTATGCAGCCGCAAATGGTGTCTTCTGCTGTAGAACGAGAAGAAGAGCAATCCTCCGAACCTCCGAGTAGATTGAGGGCGGATGAGCCGCCCTCCTCCTCTGTCCACGAATCAAACCCGAAACCCCCTTCGGCCTCCCAGTGGAATGACTGGCGATGGCAAATTCGCAATCGAATCCGTACGCTTGAACAATTGTCGGCCTATCTGCCCAGTCTGTCTGAGCGTGCAGATCTGAAAGCCGTCATCGCCAAATATCCCATGGCGATTACGCCTTATTACGCTTCGCTGATACGCCGGCCGGATTTATCAGACCCTATTTTTCGGATGAGCGTTCCGAACCCTCAGGAATTGTCCGATCCGCCGTGTCTGAGTGAAGATCCGCTGGAAGAGCATATCGATATGCCGGTGCCGGGGCTGATTCACCGATACAAAGACCGGGCTCTTCTGATTGCTACCACCACTTGTTCGATGTACTGCCGGCACTGCACACGAAAACGTATTGCCGGCACGCGCGAAACGTCGATTTCCTCGCGTCGGCTTCGGCAAGTTGTCGAATATCTCCATGCTCATCCGGAAATCTGCGATGTGATTGTTTCCGGCGGAGATCCGCTGACAATGGCCGATGCAGCAATTGAATCTGTTTTGTCGGCATTACGCTCTGTTCCGAGTGTGCAGGTCATCCGAATCGGTACCCGTGTGCCGGTTGTCCTGCCGATGCGCATCACCGATGCTCTCGTCCAGATGCTGCATAAATATCATCCGCTCTGGATCAATACCCATTTTAATCACCCCAATGAACTGACGGCTGATTCTGCCGCCGCCTGCAGCAAACTAGCCGATGCCGGCATTCCGCTGGGCAACCAGTCGGTTTTGCTGCGAGGCGTAAATGATCAGCCGCAAATCCTTGAAGAACTGTATCGCCGCCTGGTGCGGATTCGGGTGCGCCCCTACTACCTTTACCAGTGCGATCTGGTTCGGGGAGTGGAACATTTCCGCACTTCTGTACGGGCGGGCATTGAAATTATGGAATACCTGCGCGGCCGTATCAGCGGCATTGCCATTCCGACATTTGTGGTCGATGCCCCCCACGGCGGCGGCAAGATTCCGGTGCTGCCCAATTACGTTGTCTCGATGAGCCCGACCCATACCGTTTTGCGGAATTACGAAGGGCTTCTTATCAATTATCCGGAGCCCGGCGTTGAAACAACGCCGGATGAACAGACCGAATTATTGGGAACACCTGGCGTATGGGAACTGGCTGCCGGCAAGGCATCGGTTATCCAGCCGGCTAAGACCTTGAGGGGACAACGGCGGGAATCGCTCCGAAAACGGCGAGGCGAAGAACCATCGGGCTTTCTCTTTGACCGATAAACCTCGTTGTTTTCATAACCCAATCCCAAAACCAGTGAGGATACGGATGGAGTAAGAGCATCCTCACCAGAGGGGTTGTCTTCCTAACAGCTGGCTATTGAGAAGAATTTTTTCCAAAACTGTTGAGCGTCGGCTGTTTCTGCTGTACATATTACAGCAGAAACGCTGAGCGGCTCTCGTTTGGGAAAATGATAGGTCCCGACCCATAAAAAAGGAACAAGATGAGACGCAAAAAAATCGGATTGGTTTACGATTTGCGAAAAGACTATTTGGCTGCCGGCTATTCCGAAGCAGAAGTAGCAGAATTTGACTCCGAAAGCACTATTGAGGCACTCCATCGGACAATTGAATCGCTCGGCTATGAAGTCGAACGAATCGGCAACGGCTGGGCTCTCTGCAAAGCCCTCGCTGCAGGAAACCGCTGGGATTTGGTTTTTACAATCGCTGAGGGGCTGAAAGGCCGCTGCCGAGAAGCCCAGGTCCCGGCACTGCTCGAACTTTACCAGATTGCCTATACCTTTTCAGATCCTCTGGTCTGCGCAGCAACTCTCGATAAGGCCATTGCCAAAAAATTAGCAGCTTCCGAAGGTCTGCCGACCCCTGCCTTTGCCGTGGTCCGTTCAGAGGCCGACCTGTCCGCTGTGAACTTGCCCTATCCGCTTTTTGCCAAACCACTGGCCGAAGGAACCGGCAAAGGCATTGATCAAAACTCCAGAATTGAAAGCCCCGCCCATCTGAAGCAAATTTGCCGGCAGCTGCTGGAGCGGTATCGTCAGCCAGTCCTCATAGAAGAGTATTTGTCCGGCCGGGAGTTTACCGTAGGAATCGTCGGGACAGGTTCCAAGGCCCGTGTCATCGGCACAATGGAAATTGAAATGGCTGACAAGAGCCAGCCCCCTATTTATTCCTATCTGAATAAGGAAGAATGTGAAAATCGCATTCGGTACTCCGCTTTGAAAGAACCAACTCTGAAAAGAGCGGTGGAAGACACCGCGCTTCGGTGTTATCAAGTCCTGGAATGCCGGGACGCTGGACGGGTGGATATTCGATGTGACGAACGGGGGCGTCCCTTTTTTCTTGAGGTCAATCCGCTGGCCGGTCTGCACCCGACGCACTCCGATTTGCCGATGATCGCTGCTCAGGAAGGGATGTCTTACGAAGAACTGATTGGTGCCATTCTCACCAGTGCTTTTGAAAGAGCTGAACAGGAGCAACTCCTCCATGGAAAGTGTCCTCGTCCTCTATAATCAAATTGACCCTTCCGATCCGGCATTTCAGGAAAGCCGTACCGGCGTACTCGAGCAGGTTAAGGCGGTTCTTGATGCCCTCGACAAACTTGGCATAGAAGCCGAGGCCCTGGCTGTCGAAAATCTCCAGCATTTGGTCAGTTTGCTAAAACTGCGCAAAGAAAAACTCTTCTTCAATTTAATTGAAGAATTTCCCGGCTCCGTTCGGGATGCCTGCGCTGTGCCTGCTCTTTGCGAAGCATTCGGGGCCGAATGCACCGGCAATGGCACAGAGGCCCTCTTTCTGGCACAGGACAAAGCCCGCACACGGGCGATTCTGACCGCGGCCGGTCTGCCATGTCCGGTGGGAGTGTCTGTAGAGCCGGGCTGTCCAATTCCCCTGGAACGTCTCAAAAAAGGAACTTATATCATTAAGCCGGCCTGCTCCGATGCCAGTGAAGGCATCGGCGAAGATTCCGTCGTAAAGATTCCGTCCCAGCAAGCAGCCCAAAAAGTGAAGAAAATTCACAGAGAGTTCCATCAGGCCGCCATCGTCGAACAGTTTATTCCATCGCGGGAATTAAATGTTTCCATCATAGAGACCTGCGGCAAAGTACGGATTTTGCCGCTTGCGGAAATAGATTTTTCGGCTTTCCCAAAAGAGAAGCCGCGCATCGTGGATTATCAGGCCAAATGGGTAAAGGGCTCTTTTGCTTATGAACATACCCCGCGAATAATTCCAGCCCCCTTAGAGGAACCGCTGGCAAAAAAAATCCGAACATTGGCCCTTCAGGCCTGGCGCGCATTGGATTGCCGGGGATATGCCCGAGTGGACTTCCGTTTGGATGAAAAAAATCGTCCTTTTCTTCTCGAAATCAACCCTAATCCAGACATTTCCCCCGATGCGGGCTTTGCCGCCGCTCTGGCAGCAGCCCCTATTCCTTATGAGCGTTTTATCTGGATGATGCTGCAAAATGCAATCCATATCCGTACCCGAAATGCCCTTACTGCTCAGAATGGAGGGGCTTAATGAATCCTTCAATCACCATTCGCCCCGCCCAGGACTTTGATGAAACAGCCGTGATGGACCTTCTGGAAAAAACCGGCTTTTTCAGAGGGGTGGAATTGGCTGTCGCACGTGAAGTCTTCTGTGAAGCTGTCTCCGGCAAACCAGAGTGTACGTATCAATCTTACGTAGCTGATGCGGGAGGCAAAGCTGTCGGCTGGGTCTGTTTCGGACCAACTCCCTGTACGGTAGGCACTTTCGATATGTACTGGATCGCCGTCAATCCTGCCATGCAGCGGAAAGGAATCGGAAAACTTCTAAGCCAATTTGCCGAAGAAGTAATCAAGCAGCAGAACGGGCGACTCATTGTCGTGGAAACCTCCGGTCTGCCGCAGTACGAGCCGACTCGAAGATTTTACGAAAAAAATGATTATTTTCTGGCGGCAGAGGTACCTGATTTTTACGCACCTGGCGACTCCAAGTGCATTTACCTAAAACCCCTTTACTGAACATTGCTCTTTTCACAACCAATCGGCGTCTGGTAGAAAATAATAATCACCGCCGTCAGAGCAAAAACCAACATAGAAAGGCCTTTTTTATCCAATCCATGAAAATAGCGAGGTTCGAAAAAATAGCAGTGCTCGAGGACCGCCAAATCTGAAAGGGAAAAAATGGACTGGAAAACCTATTTTGAAACAACCAAAGGCATTGGTATCCTTGCCACCGCTGACAAATCAGGAAATGTGAACGCAGCGGTGTATGGGCGGCCCCACGTACAGGAGAACGGGACAATTGCCTTTATTATGCAGCCGCGGTTGAGTTATGCTAATCTTCAAATCAATCCCAAGGCCGTGTATCTATTCTGGGAAAAAGCCGCGGGAGACAAAGGATACCGGCTTTACCTGGAAAAAATTCACGAGGAAGATGATCCTGAAATAATCCGTTCTGCAAGACGAAGTGAACACAAGAACACCGCCTCTGGAAGAGAAAAAGCGAGGTTAGTTTATTTCCGCATCGAACATGTGCGACCCTTAATTGGATATGGAGAGGCAAAATGGTAGTCCGGCATCAGATCAAACTGCTGCATACAAGATATTGAAAATCTTCTATGGCTTCCATTGGAATATCCCAACGGAAGCTTTTTAATTTGCGGTGAAAGCCCAAACGTGTTAAAATAGAAAAAAATTGAATTCGGTGGGGATTTTGGATTCTATACAGGAACTATCGTGAGTTTGGCCTGCATTTCATCTTTTTCCGTATGGAGACTCTTATGAAATACAAGACCAAGGAAATAAAGTCGTTGTGTTTCATTTTATCGGCTCTGCTTTGGTTTGCTGTCTTGCCGGGACGAGCAGAACGCATCATCACTCGAGAGGTAGACTGGCGTGCACCGGCAGGCGGGCGGATTCGCCAGGTCCGTTTCCGCATTCCCGAAGAACCGGCGGCAGCGGAAGAACAGGCCAAGGCCCTCAGCCAGCCGACGGGGGGCAATGTGATTGACTCTCCTCCTATTGACGGATTTGTGCCGTGGATTGCCCTCACTACGACCAATCGACGGCTGGACGAAGGCGAAGTGGATGCGGTACCATCTACGTCTGTGGTGGGACAGTTTACCACGTCCAATTGGCAGAAGGATTTTGCCATCGGTATTTTCGATACCGGTGCCAGTGCTCATGTGCTCAGCTACGCTGCCGCGGTTGATCTGCGGCTGAACAACAGCGCTTATCTGACCGACAATACAATCACAATAGCTGGGGTTACGGGTTCTGTGGATGCTTACGTGAGTTATCCGTTGGGACTGTTTATGGGCGGGCTGAATCTGCTTGAACCCAACCAAACACCGGATCGGGAAGCGAAACTCAGTTCCGTCAACGGAATGGTGGGAGAATACAACGTTTCCGTGCTGGTGGGACAGTACCCAGGTCAAAACCCGGATTTGGTTACAGCGGTAGGAACGCCGATGAGTGTCTTCTGGACAACCTTGATTCAAAATGACCTTCCGATCATGGCGGTTCATAAAGGGGAGGTTTATACCGGCCCTGCGTTGAGTTTTTATTCTGCTGAAGAGGAGTCCGCACCGAGCTACCGGAATCGGGTTCCGCTGGAACTGCGGCCGCTGGGGGCGATAGCCGTCCAGTATATTCCCTATGATATAGATGATCTTTTCAGTTTTGACTTTAATCCGTCCAGTCCGTCGGTCCTCATTGGGACTGGTTCGCAGAGTTTGTTTTTTGTCCACAGTGTGGACCTGACGGAAGGAGCACGGTCGGCTATTGACCGAAGCCGGTTTATGCTCGATACCGGAGCCCAAATCACGGTTATCGGCGACCGGGTTGCTGCGCGGCTGGGACTGGACCCGGACGGGTGGGAGTTTCAGGTCCCCATCCAGGGGGTCACCGGTGAGACGATTGATGCACCCGGCTATTACCTTGATTCTTTGAGTATTCCGGCTATTGGAGAATGGCTTGAATTCAGGAATGTTCCGGTGGTCTGGCTGGAGATTTCGTCGCCGGAAGGCGGCAAGCTGGATGGGGTTATCGGGATGAATCTGTTTACGGAGTATAATCTGATTTTGCGCGGAGGCGGGCTGTTTTTGGGAGAAGACCCGTCGCTTGAGTTTTCGCGAATTACCCTGCCGCTGAAGGGGGATATTGCGCCGGAAGGGGGAGACGGCAAGGTGGATATGGCGGACCTGGCGGCCTTCAGCAGCAGCTGGCTGAGTCAAAGCGGCCAGAGCGGCTGGAATTCTGCGGCGGACCTTGCCGGCAGCGGGCAGGTGGACCTGGCAGATTTGAACCTGCTGGCCGAACAGTGGCTGACAGCAGCGCTGCCTTAAGAAACAGGGGCATCCGTCGGCTGCTGAAGGGAATGAAGGACGATGGCCTGGCTGTCTCGTCCGGCCAGGAGGTCTCGGCCGGGCAGAAGAAGTACCTGCTGGCCCGGCTTGGCCCAGCCGTGCTTCAAAACCGCTTTCTGGGCATAGGCGGTAAACTCCTCAAGAGAGGCCATCATCGGGCAAACAACCCCGCTAACACCATAGTGCAGCCCCATCTGCTGATTGATGCGTTCATCAGGGCAGAAGGAAATAATCGGCACATCAATGCGGGCCTTGCTGAGCAGCCGTGCGGTGGTTCCGGTTTTTGCGGCAACCAGCACCAGCGCACAAGGGATTTCGTCGAGCATCTGGGCAACACAGCGGGCAATGACGGATAAAGAATGCAAATCCGGGTCGGTTTCAATGGGGGGACGCGGCAGTTTCTGTGCATCGAGATATTCTTCGGTCCTGGCGCAGACCTGGCTGATGACCTGGGCGGACTCCACAGGATATTTGCCGACGGCTGTCTCGCCGGAAAGCATAATCGCATCTGCATAATCCATGACGGCGTTGGCAATATCGGATACTTCGGCACGGGTAGGCGAAGGATTTTCAATCATGGACTGGAGGACCTGGGTGGCGACAATGACGGGCTTGCCGAATCGACGGCCCAGCAGGGTAATGCGTTTCTGAATGAGGGGGGCTTCCGCAGCGGGCATTTCCACACCCAAATCACCGCGTGCAACCAGAATGGCATCAGCAGTGCGGACAATCGCCTCCAAATTGTCCACGGCGCGGGGTTTTTCAATCTTGGCAACGACCTTGATGGGCGAATGTTTCTGCTGGAGGGCCTGCTTGAGCTGGACAATTTCATCGGCCTGCTGGACAAAACTGAGGGCCAGATAATCGAGCTGATTCTGAACAGCCCAATCCGCCCACTGCCAATCGCGGGGGGTGATGGCGGGGATGCCCAAATCGGTATCCGGAAGATTGACGCCTTTGCGGCTTCGGACGGGGCCGCCGACCAGGACGCGGCAGAGGAGGGCGTCGTCTGTTTTGCTCTCGGCCTGGAGGACGATGGCGCCGTCATCGAGCAGGACGCGCTGGCCGAGCCGGACGCGATCGACGAGTTCCGGCAGTGTGGTCGCAAAGCAGTCGGGGCGGCCTGCGTCCAATTGACGCAGGATGCGGACGGTCTGGCCCGGCTCAATGGTGCCGCCGTCCGGCTGGATGGGGCAGAGCCGGATTTTGGGGCCGCACAGGTCGCCCATCACCGAGACGGCAAAGGGGACCTTCTGAGCTGCGTTGCGGACGGCGGCGAGCATGGCCTGGTGAGCGGAAAGTTCGCCGTGCGAGAAATTCAGGCGGAAGACTCTTACGCCGGCTTCGATAAGGCGGCTGATGGTTTGCGGAGCGGCGGAGGCCGGCCCGAGCGTTGCGACAATCCTTGTTTTGGTAATCATTTCTGACCTCTCCAAAAATGTGCTGCGACAGGAGCCATTGTATCCGAGGGAAAAGAAAAGGCCACCTTTTTGAGGAGGAAAAGGTCGGAATCTCCAGAACCCACACAGGGAGCGGAAAAGGGCAAAAGCCGGTTTTTAACCCTGGAAATGGGGTTTTTGGGGAAATTTGCGCACCGCGGCGCGCAGGCGGCGCGCATTTTAAAGCCACCTGAAAACGGCCGCGCGCATTTTAAAGCCGGTTTTTGGACCTGCGGAGGCGTCGGCGCGCATTTTTGAGCCAGTTGAAAAGGGCTGAGAGGGGACAATGGAGAGGAAGTGGAGGGGAAAAGCCGGAAACGATGGGGCAAATAGAAGGGGGTTGGTGCGAATAAGGGGTGTCGGGTTGTGCTCCTTCTGCTGCCCATTTTAACTCCTTTAACTCCTATACCTTGCGGCTCCTTTGGGCCGAATGTCTGCTCCTTCGTCATTCAAGCGGGTATTATACCATAAATGATTTTGAAATCAAGGAAATGTTTGGTGATTATCAAACTTTTTTGGCGGGCAGGAGGAGCCGCAGTTTTGGAAAGAATGAAGAGTGAAAAGGGGAATAGTCGAGGAAGCGGGTCTGGTTTGGGGTTTTGGCAAAAAATAAGTAGAAAATGGGAGAATGGCTTGCCGGCTGAAATCGGCGGGGTATAATAAGCCCCCAACGGCTATTTTGAAAGAATATTGAAAAATCGGAAGGGAACAAATAAGGAGTCTGTTAAGGAGTCTGCCGAGATTGGGAAGAGTTCTGGATTTCTGGGTCTGAAGATGATTCTATACGACTCTCAGAAAAGTGGACAGCGGCAGCAACGATCTGAAAATATATTGCTGACATTGGCGGTCAGGTTTTGGGGCTATTGTGTGTGATTGAACGGGCCGGCGGTGTGATGCGAAAAATCGAGGGAAAAGGGACGGGCGGCAAGAGATGCCTATGGCAGAGGGCTGGAAACAAATAACGCTGAGAGAAGTCGGAAATATAAATCTGAAAGGATTGGGCTATGGAGATTGCACTTTATCATCCATTTATGGATATTGAAGATGGATCTTTAATTAAAACGGCTGCACTTTACTGGGATGGACTGCACACTATTGTCCCCATGTCTATCGGGCATCCTTATCATGCAAATGCCTCCCAAGAAGCAGAACGAGAAGGATTTTTAAAACCACGTTTTGTTCATTCAAATGATGGCGCTGTCGAAAGGGCAGGTTACGAATTTTTTGAGGATGTTAAGGACAATAATGAATTCAGGTTAAGGTTTGCTCAACTTGTTAAATCTTGTGGTGCGATTGATGAGATTCCAGAAATTAACAGGCATCTTCCGATTCATGAACAAAAATGGTTACCTATTTATTTGGAGAAAGTCTCGTGGTGGCTTCAAGAAGTTTTCCCGCATAGGGAGATTGGAGAGCATCTCATTGTTCCCGGCATTATTGGATGGGCTTATATGTCACGGCTTGCTTCAGTGATTGCACAGCAAGACGGATTAGCACCGCTAACAAATCTTCCCATTTTTAATGAAACCCTACTTGATAGATTTATTGATTATGGGCAAGAAAGGGAAGAAAATCAGTCTCAATTAGTAAAACTATCTATGCAGATGGTTTCTATTGATCCCAATGTGCCGTTAAATAAAATTCTGAGATTCAGAGATGAACACAGGGATATGCTGCTTCATTTCAGACGTTGTATGCGAGAATTTACCCTACAAATTGCAGCAGGGCTTGCCACTGCGGAAAGACAACGTGTTCTTGAAGAAATCGTGAGAGATAGGATTGTTCCTGTAAAGGAGGAAATAGAAGCCAGATTAAGGGAGCGGCGTATTGCGTTCGGTTTTTCTTTTCTTGATATAGCACAGGCAACAGCGTTTGGCGTGATAGGTGCCGGCGGAGTTAATATCTTAACAGCAATTGCCGCCAGCTTAGTAAGTTTGACAATATCGCTTGTTCGATCATTCCGTGAAGACAGAAATATTATCGAAGGCCATCCTTTAGGTTATTTATATCGGGTACAGAGCGAATTCGGAGCAAGGGAATAAGTGTCGGATAATTGAAAACAAACAAGGAGTTTGCCGAGTTTTGGAAGGATGCCGGAGTTTCCGGGGCTGAGGTGAGAGAGGCCGTAATTTGATTTAAGGAGGATTAAAAACAGATGGGCGTCCTGAGTTTTCCTGATTTCCCCCGAACTTCCCGCAAGAACTGAATATGGGTGCGATATGGTCGGGAATCTTAGCCGTCAAAATGGACCAAAGGCAAGGGGATGGCGGCAGCGACGATCCGAAAATATACTGCTGATATAGGCGGTCAGGTTTTGATGCTATTGTGTGTGATTGAACCGGCCGGCG
>Ga0208461_1003416_pt1 | contig 11962 bp, 13 predicted proteins | sample AD_JPNTR4_MetaG_FD_184448 | JGI IMG/M metagenome (GOLD analysis project Ga0208461, IMG submission 184448) | Active sludge microbial communities of municipal wastewater-treating anaerobic digesters from Japan - AD_JPNTR4_MetaG (SPAdes) (version 2) | ecosystem: Engineered > Bioreactor > Anaerobic... | reverse complement strand
TTGGGATTCAGTGGGGATACCAGACTTTTACTTACTGCCTGAATTCATCCGGGGATAAGGATAGTTGTTTTGATCAGTTGATTGTTCTGGACACGCTGGATAGTTTGGCGCAGGTGAGTTTTGGAGGGGTCGCGGCGGTATCGAATGGGACAATAACCCGAAGTACCAGGATTGCAGACACTCTGGGGTGTGAGGGTTATGCGACACAAAGTAAATGGTTTCTTCCGAAACGGGACACAATGATTCGTTTTTGGGTAAAAGGAATAGGGAAGCAGACTAAGGCGGCTGGGACTCCCTGTTACATCGATGTTCAGAGGTACAAATGAAAATTTTAAGCTTGATTATACTGGTTATTGCGCTTCAGGGTTGTCAGAAAAAGACAGTCCTTGTTTCGTCTATGCCCCCGGCACCGAAGATGCAGGAAATTGCGGATCCCGCCCCGGATACGAATGGGTATTATGTTTTTGCAGGTGATTCACCGGTGCCAATGATCCAGGTGCCTAAGAGTGTGATCGTTTACTTTGATTTTGATTCGTATACAATCAGACGGGATCAGGAGAGAAAGCTTGAGGAGATTGTGAATGTTCCCGGGAAAAGAATTATCTGTACCGGTCACACATGCGAGATCGGGTCTGAAGAATATAATCTGGCCTTGGGGGAGAAAAGGGCAAATGAGATTAAGTTGTGGCTTTATTCCCATGGGGTGCAAAATCAGGTTGTAGTAAATTCAAAGGGTGAGTTTGAGCCGGTGTCCGGAGAGCATGAGAAAAATCGCAGAGTGGAGATTGTGATAGAATGAACCGGGAGCAATACAGAAAAATGTGGCTTACGGCTTACAAGGAATTCAGGAGAGCAAAGAAGATGGGATTTTCAGATGTTGAAATACTTGAGGCTTTGCGGTCCGGAGATGAGTCACAGAGATTGTATGCTCAGTTTATCGAAAATGAAATTATCCCCCAGGGGTTATGATGATAGACCTTGAAAAAAAGATACTATCCGGAAATAAAGAGCTTGAGCAGAAGGTTACAAATTATTTGCTTGAGCGGCGGGGGACTTATGAGAGCTCGAAGTGTAAAAAGCACCTGAAGGCTCGATATGAGAAGCTCCGGAACAGTATTGACATGAATTTTGGGTCTGCCGGCGTTCGGGGGGCTATCGGGAATCAGTGGCTTTCAAAACTGGCGTTCCCTCTTGTGAGAGAACAGTATCTTCTTGTACGGGCCATGACCAAGCGGAATTTTAGAGGGTCCCCCCTGATAACAGTTGAACCGGTCAATACTACCCCGATGGATAACGCAGTAAATATGCAGGACGTTCTTTCCCTGAATCTGAAGTCAACGATGTTTCGGGAAACTGCATTTGACAGAATAGTTGATGATGTGAGCCGGTACGGGGTAGGGGTCTGTTATTCACAGTTTGAGCACCGGGAAAAAATGTTTTTGAAAACCGTGAACACTCAGCTTGGACCCCAGAGAATGCAGGTACCATCCCGCAGAAAGAATTGCTGGAATTATCGGGTGCACCCGCTTAATTATTTCCAGAATGACCTTGTGGCGGATCCGGAACAATCAGATTTTCGCGGATACGTTGAAAATGTGCCGATTTCTTCACTGATCGATGATGCCCGGCGTTTTCCTGACAATTACCTGAAGAAAAACCTTGAGCTGATTATCAAAGATGCTAAGGCGGACGCTTTCAGGGATGAGTATTTCTACTCAGACGATAAATCAGCGCGGGACTTTGCTAAGGCAGGAGTTGACAGGCTACATTTCTGGGCTAAAATTGCTTTGGATGGAAATGAAGATTCGGACATAACTTACTATTGCCAGATTGTAGGCGATAAGCTTATCCGGATTCAGTCAAATTGGCTTGATGAAGACCATTGCCCTTTGACTGTTTACACCATGCGGAACAGGTCAGAATATTGGTGGGGTAATGCCTGGTGTGAAGATGTGATGCCGCATGAGAATTTTACTTTTATGATGATGAACATGAAGGCTGAAATCGGGCTGAAACAGCTTGAGCGGTTTATATTCTACCCCAAAGGATGGATTGACCCGGCTGATTTGGCGGCGCGGCACATGAACGGCGGATGGGTGCCGGTGGATCTTAAAAACAATCTGCAGATGCAGAATGCAATCTCAGAGTTTCAGCCACGGGACACTTCCACAGGTGATATTGATTGGCTTTTCCGGGAAGTGAAAGAATCTGTCCAGAAAATGAGTCCGAAGCCGGATTTTCTCAGGAATGGAAACAAAGGTGGATTGGCGAATAATACAGCTACGGCCGCAACCCTGATAAACGATACCATTGATCAGCTTGAAAGTGACTGCATGGAAACATTCGCCTATGCTCTCACACTTACGGGCAAGAAAAATGTTTTACAGCTTCAGCAGTTTCTTGGTGATCAAATTCGGATCCGGCCTAATCCTAAAGCAGCCCCGAAAGAGTTATGGAAATCTGAAATTCTTGGGGATTTCTGGTATACCGTTCTTTCTTCTCTGCATAAAAACACAGTACAGGAAGCAATCAGGCTACAGAATGTTCTTACACAGATGATCAACTTTAAGGGTACCGGTGATCCTACATGGCAGAATGTCAATATGGTGCCGATTGCCCGCAAATGGATCTCCATGCTTGATATTGGTGACGTTGATGACGTAATGCCGCAACAGCAGACCGCACCAATGGCAATGCCTGGTATGCAGGGACAGCCAGGAAGCGACCCGGACCGCTATCGACCTGTTGTGGCAATGCCTGGTATGCAGGGACAGCCCGGACCGGCAGCAGGACCGGAAATAATGATGCAACCGACAGAAGGGGTATTGAATGTTGCGTAAGATTTTGAAGTGGCTCTTTAAGAAAGAGCAGGTTGAGATTGATTCCAAGGTGCAGAAAGCAACAGAATTGCTTGATAAAGCCGTGGCCATGGAGAAAACTGCATCAGTCCGGAATTTTACAAATCTGAAAACCTATCCCCTTGATGATGAACTGTATTTGGGGAGAATTTCAGAGCTTAAATCGAATGAACCCTTTCTTTTTCTTGTGCATACGTTGAAAATGAAGCTTTTGCACGAAATGATTGATGAACCGGAAAATAAAGCTCTGGAATACAGGGGGATGATGCGGGGAATCGATACCATTATGCAGGCAATAAAGGCGGCGGAATCAGCCTATAACACTATTCTGGAAAGAAAACGCTATGAGAGCGAAATACTATCTCAAGGATCTGAAGAGAAGGCCGCTTGATCAGCCCCTTCCTGATGATGTTAATGAACAACCTGAGAATATAGCCAAGCGGCTGGGTGACCCGGGACTTGTAAAGGCTCTTGAGGTTATTAAAAGCCGGCACTGGTATGGAAAACATTACCACCGGGATGAAAAGGGCAACATCGATGCAATTTTTGAATTCCAGTATGGTGTTTGTACCGGGGTGGATTTAGAAAAGATTCTGGATGAGCGGAATATTTTTTCTTTGCACCATAGAAACATGAAGGTGAGCCTTAAGGGTAAGCCTGAATCTGAACAGGAGAGTAAAGAAGAGTAGCAAGTAAGAAATTTCCGGGCAAGTGACAGGCCGGCCAGTCTGAAACTTGCAAAAGTTTAAACACGATGCCCCTTTTCATTTGCCCGAATAAATAAAAAAATCAACTCCCGAAGGAGAAAACGGAAATGGATAATCCAAACGACACACAGGTGAATGAGCAGATGGTAAATGATTTCTTTGCAGATTCAGATGGGTTGATTGATCAGGACACCGGAGCACCGGTTTCCAATGATATTTTTAACCCTGACCCACAGCCACCTTCTCAGCAACCTGTAGACAACGGGCAGAACCCGAAAAGCACACCGCAGTCACAGCAACCGGCAAACCCTTCATCTCAGCAGCAGGCCCCGGCAGGTCAACAGCAACAGGCGGCTTCGCAGTCTCAGCAGGCACCGGCCGGACCACAGGGGATTGAAAAAGAGTTTTTCAAAGCTGATGAAAAGGGAAACCCGGTTTTTGATATTGATGCCGCATTGAGTAAGCTTTATCCTCAGAATGATCGCGCTTTTCAATATTCCGGGGTAAAAGATCCAAGGGGAGCACTGCAGCAGGCGCCCTTACAGCAACAGCCACAACAGCCGAAAGAACCGGAAAAGGAACCGTGGCAAATTGAATTTGAAAAAAGAGAGCAGACCAGGAAAACTTACATTGACAACCTTTCTCTTGGCCTCAATTTCGTCAATGAGGCATTAAAGGCAGGCTATGAGCCTGAGCAGGCAATCAATTATGCCAATCAGCAGATTCAATGGCTGATTGATCAGGAAATGGCCAAGCTCGACTACCAGAACAGGTATAAGGCCGATCAGGAAGAAAAACAGAGGATTGCCAAGGAGAAAGAGATTCTTGAGCTCAAACCAAGATCTGATTCAGTACACCGAATGCTATATACCGAAGCGGGCGGAAAAGATAAGTTTGATGCCCTGATATTTGGAACCCCCTCTGCAGACGGTAAGAAACTCCAGGGGGGTTATGGCGTTGATGTGCTGAATATGCTTTTTGATATAGCTCATCAGGGTCAACAGTTACCCTCAGACGGTAATAAGCTTTACCAGATGTATCAGGATTGGTACACCCGTTTTTCTGCCAATGAAAACAATCTGAGGTTTTTCTATGATGTGGCAATGGCAAGGCTTCAAAAAGCCATGATGCCGCATATAATCAATTTTGTACGCAGTGCAAAAGACAGAGAATTCAATCAGCGCGGTCAAGCCCAGGTAAAAGCTCCAAGCGGTATCCAGGCACCAGAAAACAACGATAACTCACAGCCCGACCCGCTTAACAGCTATTTGGGTTATGATTATCAAGATCCTTTTGACAATGTTTAAGGAGAATTGAAATATGGCTACCAATTTTACAAGCGCATACACCGGGAGAGATCCGAGTACAACCGGAACGCAGAAACGCTCGGTCCATGACAAAATCCGGAACCTGTTTCCGGGCGCATCAACATTTCTGGCCCTTGTCGCATACGGAGAAATTAAGAAAGGTGAGCTGACCAAGCGCAAGGGAATGATCAGCAAAACTACCTGTTCCCAGAGGCGCTATGAGTGGTTTACTTATACGCCATGGACAATTGAATATACAGTGAAATCCGTGAATGACGCAAACATTGAGCTTACGGCATCAAATAATCTGGCAGTACGCAGGTGTGTGCTGAATCTGTCAAACATGGATGTTGCAAGAGTAGTTACACTTTCAAACAACGTGATTACAGTTGCAAGTATTAACGATGCGGCATTCACCGTTAAGGCCGGTGATAAGCTTTTGGCACTGGCCCCTGCATACGAAGAAAACAGCGAAAATCCGGCCGTCATTATGAAGGATGAGGACAACCAGTACAATGTTATGCAGATTGTGCGCTTTCCGGTTTCCATTTCCGCTTCTGCAAAGACACAGGAACACTTCGGCATGGAAAACATTTTCTCACGCCTCAGCGAGAAAAACATGATCGAAGGTATGCGGCTTGTAGAACATTCCATGTTGTTCTCCGAAAGAGCATACACAACCACAACCGACCTGACAGCAGATACTACAAACGGGTCATTTGGCACAATGCGCGGTTTATGGAATTGGGCTCAGAAATCCTTTGATTGCGGCGGGGCAATGACACCTGAGAAATTTATCAAAGACCTTCCTCTGCAGATGTCAGACACCATTAACGACAATCAGAAAGTGGTCATGCTGTGCGGCCGTAAGGTGTTTGGTGAAATGCAGATGTGGGCGGCTGACAAGTGGATGTATTCGGAGCCTGGCGACATGGAAAAGTACGGCGTTACCTCAAGGAAATTCCAGACAAGCGGACCGGAAATTGAAGTTGTCAAACACGCTGTTTTCGACAGGGATGATCTGAGCAATAAAGCCCTTATCTTCTGCCCGGAAGATCTGGTTTATGTTGCAAGGAAAGGCCGTGACCTACAGCCGAGAAAAGGCATCCAGAGCAACAGCCGTGACGGTTACGAAGATGAGATCTTCGGTGAACTGACAATTGCAGAACTTACAGGCGGACTCAATGTCTGCAAAGTCACTGACTGGTTTGTGAGATAAGGAGAACTGAGAATATGAGAACACTTCTTTCAGCAATTCTTTTTGTGCTGTTTGTCGTATCGGGGCTGAACGCAGCGGCCCCCGCTTACTCTGCTACTGATGCCTTTTATCAGTACGGCGGTGTCGATATTGCCATATCGACTTCTACCGGGCTTGATACTCTGAGTGGGGCTGCCGACAGTATGACACTGCTTTCCGGAAAAGCCTTTGATGTACAGTCCGGATGGCAGTACATACTTGTCAGAGATGCATTTTCCGGGAGCGATACTGTAGCAATTCAGGTTAATCTTGATGCTCTTGATAAAGATGGAAACCTGCTTTACAGAACAGCTATTGACTCCTTTACGGCATCTGCAGGGGAAGCAGTTCTTTTGCCACTACTTGGAACTGTTTTTGGTCATAAGTACAGGATCAAGCTACACACCTATTCAGGCAATGGAGCAAAGGTTATTCTTAACCGCTTCTACATTTACAAGCGAAGACCTGTTACCATGACACAGCAGTGGAAGTGATCGGTATGGAAAACAAAAAAGGCGGGGAGAAATCCCCGCTCAACTCAAAAAGGAGAAAACAAAGTATGGATCTCAAAGAACGCAACCCAAAGCCCAAAAGCGAAACGGTCAAAGAGGGAAAAATCGACCGTACTTATTTCTGTCCTCATCAAATCGGGCAAAGCTTTTACATTCCCGCAAGAGACGCAGAAGGCAATCTGATAAAAGATACCGACAGATTAGGACAGCAAAGAGTTGTAAATGGTGTACCTCTTTTCAGGGATGTGTTATGTCAGTTTGAAACCATTTCCAGGGGAACAAAAAAGAATCCTGATGACACACTCTGCATTTATCAGCTCAAGGCCGATGACAGGCAGTATCAGGATAAGTTTGAAGCTCTTGAAAGAATGCGGAAGGATGCTTCTACCTGGGTGATGAATGAAACCGAGTACAACAAATGGAAAAACCCTGAAGCGGCTGATTTCAAGGCCAGAGTTGCGGAACTTGAGAAAGCCAATGCTGAAAAAGATTCTGTTATTGCAGAGATGCAGAAACAGCTTGAGGAACTTACTAAGCCGAAAGGTTAATAGTCATGGGTGCTTGGGATTCCAAAGTATCTGACATTTACAATGAACTTTCGGATTGGTTGAATGTTCGGGGAGGGAATGTTTCGGACCTCCCCCTATCTTTAATCAATCGAGCCCGTAGAACCTTATGGCAGTATAGGCCATGGGATTACCTTGTAAAATCTCACACCTTTACTATTGATGCCAACAATGAAGCGGCTATGCCTGATGATTACGGCCGGATGCTCAATGTGGGGTATGACTCAAACGGTGATGGAATATTTGATTGGTTTTTTCATGCCAATGACCCAAGGCCTGACAGACGGTATGAGTTTTCATCCACATTTACCAAAGAGGCGGGATTGGTTATAAAAATAAAGTTTCCTGGAACACTGTCACATACCCCGCAGATGAAATACATAATCGATATGCCGGACTGTTCTGAGCAGACAGATTATCTCTTTTTCCCGGCAAATCTTGTGCTTCGTGGTGCTCAGAAAGCAAGGGCAATTGAAAGAGGAATGAGCGGCCTTGAAGTGCAGGCCCTTATTGATGACTACGACAAGGAATTGCGTGACTTTGAGCAGGCGCACCTTTACATTGACAGAGCCATGGATATTTACCAGAAGGATTCTTTTTACAATGAAGTCCAGAATCCCGCATACTCCCTGGCCGGTGATGTAGGACCTGTTTATTCGGAGCATTCAAATAGCTATGATTGCTAAACAGGGACATTTAACACTTGACTTTTCCTTCTTTAATTGGGGTTACAATTGCAAGGACCCTCAGTGCGGTATTAAGCAGAATCAGGCTTATACAGGCACTATAAATGCCCGGTTTAAGAGTAAAGGATTTGATCGGGCCCCCGGATTTCTTGGAATAGCTGAAACCCCTGTATTTACTACCTACTGCAAAGGGATAGAATTTTATAACCGAATTGACGGTACTGATTTATTGATGGGCTTTTCAGGTGGAAAACTCTACAGCGTAAATACTGCTACCGGGGCAATTACAGAGCTTTACAACCTGACAGGATCAGCCGAAGGTTACGGGGTGTCAGCCTTTGATAGATTTTTTGCTGTGAATGGTGCCGGTGCTTGTGTTGTTGAAGGGGATAGCTCTTACCCTATCGGTATTGCACCACCTGAAGGAGTTACAGCAGAAGCGGCAGCAGGTGGAAGTTTACCCGATGGAGTTTATAAGCTCTATGCGGGGTATGCCCGGACAGTTAGCGGCTTAAATGTCCAGTTTTCCGTAGGGCAGGAAATTGCAGATGTTACCCTTGGGACCGGAAACAACACAATCGCAATCAGCAATTTTGCAAACAGTACAGATGCCAGAGTAAGCAATAAAGTGATCTGGGCCACAGATGCAAATGGTGGAACATATTACCTGTACCATGAAACCAAAGACAACGAAACCGAATCTTTTAATATAACCAGTACGGCCGGTAAAAACAGCAGTGTTTTGTATCGGATCTGGGGTGCTCCTTCAAAACAGCCTCCGACAATGACCGGTATTTTCTTCCATGACAACCGGCTTTTTGGATGGAAAGATAATGTCCTGTATGCCTCAATGAAAGCCACTACCGTTTATGATCTTGAGAGATGGCCCGATATTCAGTATGAATTCCCCTTCTACATTCTCAGCCTCTTTTCTATCGGGCCAGATCTCTTTATAAACACGAATAAGGGGATTATCAAGCTTCCGTATGCTGATATGTCTGCCCGGTGGGAATGGGTCACAAAACGGCTTTATTTTAAGTATCCCCGTACCGTTGCAAAACTGGATAACAATTCAGGTGATGAGTATAATGAACCCGTAATCGGCCTGACAAATGACGGGGTAAGGATTTTTGATGGTACCGGCTTCTCAATTGATCTTTCCAAGGATGTGAAACCGGACATTAAACGAGCTTACGATGGAGCAAGCGCGGTATTTACTCCCGCAGGATTCGTTTACAGAACAAAAGACCGGTCAGAATACCATCTCTCTTATCGGGACCTGACAATAAACACTGTGACCAATAACAGGCGTTTGGTGCTTAACCTGGATAGTCTCACCATTGCCAGCAATACCGATTACCTGACAGCCTGGGAGCCTTGGGAAATCGGTTTTACTCATTCAGCGATAGACAGCAGTGGAAATCTTTACATGGCTCAATCTCTGAATGGCAATTCTCAGATTTTTATTGAGCAGTGGGACTCTGTTGCGGATAAATGGGTTTATGGCAGTTCAGGCCAGTACATAACCAAATCGACAAATAAAACCTGCAAGGTGGTATCCCGGATGGATATAACCGACATTGCGGGGCGGGTCCGATGGGAGCAAGCAAGAACTCTTATTCAGCTTCAGGAAAAGGCCAGTATAAAAATTAACATTGGTGAAGCTGAAAATCTGAATGCCACACATACTATTGAAACCGGTGATGAATCGCTGTTTGATGTGGCTCGGTTTGATGTTGATGTGTTTTCTTCAGAACAGCCGGTTATTGGAGTAAGTAAGCTTGAGGAAAATCTGAAAGGCGCATCAGTTTTTGTCACTTATGAACAAACTGCAGATGATATAAACATGCAGGCGCTTGAAATTAAGCTTTACGGGACTTATGAACAAGGTAGGGACACATGAAAAAGGCGTTTATCGTGATTTTATTATCCTTTGTTTCACTTTTTGCTCTGGATGATCTTACTATTCCGAATCGGTTTGAATCTCAGGGAGTAATCAGGGCTTCAGAATTCAACCAGAACAACGACACTATATCAGTTAAGTTTAACCGGCTGAATGACAGCTTGGAAATTAAGTTTGTTCGGTTTTCTGACTTCTCAGACAGTACCATCAAAAAAATTAAGGTTGATAGCATAAGAAGTAATCCGGATATTGATTCGATTAAGGGGAACCCTTTTATTGATTCAATTAGTTCACTTTTTGCAAATTTAACCACTTCAACCATTGACAGTTTAAATAATAGAATTATTATAGCTGATACCATTGTTTTAGGTAATGGCCTATCTGCTGAAACTGGCACTTTTTCAGGTGTAATCAATGCTGATACGGTGCATTCTACTAAAGGTATTTCAGCGACATCGGGGAATTTTTCAAGTTATATAAATGTTGACTCTCTAAAGTCCACCAAGGGGATATCTGCAACTACCGGAACTTTCACGGGGGATGTGGTTTCAAGCGGTGATATTTACAGTACAGGACTTACCGACATCAGCGACTCCTGCGTAGTGATAGGTTGGGATACACTCACCACAAAATCGGTTTATTACAGGAAAGTCGGCAAACAGGCAACAGTTTATTTCGATTTAAAGGGAACAGCTCATGCAAATGTTATCTCGGCCAGTATTTACAAGATACCTCTTGTAACAAGTTCGACAATTACAAAAGCTTATGCTAATTGCTATGCAAAAGACAGCTCTGGTGTTTTAACAAATGCAGTAGCCAAAGTCGAAAATTTTGGTTATGGATCTACTTCCTATATAGATTTTTACATAGATTACGCTCAGTCAAGGGCATGGCCGACAAGTGGAGCAAAGGAAGTGTATGGATCTATAACTTTTTTGGCAGAAGAATAATATGATCTTACTCAACCTTGATCCTTCAAATGCAGTGGTAACAGGTTACGGGCCTAATGATACTGTAATATGCCTGTGTGATGCCACTATAGGGGCTTTTGAGATAAGCCTCCCTGAAGCGGACGGGGTTGAGAATGTTACCTTTATTTTTATCCGGAAAGACACCACAGAGAACGCAATCACAATTAAATGCAGGAATGGACAGAATATAAACGGCGCCGAAAGTATTGAATTAAATGAGCATGCAATAGTAATTCCGGCAAATAATAGCTACTATGATCTGAGCACCTTTTCATCATTCCGGACATCTTCTTTGCTGATCAAAGAAGGAATAGAAGAGCCACCGACACCCCCGGATGGATACATAAGGCTTTACTCTGACCGGGCTCACGGAAACGATCTGTTTTTTAAATTTGATGATGGGTCTATTTATCATTTGCCATTAAACCCTTTTTCAGGCGGTGCGATATGAGAATTGGAATAATTTTACTGATTGCCTGCTTATCATGCTTCGGACAGTTGACAAGACAGCACAAGTATAATTGGCAGGTTGATACAATTCGTATTGATTCAATTTATGCCAGAGCGTACGGGAACCTTCCTGCTTACATTGATAGTGCAGTTATTTCCGATTCTTCAAGAGCCTCTTATAAATCGGATACTACAGCAGGAGCGGCAAGACTTGGTGGTAAAACTCTTTCTCAGATTGACACTATAGGACACGGGGCAATCAAGCAATCCATAAGGGATACCGCTTCAAACAAGCTCTGGATACATGGGAAAGCCGATTCTTCTGTGCTTGCTGATTCTGTTAAAAAGAACCTTGCACAAAGCAAAATAATTGGTCTGCCAGATTCGTTGACAGCGCACAGAAATGCGATTGCGCTAAAGTTAAACATTTCCGATACATCAGTGTTTGCCAGAGATGGGCAGACAATGGCACCAACAATTCACCAGCACGATTCCCTCTATTACCGCAAATCGGTAATAGATACAATGAAAAATGGCGCACTGGCGCTTAAATTGGATGTTGTTGATACTGCGGATCTTGCCCGTAAAACACACACTCACAGTTATGTGGATTCAGCCGGTGGAACCGCTCGCCTTGGTGGTAAAACCAAGGTTTATTATGATTCTGTTGGTCACGGGGCAATCAAGCAGTCGATTAGGGATACCGCAAGTAATAAACTATGGGTTCATGGAAAAGCTGATTCTTCTGTTCTTGCTGATTCTGTT
>Ga0208461_1003414_pt1 | contig 11967 bp, 8 predicted proteins | sample AD_JPNTR4_MetaG_FD_184448 | JGI IMG/M metagenome (GOLD analysis project Ga0208461, IMG submission 184448) | Active sludge microbial communities of municipal wastewater-treating anaerobic digesters from Japan - AD_JPNTR4_MetaG (SPAdes) (version 2) | ecosystem: Engineered > Bioreactor > Anaerobic >... | reverse complement strand
GAAAAGAGCCACGGATGGTGACGCAGGAGCGATTTTTCACGATCTTTCTTTATTAATACCTTTACACTCATACTATTTCCTTAGTCAATAGACCCCAGCCTGCGTTTATCTCCGCTCCGCGCCGTCATCCCTTTTTGGTCGAAGTAATTCAACAGTGGCAAGGCAAATTTGCGCGATATACCGAGCACTTCCTTCAACTCGCTGACGGTAGCGCCGCTTTTTCCACGTAGGAATTCTATCAACTTTGTTTCCGCCTCGGCGACTGCCGCCGCGCTGAACGGATATATTCTGTCAATTAAAACTACTTCTTGTTGACTGACTAAGAGGTTTATCAATTGACGCATTTCGGCGAGATCGGTCTGTAATTTCTCAGCCAGTTCGGCTAAAGTAGGCGGCGTCAAAGCTGATTTTGTGATTTCAGCCAGAATTTGTTCCTGCCGAGTAGTTTGCCGCTCACTTAATTGCGGAGCAAAACCGGCAATAGCTAATTTATCGCCGATGACCCTGATTTTGCCCGCCTGAGTCAAATCCTCAGTCAACCAATCGCCCAGCATTTCATCGAAATGCAAATTGCCGAATAACGTGGCTTTTTCCAGACCGGGAAGAAGGGGATTCTGTCGGTGAAATTCAGCTAAAGTTGCGGTAATTTTTTCAGCGCATTCAGCCAATCGTTCGGCGGCGATAATTTTGTCCTCGCGCTCTCGAATGACATTTTCCTTAACCAATTTCGCCAATAGCGGTGAAATTTCAGCCACAGTAGCGGTTAGAGCTTGCGCCAGTTTTTCGATTGTAATCAGTTTTTCACCCTGGCGGAATATTAACCACTTCAACCATTCCTCATTTCCGGCGCAAACCAACCGTTCAAGTTCCGCGGCAATCGGTTCATCCTTTTTGCGCAGAGGTTCTGGAGAATTTTCCAGCACAATTCCACCGCCAATCGTTACCAAAGGTGAATACGAGCGGAGAATAAAATGATCACGAAATCCAGCGCTAATCGGCTGATCGAGAACTATTTGCGCGACTCCTTGCTTTCCCGGGAAGAGGCGATCGCGACCAATCAATCTGATCCGCACAATATACTCACCGGTGCCGAGATGCAATCGCAACTGATCATTGTATTCAATCGGCGGCGCTGACGGCAGAGATTCTATATAAACCGTCAGCAAATTCGTTTTCACGAAAGCACCGAGCGTTGCGACAATCATTCCACGTTCGATTTGTTCTTTACTTACTCCAACCAGATTAAGGGCCGCACGTTGACCGCGGGTAATGGAATCAAGAGGTTGATTATGCGATTGCAGACTGCGAATTTTCGCGCGCTGACCGGACGGCATAATCTCAACCTCTTCTCCAACTTTAATTTCACCGGAAAGCACCGTCCCTGTGACAACTGTGCCGAAGCCTTTTACCGAAAAAACGCGATCTACCGGCAGGCGAAATAAACTGGTGGAACGCACTTCGGGGATTTGGTTGGGCAATTCAATCAAAAACCGGCACAACTCCGCAATTCCGCTACCGGTAACTGTCGAAGTTTTAAAAAGCGGCGCATTTTCCAGAAAAGAACCTTCGACTAATTGTCGAACATCCTCTACGACCATTTCCAGCCAGTCGGGCTTCACAAGGTCAATCTTGTTTACGACAATAATTCCGTGCTGAATTCCCAGCAGTTTGAGAATTTCAAAATGCTCGCGGGTTTGGGGCATTATGCCATCATCGGCGGCAATTACAAGCATAGCGACATCAATGGTACTGGCGCCAGTCACCATATTTTTGATAAAACGTTCATGGCCGGGCACATCAATGAACGCAATATTTTCAGTTAAAAAGGCGAAGCCGATGTCAATGGTCATACCGCGCAGGTGTTCTTCTGCCAGACGATCAGGGTCGGTACCGGTAAGGGCTTTGACTAGCGCCGATTTCCCATGATCAATATGTCCGGCGGTGCCGATAACGAGAGATTGCATTTTCTTTATAACTAATTTAGTAAGGAACGACCAATCGCCTGTAAGGCAGATTGAATAAGCGGTAAATCATCAGATTGAACGGCTTTCAAATCCAGGCGAAATTCTCCGTTCCGGCAGTAGCCGACAATCGGCGGTGTGTAACTGCGAAATTTTTGCGCCAATTGGGTCTCGGAAATACGCTGAGGGATTGCCACAATGGCAACGCTGGGAATTTGGGCGGTTGGCATAGCGCCGCTCCCAGCCTCGGTCGGTATTTCACGCACCGTTAGGTTGAGCGTTTTAATAATTTCCGGCTCAATAGCATTTAGGATCTGGATAGCTTGGGCTTTTAGCTGAGCGGGCTTAGTTGTTAGCAAACGATAAGTCTCAATTTCCGGAAACGGTTTGTCAAGCAAATATTGGCTAAGAGTATAATCGAGCAGGAAAAATGTCGTCTTATCACAACGTAAGATGCGCATCAGCGGATTTTTACGTAAGCACCTGATATATTTTTCGCGACCGACGATTATCCCCGCTTGTGGTCCGCCCAGCAATTTATCGCCGCTAAAAGTAACCAGATCGAATCCTTGTTTGACTACCTCGGCTACGACCGGCTCGTAGGGCAATTCTACATTTTCCATAGAAAAAAGCGCACCACTACCGAGGTCGAAAATGACCGGCAGGTTTTGAGAATGCGCCCAAGTGGTGATTTCCGATGCCGTCGGCTTGGTGGTAAAGCCTTCGATGCGATAATTGGAGGAATGCGCCAGCAAAATCGCGCTGGTTTTCCGCGTGCGTGCTTTTTGGTAATCCTGGAGATAAGTGCGGTTAGTTGTGCCGACTTCCACCATCCGGGCGCCACTTTTCGCCATTATATCCGGCAAACGAAAACTACCGCCGATCTCGATTAATTCGCCACGCGATACGATGACTTCCCGACCATCCGCCAGCGAATTCAAAGCCAGCCAGACAGCCGCGGCGTTGTTATTGACTACCACCGACGACTCGGCGCCAGTCAGCAAGCAAATTTTTTCATTGGTAAGATTAAGCCGTTCGCCGCGTTCGCCGGAATCCAGATCGAATTCCAGATTTACGTATCCGGAAAGTAATTCAGTCATTTTTGGTAAAATTTCATTCCCGAAAGGCGCGCGTCCCAGTCCAGTATGCAGGATGATTCCGGTGGCATTGATTACCTTTTGTAAATAACCCTTAGTCAGCGCATTAATCCGACCGGCAACTTTTTCGGCAACGACTTCTATCAGGTCGTCACTCTTGGGGGAAATGAAATTTCCAGTACGGATAGCCGCACGCAGTTCATTGAGCTCCTGGCGGACGAGTGTTGTCAGGATAGCAGGTTTAATTGGTGACTCCGATTGTGCCAGACGGTCAAGGACTTTTTGGACCGACGGTAACCGCATTAGATCGTTCGGATAGTTTTCTCTACCCGCCAAAAGTTTCGCCCTTATTCATTTTTTGCAAATTGGGTTTCATAGAAAGTGCGGTAAATGCTTTCTTCGCGACTCAATAGTCCGCTATGTGTGCCGGTTTCGACGATTCGCCCGTGCTCTAAGACAACAATTTTATCGGCATTATGAATGGTAGAAAGCCGATGGGCGATCACCAGAACGGTACGGTTTTTCATCAAATTTTCGATCGCGGCTTGAACTTTTTGCTCGGATTCAGAATCGAGGGATGAAGTGGCTTCGTCGAGAATCAAGATTGGTGGATTTTTCAGTAGAGCTCGAGCAATTGCCAAACGCTGGCGCTGGCCGCCGGAAAGTCGCAAGCCTTTATCACCGATCATAGTTTCAAATTTTTCGGGAAATTCTTCGATAAATTCCAAGGCGTTGGCGGCTTCCGCCGCGGCACGCACTTTTTCTGGATCGAAATCTTGCATACCGTAAGCGATGTTGTTGAAAATTGTATCGTTAAACAAAATCGTATGCTGGGTAACGATTCCCATTAATGAACGCAAGCTGGCAAAAGTCAAGTCGCGAATATCGTGGTCATCAATCAGAATGCGGCCACCTGTGGGATCATAAAAGCGCGGCAGAAGATCAACCAGAGTGGATTTACCGGCACCACTATGGCCAACGATGGCGACGATCTCGCCCTTCTTGATTTCCAGATTTACGCCGCTGAGAACCTCAGTCCGCGAAGTTTCATATTTAAAAGAGACGTTGTCATAAACTATCTTGTCGTTAAAGTCTTTAATCTCGATCGCATTCGGTTTTTCTACTACGTCCGGTTTTTCGTCAAGCAAGGAAAAAACCCGCTGAGCTGACGCCAAGCCTTCTTGCATTTCCATCGAAACATTGGTCAAGCTTTTGATCGGATTCATAATGGCAAACAGCATAACGGCGAACCGGACAAAATCTTCGGCATCAATACCTTTCCCAGTCAAAACCAGACTACCACCGAACCAGAGCAAAAGAACACCAATAAATACGCCAAAAACCTCATTAATAGGCGAAGAGAATTCACGCAGTTTCTTGCGTCGGAAGACAAGGTTAAAGTATTTACGGTTTTCACTACGAAAACGCTCAATCTCAAATTTTTCCATAGCAAAAGCTTTCACCACGCGCATACCTTGGAGAGTCTCATCCAAAATCGCCATAATGCCGGCAATTTGACGGGAAGATCGCAGTGATTTGCGTCGAATACTCTTGCCGATTTTGGAAATAATAAAACCACTAACTGGCAAAATAACCACCGCCAGCAATGCCAATTGCCAGGAAATAATGAAAAGCAATACCATAAAAACCAGAATATTAATCGGCTCGACCAGTAGTTTATCAAAACTGATCGTAAAGGAATTACGCATCGCGTTGACATCGTTCATTATTATTGAGGTAATTTCGCCGCTTCGTTTGCGGTTAAAATATGACAATGAAAGGTCATGCAAACGCTCGTAAAGTTTATTGCGGACATCATTAATCATCCGCAGTTGGACGAAACCGACCGAGACATTCTTGATATATAGAAAAACGTTTTTCAATAGAAAAGTTATGAAAATTATCAGGCAAAGAGCTCGCAAAGATTCAAGTGGCGTATCTCTTAGAATCAATCGGTCGGTATAATTTTTCAGGGTATCGTTGAGACTTCCTTTGCCTTTTTCCGGAACGACGGGCATAACCTGGCTAGTTTCGGTATCAGATGATCCCGGAAAAAGCACTTTGGTGAAAGAAGCCGTCAGCCAGATTGAGGAACTGTTGAGAGCGACATAAATCAAAGAGGTGATTATACTGGCTGTCAGTACCGCCCAATAAGGCTTAACTAATTTTAAAACACGCAGATAAATGTTCATAATTGTTTTATTTTTTCTTCTATTTCAGCCATGGTAACGGCACCGATCCGAATTATTTCCAATTCACTTTTACCGACTTTAACCAACGTTGATGGTAGTGAATCAGCTGCAATTTCATACTTTAAAATTAATGAAATTTGGTCACCAAAGTAACTGATTATTTCGGCGGCGGAATGAGCCGGTGGCGCGTTAGCCGGATTCACGCTGGTGGTCGTTATTGGGTGCGGGTATTGTCGCAAAATGCGATTCATCGGTTCGAGACTGATGACCCGGACGCCAACAGAGTCGTCAGCGGAAATTTCAACAGGGAAAATGCTATTCGAGCTGAGAGGCAAAATCAGGGTAATTTTCCCCGGCAATAAGGTTTTGACGACTCTCCGCTGGTAGTCATTCAGGTGTTTAAAATCGCTCAATAGCGACGGAACATCGGCATATAGCACACTGATCGGTTTTCCAGCGGTACGACCTTTCAACTGTAGTAATTTTTGAACCGCTTGCGGTTGGAAGGCATCCACACCAAGACCGTAAATTGTATCGGTTGGATAAGCGATGATGGCGCCGCTTTGCAATGTAGCAAGTACTTTTTGGCAGTCAATATCGGCCGCTTTGGCAAGTGAAATTATTTCAGGCATTTTGTTCGATAAAAGATGGGGGTGGTTTGGTTTTCCAGCGACGGTGAAACCAATAGTATTGCTCGGGACACTTGCGAATTTGTTCTTCAAAATAGAGTGCGATTTGCTGAGTCAACCAGGCGACGGGATCGCTCTTATTCTCGGGCGGAACCTCTGTATTCAATTCTTTCAACCTGATTACATATTTGCCTTTAGCATTCATCAAACAACTTCCGGCTATTAGCGGCGCTCTTTGGCGCAAAGCAAGTAAGGCAGGACCGCGGTGACTGGATGACCATTGATCGAAAAATTTAACGAATATCCCATCACGGCGGGCATCTTGATCAGCTATCAAATAGAGAATATTTTCATCGCGTAGGTATTTCCAGATACGGAGTGAATTCGCCTTCGATTTGTAAAATATTTGCTCTTTATTCCTGCCGCCCTGACTTCTGGCATCAAAAATCATCCGGTCAATAAGATGATTTTTCATCTTTTTAGCGACAACGGCAACCTGATAGTCGTGGCGCCTAAACCAATCACCGCAGACCTCCCAGTTGCCAAAATGAAAGGAGACCAGCACTACGCCGCGGTGACGGGCTAAGGCATTATGTAAAACATTTAGGTCGGGACATTCTACTATAGCATCAAATTGAGTGTCGGAGGCTTCATAAAGCGGAAAGAAATCGAAATACACACGCGCAAAATGAACATAACACTTGCGAATAATCCGGCGCCGCCAGTGAGCGGTGGTCTCCGGAAAAGCCCGCTTCAAATTATCTCGCATTGTCGCCCGGCGATAAGGAAGAAAAAAATACACAAAGTTACCGGTAATATCAGCCAACATACGACGCTCTGACGGCGACAAAGAGCGCAAAATGCGGCGAATGAACTTTATCAGTTGGTACTCAAGGTAATGACGCGTCGATATTTTGGATTTACTCATCTGATTTTCTACTTAATGCTTTTACTAGTAGGTTAATTTAAAACTTATTAGGTATTGCTTACATTGTTTCATGAATAAAAGAAATCAAATTAAAACGTAGATTGGAACTGAACCAAGCCAAGGTGAAATATCTGTAGGTCGGATAAACCCGTCTTAAAATAAATATTTTCAGAAATTTCAAAAGTTTACTCATTTGCATGTAAATCCATAGAATTGTCGATGTCCAGCAATCTCTTTCTGGTAACCTGAATGGCAAACTTGGATAAATCAGAACCAATCCAGCGCCTGCCAAGTTTTTCTGCTACTGTTAAGGTAGTGCCAGAACCACAAAAGAAACCCGCAACGATTTCGCCGGATTTGGAGGAGGCAAGGATGATACATTTGAGGAGGGCTTCAGGCTTTTGGTTATCGAAACCGATTTGCTCTTCAGCAACAGGATTTATGATTGATATCTCCCATGTGTCACTTATGGAAACACCCTTTGTAGATTCTCCTGTTAGAATCGGGTCCCTCCTGCCTTTTTCACCAAAGACACTTTTCCACGCCATCCCTTGTGTACTTGATTTAAGGGATTTAGGTGCATACATTTGATTAAAAATGTGATTAGAAAATCTTAAATATAACCAGATTATATCATGATTTTTATTTAATCTAACTACCCGCTTTCATTTTCTCGTTGGCGTAGCGGAGAGCTTCGCTAAAAGGCTGGTCTTTGTTAGAATCAATCCGATAAAATTTATCAATCCAGAAAATCAAGTCGTCTTTTTGATTGTCGGTCAATTGAGCGAAGATATCGAAAACAGGATCGGCGATTTTCTGTTGGAATTGTTTGGAACAGGATTTGAGGTTTCGATCATGCTTTATCTGTTCCAAGATTTCGTAGGTATGATAGAGATAGGCATATAAAAAGACTTTTTTCTCGGAAGGAGTCAACGATTTCCAGTAAATCATTTGCCCGAAGTGGGTGATTTCAGATGGCTTCATTTTAGCTTTTTGGGATGCAACCAGAGCCGGGAGAACTTCTTCCGGTGGTTGTAGTTCTTCCGGAGCTGGTTTTCCCGGAATCGGCTGGACCGGTTCTAGCTGAGCTGGTTCCTCAGTAAGCGTTTCCGAAGGCAATTGAACCGGAGTCAATGGTACTGTGGGAATTTCGACCTGAGGCATCGCTTCGGTAACTGAATCCGGCAGTGCGGTTTCAAATGTATCACTTTCTTGAACAACCACTTCCGGCAATGCCGGTTCCTGAGCGAACAGGTTACTAAATAATAAAATACATCCAAGCCAGAGTGGGATTTTATGCATAATGGGACCTCCTATTGCGTCGGGCTCCAATTTTCAATTTCCGCCAGTAATCGCGCTACCGCCTCTTCCGGTTTCAATCGCGCGACAACCTGACCGTGCTTAAATAATAGAGCTACTCCTTTGCCGAAAGCAATTCCCAGATCAGCCGACCGGGCTTCACCGGGGCCATTGACCTCACAGCCCATAACGGCAACGGTTAAATTTTGAGGTAGATCGCGGATTTTACTCTCGACTTCATTCACTATTTCAATCAGATTAACCGAGGTGCGGCCGCAGGTGGGACACGATACCAGTCGGATGCCGCTTTTGGTTAAATTTAGGGCTTTTAGTATTTCAAAACCGGCGCGCACTTCTTCGACTGGATCCGCCGTCAGAGACACCCGCAAAGTGTCGCCGATTCCTTCAGCTAAAAGCGTTCCGATGCCAATGGCGGATTTAATTGTACCCGACCAGACCGGGCCGGCTTCGGTAACACCGAGATGAAGGGGATAATCATATTTCTCGGAAAAGAGCCGATTGGTGGCAATCATCAGACTGGCTTCACTGGATTTGAGGGCAACGATTACATCGCGGAAATCATTCTCCTCGCAAATTTCCAGATGGCGGCGGGCGCTTTCCAGCATAGCTTCGGGCGTTGCTCCACCGTATTTTGCCCGCAAGTCTTTTTCCAGTGAACCAGAATTGACGCCGATACGTATAGAAATATGCGCCGCCCGAGCTTTCCCTAGAACGGCTTTCACTCGCTCTGCACCACCGATATTGCCGGGATTGATTCGGATTTTATCGGCACCAGCATCAATTGCGCCCAGTGCTAGGCGATAATCAAAATGAATATCGGCGACCAGTGGCACTGTCATTCGCTTTTTTATTTCCGGTAAAGCTTTGAGGGCTTGTTCGTCGGGGACGGTGACGCGGATTATCTGACAACCGGCGGCTTCCAGCTGCTCAATTTGCGGCAGAATCGCCTTTAAGTCGTGCGTCTTAGCGGTTGTCATTGATTGCACTGGAATTGGAAATCCGCCGCCGATGGGAACATTCCCGACGTATACGGTACGAGTAATCTTGCGTTTAAAATTGTTCATCGCCGAATCAAATTAATATTACTCCCGCAATGAGACAAGCCTAATTTATCAAACGCTCTAAAGTGCTGGTAAGTGCGCTTAGGTGCTTTTAAAATCTCTTTGGTATAAAGTTGGTTTACTACATGATTGTATGGGTGGATCGGTTTACCTCTGTGCGCCTCAGTGTCCAATTATCTAATTTTAGGTTCCATCGGTTTAATCTGCTACTTTTTTACCATTCAAAAGCTTGTTTTCATAGTGAAGATTGACTAATATAATTCCATTGATATTACGAAGGTTTTTGAAGCAGAGCCGCCATCAAATCCGGTCAAATGTGAATCAGTTCCGACAGTTATTAAAAAATTACAGTTAGCGGTCTTTTACAAACCTAAAAAATGAGGGGAATAAATGAAATCACAGATTGCTTATTCGTTAATGATTTTAGCGCTGGCGGTATCACAATGCGGCCAGTCCGGAAAAGTTAAACCCATTCAGAATGGGGTTGACTTAAAAACTCGTGATTTGAATGTACGTGTCCAATTTTACGCTGACGACATCGCCCGAGTCATTAAGTGGCGGCCGGAATCTTCAGCTGAAAAGCTAAGTTTAATGGTCATTAGAGACAGTTTGCCGGATTTATCTATTACGGTTGAGGATAATGACAACGACGTAATCCTAAAATCAGAGCGAATGACAATTCGCCTGGTTAAGAAAGATGGCCAGCTCGAATATTTCACGGCTAGCGGCACAAGTATTTTAAAAGAAAATAAAAAAGCCGTTCTTACTCCGGTAACGCTTCCGGATGAAAAAGCTTTCAACATTCAGCAAAATTTCAAATTAACGCCAGACGAAGGGCTCTACGGGCTTGGCCAACATCAAGACGGATATATGAATTACCGCGGGCGAACTATCAAACTCGTCCAAACCAATACGGATGCGGTAACTCCTTTTTTGATTTCTACTCGCGGATGGGGCATTCTGTGGGATAATTATTCCAAGACTATTTTTCAGGATACGGCTGAGACGATGTCACTTTGGTCGGAAGTCGGTGACAATCTCGATTATTACTTAATTTATGGCGGAACAATGGATTCCGTCATTAGTGGGTATCGTTATCTAACTGGAAAGGCTCCTTTGTATGGAAAATGGGCTTATGGTTATTGGCAAAGCAAGGAGCATTATAAAAACCGCGATGAATTGTTAAGCATTGTGAGTGAATATCGGCGGCGGCGCATACCGATTGATAATATTATCCAAGATTGGAATTATTGGGACGGCAATGAAAATTGGAGCCAGATGTTCTTTGATCCGAAAAAATATCCCAAGCCTGAGGAAATGATCCGGCAAATCCACAATCAAAATTTTCATATAATGATTTCAATTTGGCCGGGGCTTGGACCGAATACCGCAATTTATCAAGAAATGGAGCAAGGCGGGTTCCTCTACAATACCGTCGGGTGGGCAAATTTCAAATATTTCGACGCTTTCAATCCAGCCGCTAATGATCTTTACTGGAAATATATAAAAAATGGTTTAATCTCGGTCGGCATTGATGCGCTCTGGATTGATTCCACTGAACCGGATATCGTCAATGCCACCACCAAAGAATCCCAAGAATACGAAATGAAAAAGGTAGGTCGGAATTACCTTGGCAGTTGGGCGCGTTATCTGAATGCTTATTCTTTGGTAATGATGGACAAACTCTACCAGAATCAGCGTCAGGATTCCGACCGCAAAAGGGTATATATGCTGACCCGGTCCGTCTTTGCTGGTCAGCAGAGAACCGGTGCCACAACTTGGTCAGGCGACATTGGCGCCAGTTGGGAGATTTACCAAAATCAAATTAGCGCCGGTCTGAATTTTTGTATGGCTGGCATTCCTTATTGGACTTTTGACATCGGTGGATTCGTCATTGGCGCTTATGGTGGAGTATTCATTAATGGCGGTCAGGATCCGGCTTATCAAGAACTTTATACTCGTATGTTTCAATTTGGAACTTTCTGTCCAATTTTCCGGGCGCACGGAAGTGAAACGCCACGGGAAATCTGGTGCTTTGGTGAATTCAGCCCATACCTGGTGAAATTTGGCCATCTTCGTTATCGGCTTATGCCTTATATTTATTCCTTAGCCTGGCGGGTGACTAATGATGATTACACTATGATGCGTGGTTTGCCGATGGATTTCCCGAACGATCCTGAGACTTACTCTCTCGGTGACCAATATATGTTCGGTCCGGCTATTATGGTCTGCCCGGTAACGGAGTATATGTTGCATCGTCCACCTGGAAAAAGCATTTTAATTAGCGGTGACCATTTTAAGACTAATGATGGAAAAGCAGGCTTAAAAGTTCAATATTTTCGTGATCCGGATTTTGAAATTTTGACTCACGAACAGATTGAGCCCGATATTAATCATCTCTGGTACACCGGCCGACCGGATTATATGACCGATTCCGCTTTTTCAGTACGCTGGGAAGGTAAATTGATCCCCAGTCAGACCGGCCTGCATCAATTTCACTTGAAAAGCTACGACGCTAAACGCATTTTTATCAATGGCAAGGAGTTACCGATAGTTTATACCAGCGTCGAGCAATATACTGACTTGATCAACCTAAATGCTGGACAGGGATATGATTTTCGCCTCGAAATGCAAAATCGTTCGACCGGAGCCGCCAAGATGCAGTTAAATTGGAAAACCCCCGCAATCTTTGCCCAAGAGAAAATAGTCGAGACGCGACCCCAAACCCGCAATGTTTATTTACCTGCCGGAACGCAGTGGATTGATTTCTGGACTGGAA
>Ga0208461_1003410_pt1 | contig 11977 bp, 14 predicted proteins | sample AD_JPNTR4_MetaG_FD_184448 | JGI IMG/M metagenome (GOLD analysis project Ga0208461, IMG submission 184448) | Active sludge microbial communities of municipal wastewater-treating anaerobic digesters from Japan - AD_JPNTR4_MetaG (SPAdes) (version 2) | ecosystem: Engineered > Bioreactor > Anaerobic... | reverse complement strand
ATCTTGCGATAGTAATTTGATTTGATTCTCATCAAATTAACAAAACCGCCTTTGCCCTCAATCCTAGCGCCGATAAAAACATCTTGTAACGCTTTATAAAATTTTTGTTCTTTGGTCATATTATTACCACAGTTTATCATTTTTCATTTTTTCGGTAAAATAGTTTTTAATTTTTATATAATAATTATGGATATATTTTGGGGTATTTGTAATAAACCAATTATAATCATCTTTTACAAATCTTTCTATAAAAAATTTTTGATCTATAATAGAAGATGATTTAAATATATTTAATTTTTTATTTTTAAATAGCATAATATCATTACAATCAGTTTCATCACCAACATAATATAATATATTAATGCTTGGGGTGAACACATTATAAATATCATCTAATGTATATCCATTATATATTTTAAATCCTTTGATAGAATTTTCATTTTCAACAACAATATTCAAGAAATCTGTTAATATATTTTCATCGATATTATATAATTTTAATGATTCTCTTTTTATAATTAGATATATTGGAAGTTTATATTTTTTATATAATTCATTTATAACTATTATATTATCATTTGTTATAGGGAAAAATATTCCATTGACGACAATAATATTTCTTTTTTTTGATGCTATTTCTGGTACATCTATGTTATTTTCATTATTGTTTTCGTCATCTGATTTTTTTTCTATGATTATATTTTTAATAATTTTTATTATTGGATGGTCTTTATCATCGTAGTTTGTTTTTTCTGTTTCTTTTTTATCCTTTGAATTTTCTTTATTATTTATATTATTTTTTTCTATTTTATTTGTAGATTTGTTATTTTTTGATAATTTATCTTCTGATTTATTTTTATCATTTGTATTATTTATATTATCATGATCAGTGATGTCAGATGGTTTTTTATCATCATCATAATTGTCTATGGTATCTTTATCATAAATTTCATTTATAGAATTTTGTTTAATATTATAAACATCATCGTTGAATATTATAAAATTTTTAAATTCATTAAATGTTTGAAATTCTTCTACTGTAGTTGTATTTTTGCCTATATAATCTATTATATTATTCACATTAGAATTATGAAGATTTACTGCATATTTGTCATAAATTCCTATTTTCTTTTTTTTGTGAGATCTCATATAATTTAAAAATGTTTTATATAAAATTATATTATTATATGATTCTATTAAAAATAATCTTAAATTTTCATCTTTTATCATCTCATAATCAAATCCATATTTTTTATTTTTTAAATAATCGGGAAAATATAAATTTAGATTTTCATTTTTTATTTGTTTATAATAATCTGATTTAGAAAATATTAGAAATGTTTTTTCAATAAATTCTAAATATCTGTTATTAAAACCAGATTCTGTGAGTTTTATATTTTTAAAATTTAATACAGAATAAAACTCATCTATCATTGATAATATAATATAGAATGTGTCATAATATACCTGATTATTATTAAATTTATTTTTTATATTATTTACATTTGATTGTATATTTTCTATTTTATATGTATCTCCATTTTCAAATTTTAATATAAATCCTTCAATATCGTCTGTATTATGATTATCATTTATTAAAATATCTAAAAAGAACGTTGTAAACTCATTGCCATTATATATTATCGATATATCTTCAAGTGGTGTATTTAAATATTTTAATATTTTATCATATTGAATATTTGACAATTTGCCATCAAAAAATATTTGAGGTGGGCAAACTTCTAATACAGATGCCCATTTTTTCAGTATATCATTATCATAAATAATGTCTATGATTTTTCCTTTTTCATTTTTTATTTTAATGCATGTCAAAATTAAACTATTTAATACAGAATGATTTTTAAATATAAAATCCATATCAAATTTCCATAGTATTGGTATTAGCATTTTTTGTTCATTTGACAGATTTTCAAAATGCGATATTGGGTCTTTATAAAATTGAGAAAATGCCATATCTATATCTGATATTTCTATTTCCTTATTTTTATAATACTTGAAAGCTCCGCTTGAATCTTTTTCAAAGCAAAACTTAGATGCGTTATATAATTTTTCTATTTTTATATGTCCCCTTAAAAGATTTTCTACATAATTGGGATCTTTTTTATATGTATCATATAATGAATTTATACTCATATTTTATTCATTTAAATATTTATCTAACATTTGTATTATATTATCTTCATTTATATTTTCATAGTCATCTTCCTCGTTACCGTATTCATTTAATATTGTATATTTTAATCCTTTTAACCCAGTTATATTTTCAAGTCTATACAACTCATCTATAGATGTGACACAACGAATTATAAATTTTTTATTTTCATATATACAATCATAATATATATATTCTATGGTTTTATCAATGGCGGTTATCAAATTTGAATTATTTATATCCTTGTACGGACCATTATAAATAAATTTATAATATTTAGATAGCTCTGATATTTTATCTTGATATTTATTAAAAATCTCATATATATCATTCATATTATAATATTTTTTCTTATTTATCTTTCTCTGATAGTAAAATATTGCTTCTATTACACAGCACATATACTCTGTTCTATTTTTTATATATTCAAAAATTTTATCTTGAACATCTTCATCCAAATCATTGTAATCTGTTAATAAAAATTGATCCTCCGATGATAATAATGATTGCTTTTCGTTTTCACTTAAACTATCTATAATATCCTGATTGTTTTTTATTGAAAATTTATCTGGCTGTACATCTATAAAAAAATTATGCAACATTTCTATATTTTTTATCACATTATATAAAATATATGGATCTTTTGAATTTGTATAGTCTATTAATTGATTATAATAAAATTTTAATTTATCTAAAACATATTCATCTAAAAACGGAACTCTAAATTCCTTGTAAATCTTACCTCCAGTTATTAAAAATATGTTACTATTTATATATTTTATATTATATTTGTTTTTTTTTGAAAATATATTGGCATTATTATCTAAAGATCTAATATATTCATCATATTCAAAAATTCTTTTATTCATATCTTTTTTCATATATATATATTTTTTTTTTAATATAATATAAAAAAATATTTTTTTTAATATAATATAAAAAAATGATAAAATTAAGTAGAACGAAAGTGGATTTATTTGTTGAATGCCCGCGATGTTTTTATCTTTCTGAAAAGCATAAGATTTCAAGACCATCCTCTTTTCCTCTCACATTGAATCTGGCAATTGACCAAATGCTAAAAAATGAATTCGATGAATATCGTGAGATTCAATATCAACATCCTATTGCAATTGAAAATAATTTAAATTTAATTCCATTTGCTCACGAAAAATTGAATGAGTGGAGAAACAACAAAAAAGGAATTAGATACTATGACACTAACAGTGATATTGAATTATTTGGAGCTATTGATGATGTATGGATCAATCCAGAATGAACATAATAATGATTGAGCATTAACCTCATTTAGCCATTGATATTCCTCCTGTTTTTTTAGTTCAACTAATTTAGCAGCATTTTGATAATAGTTATTTGTTTTTTCCTTATTTTTATATTGAATATTATGTTCATATAGAAAATGATTATAGACCCATCTGGTACAACCAAAATGTTTTAATAATAATTCTTCCTGTTTTTGGGTAGGATATAAACAAAACTTATATGATTTATGAATTTGTTCCATAATATTATATATATATATAAAATAATTTTTTTATATAATATTAAAATCACAAGCATTACAAAATTAGAAAATTAATTAAAAATTAACAAATATGGAAAATGAAGAAAATAAATTATTAGAACTTTTGAACAAAGAATCAAAAGAAATATTAAAAGAACAAATAAATTCGTACAGAAATGCAAAAGCAAGCATTTTAGCAATTGCAAATTTTATTTTTTTATTATTATCATTTTTTCTTATTGAATTATCAACTAATGTATTAGTATTGTTTTTTACAATGGATACCATTGCCATTCGCCATTTATATATATATAATCCCCAGATTTTTTATTATTTTTATAATAATATATCATAAATTTATCAAAATTATCATTGCTATCTTGTACTTTTTCAATATCAGAATAAATAACATTATCTAATATTTTTACTTCTCTAATTGGATTATTTGAAAACGCATGTATTTCTATTTCTTTTAATAATTTACATTCTGTTAAATCTAATATTTCTATTTGATTGAATATAAATGAGTCTAAACGTATAAGTTCTATATTCGGTGGAAATTTTATATGTTTTATTTCATTTCTTCCAAATGTACCATCTGATATTTCTCTCAAATTTTTATATTTAGATAAATCTAAATATTCTATTTCATTATGAGAAAATGCACCGAATAATATATATTTTACATTAATTGGCAATTCTATTCTTTTTATTTTATTTTCTGTAAAAGCTTCACATCCAATATAATTTAAGTAGTTACATTTTGATAAATCTAATGAATGCATTATATTTTGTCTAAATGCTTGTTTCTCTAAATCTTTTAACTTCCAACAATTTGATAAATTTATATATTTTATCTGGCATTGCAAGAAAGATATTATTCCCAATATTTTTATACTATTTGGCAGAAAAACAAAGTTTATAAACGGGTTCGTTTGTATCTGCGCAGTTTTTATAATATATAATTTATTAAATCTAGATATGTCTAATATATTTAAAGGGGTAAGCCCTCGCGCATCAAAATAAAAACTTATATATTTAATTTCGGTCAAGGTCTCATTAAATTTAACAAATATTGGGGTTAAAACTAAATATTTACTTTTTCTCATAATTTATTTATTTTTTTTACAACGGATACCATTGCCATTCATTATTTTCTAATTTATAATCACCAGCTTTTTTGTTATTATCATTATAATATTTAGCAAATTTGTTCCATAAATCATCGTTGTTTTCATAATAATCGATATTTATATTATCTAATATTTTTATCTCATTTAATGGATTATTTAAAAATGCATTTTCATCAATTTCTTTTAGTTGAGTACAATTAGATAAATCTAATATCTTTATTTTATTAAACGAAAATGCTTCAACATTTATCAAATTAATATTTTGTGGTAATTTTAATTGTTTTATTTGATTATTAAAAAATGCATAAACTTTAATAATTCTCAAATTTATACAATTTGATAAATCTAATATCTTTATTTTATTAAACGAAAATGCTTCAACATTTATCAAATTAATATTTTGTGGTAATTTTAATTGTTTTATTTGATTTGATTCAAATGCCCATCCCATTATGATATTCAAATTAATACAATTTGATAAATCTAATATCTGAATTTGATTTTTATAAAATGCTTCATTTTCTATTTTTTCTATATTTTTAGGTAAATATACAAAATTAATATTATATCCATTAAATTTATATTCCGTTATACTTTTTATATTATTAAATCTAAATAGATCTATAATATTTTGATTTTCAAATAATTCTTTAACATTTGTAATTTCTGATAAATCATCGTTAAAATCAAAATAAAGTCCACTCAATATTAAATACTTACTTTTTTTCATATTTTATTTTTTTACAATGGATACCATTGCCACTTATTATATATATATTTATAATCCCCTGCTTTTTTTTCATTTTTATCATAATATTTAGCAAAATTATTCCACATATCATTTTTATAATAGTCAATATCATATTCTATTTCTATATTATCTAATATTTTTACTTCTTTTATTGGATTTGAAGAAAATGCATAGAAAAAAATATTTTTTAATTGATTATATTCTAAAAGATCAAGTATTTCAATTTCATTTGTTTCAAACGCATTTTCTTCAATAGTCATTATATTTTTTGGTAATTTTAATTGTTTTATTTTATTATATCTCATAACGCCAAATTTAATATTATTTAAATTAGTACAGTTTGATATATCTAATATTTCAATTTTATTACTTGAAAATGCAAAAACATCTATTAATTTAATAGAATCTGGTAATTTTAATTGTTTAATTTGATTATTTGCAAAGGCACCATAACCAATAACTTTTAAATTTATACAATTTGATAAATCTAATGATTCTATTTGATTATCATCAAATGCACAATAATTTATTTTTTCTATATTTTTCGGTATTTTCAATTGTTTTATTTGATTGCTACTAAAACTATAATCACCTATATATTTTAAATGTATATATTGAGATAAATCTAATGATTCTATTTGATTATATTTAAAGGCACCATTTCCTAATGTTTCTATATTTTGGGGTAATTTCAATAACTTTATTTCACTATCTGAAAAGGCATATACATCAATATTTTTTAAATTTATACAATTTGATAAATTTAATATTTGAATTTTATTTTCAGAAAACGCACACTCATCTATTTTTTCGATGGATACCGGCAAATATATAAAAGTGGAACTATAATTTAAAAAATCATTTTTCCTTATAGATTTTATATTATTAAATCTAAATAGATCTATAATATTTTGATTTTCAAATAATTCTTTAACATTTGTAATTTCTGTTAAATCATCATTGAAATCAAAATAAAATTCACTTAATATTAAATATTTACTTTTTCTCATATCTTGATTTTCATTGTGGTTGCTCCTTGAATTACATTGAGCTACAAACTTCACAGGCCTGTGCGTTCCTGAGGGAATGTCTTATTTGAGCCTCAGCTTGTGTACTGGGTACCACCATCCCAGATAATATTCTTAAACCCTCATTTAGAAGAAAATGATTATAGACCCATCTGGTACAGCCAAAATGTTTTAATAATAATTCTTCCTGTTTTTCAGTAGGATATAAACGAAACTTATAAGATTTATGAATTAGTTCCATAATATTATATATATAAAAAAATAATTTTTTTTATTGCATATTTTAATTCTATTTTTTTTTAATTTTATATTTTTATAAAAAATTCTAAACATTTATATAATATTAAAAAAAATGAAATTAAATAGTTTTAAAAGAGCTTTTATTATTTCTGATACACACCTAGGATATAAAAATAATTCAAATGAATGGCTGGATATTCAAAAATCATATTTCAATGATTTTCTTGTGCCATTAATATCAAAAAACAAAAAAGATGGCGATGTATTAATACATTGTGGTGATGTTTTTGATTCTAGAACAGCAATAGGAATATTTACATTGAATTATGCAGTAGAAATTTTTGAAAAATTATCTAATATTATTCCAATAATAGTTTTGGTGGGTAATCACGATAGTGCTACAAAAAATAGTAATGAAGTACATAGTCTAAAATTTTTAAATTTTATAAATAATATATCTGTTATAGACGTTCCGCAATCTGAAATTATATGTAATAATAAAATTTTGTTTATGCCGTGGATGTCGACAAAAGAGTCTGAAATTGACTGCATAAATAAAAATAATGATTGCGACATTATATTTTCGCATATGAATATTGCTGGAATGAATTTTAATAGATATGTAGTTGTAAAAGATGGAATAGAAACACAAAATATTGAAACATTTAAAAGGGTATTTTCAGGGCATATACACTACAGACAAGAAAAAAACAATATAATTTATGTTGGAAGCCCATATCAATTAGATAGAGGAGATATAAATAATAATAAGGGAGTATATTTATATGATTTTATTTCTAATGATTTAATTTTTTTTGAAAACAATATATCTCCAAAATATTTAAAATATGCATATGATGAAATTTTAACTATGATAAATGAAAATAATACAAAAGAATTAGAAAATAATTTTGTTGATATTGTTGTAGACAATGAAAATATAAATAAAAGGTCTTATATGGGCATATATGATAATTTAAAAAATTGCAAATCAATAGAAATTATACCATCATCAAAAGATAATTCATTAGATATCAATGAAAATTTTGATATAGATAAACATATATCAAATATAGAAGATTTGGATATATTAAAAATAGCATATAATATGTTCGATGATTCTGATTATGATGATAAGATGAAAATGTCATTAAAAGAATTGTTTAAAAATTTTTATGAAAAAGCAGAAAGAGATCTATGACAATATGTAAAAATATATTTTGATACAAATAAATCATATATTTGGGAAAGATGTATAAAACCATATATCCTAAATCTATATGTAAAAATGAAAAATTATTTCAAAAAAATAAATAAAAATGAGAAAAAGTAAATATTTAATATTAAGTGGATTTTATTTTGATTTTAATGATGAATTATCAAAAATTATAGAAATAAAAAAATCATTTGAGAAACAAAATATATTAGATTTATATAGATTTGATGATATAGATAATTTATATATATTTAAAAATAAAAATATATATTTTTTATATTTATCTAAAATTTTTAGTGCTGCATATAATCTTTCATTTAGTTCAAATCAAATTAACGTATTAGATTTATCACAATGTATAAATTTGAAATTTAAAGAATCAGATTTTTTTGTGGAAAATCAAATAAAATATTTTAGATTTCCTAAAAATATAGATACTATAAATTGTAATAATAAAATTCTTTACAATAATATAGATATATTAGATTTGTCACAATGCAAAAAATTAAAAAGTATCGACGAATATTCATTTTTTGATAATGAGATAAAAAAATTAAAATTATCGGATAATATAGAAATAATAAAAAAATGTGCTTTTTTATCAAATCAAATAGAAATATTAGATTTATCACAATGTATAAATTTAAAATATATTGGGGGTGCTTCATTTGAAGCAAATAAAATAAAACAATTAAAATTACCAAAAAATATTGAAATAATAGATAATTTTGCATTTTATAGCAATCAAATAGAAATATTAGATTTATCTAATTGTATAAAATTAAAAGAAATAAAAAATGCATCGTTTGGACATAATCCATTAAAAGAAATAAAAATATTAGATAATATTGAAATAGAATATTATAATTATTTAAATGATAATGATAAATGGAATAAATTCTGTGAATATTATAAAAATAATAAAGAAAAATCTGGGGATTACAAATTAGAAAATGATAAATGGAAATGGTATTCATTATAAAAAAATAAATATATTTATTATTGGCATTAAATAAAAAATATTATGAAAATAAAAAAAGTTGAATTCAAGAATTTTGTCAGCTATGGAAATGAATTGAATGTATTTGAAATTCCAGAAAATAATTCATTAAATCTGATTTATGGAAATAATGGAAGCGGTAAATCTACATTATTGAACGTAATAAAGTATGCTCTTTATGGTCAGGTAGAATTAAAAACATTAAAAGAATTAGTCAATAGAAACCAAAAAAGTTTATATGTAAAAATATATTTTGAAACAAACAAATCATATGCATTAGAAAGAGGCATAAAACCAGATATTTTAAATTTATATCAAAAAAATGAAAATGATGAATATGAACTTGTCGACATGGGAAATAAAAGAAATACTCAAAAATATATTGAAGACGAAATACTAAATATTTCTTATTATGTATTTTCTAATACTATATCATTATCTATAAATAATTTTAAGAGTATACTTAGAATGAATGCAAAAGATAAACGTGACATTAGAGATAAGATATTTGGTCTTCAAATAATTAATAAAATGTCAGAACTTGTAAAAGAAGATATAAAAAAATTTAAAATAAAATACAATGAATTAGATAGTATCATAAAAACATTAGAACAAAATATTCAAAATACCACATTAGAAATAGAAAAATTAAAAAATAATATAAATAAAGAAAATGAAAATAAATTAAATAATTTAGAATTATCATTGAAAATTTTGAAGAATGAATTATCTAACTTAAACGATGAATATAGCAACTTAAATAATAAATATAATTTATTATTGGATAAAAAAAATGAAATCACAAAAAAAGAAACAATTATATTAGAAAAAATATCATCATTAAAAAAACAAATAAATTTATACAATACCGGAAAATGTCCATTATGCGGATCAGACCTAACCGATAATATTCATATATCCACATTAAATACATATGAAAATGAAAAATTATTATATGAAGGAAAATTATCACAAATTAATGAGTCAACAGCTAAACTAAATAATTATATAAATGACTTTTCAAAAAAATTATCGCGATATAATGAAATGATAACTAACAAAAAAAATGAAATATATCAAATACAAAATGAAATAAAAAAAATTAATAATACTACAGATAACTCTGAATTGTCTTCATTAAATAATATCATTTTAAATATGAAAGAAAAAATTAAACAAAATGAAAATGAAATAAATATTATTGAAAAAAAATTAAATATTTATAATATATTAGAAACTGTACTTGGAGATCATGGAATAAAAGAAAAAATATTATCACTTTATATACCATTACTAAATCACGAGATAAAAAAATATCTAAACATAATGAATATAAATTATGATTTAGAAATTGATGATGAATTTAACACAAAACTAACAATATTAGGAGATGAATGCGAATTAACGTCGTTAAGTACTGGTGAATTAAAAAAGGTGGATTTTGCTGTATTACTATCAATATTAAAAATAATACAAATAAAACAATCAAATCTAAATATACTTATGTTAGATGAAATTTTTAGTTCTATAGATGGAACCGGACAAAATGATATTATTGAAATATTAAAGGACATTTCAAAAATATATAATTTGAATATTTATGTTATTAGCCATTATCCTTTACCAACTGCTGAATTTGACAATGTTATTCATGTGACAAAAGATGGAGATTATTCAAAGTTTGAATTCGAAAAAATATAAATTTAAAAATATTTTATTGTGTACTGGGTACCACCATCCCAGATATTCTTAATCTATAATTTTTAGCAGCATTTCGATAATAATTATTTGTTTTCCTTATTTTTATATTGAATATTATGTTCATATAGAAAATGATTATAGACCCATCTGGTACAACCAAAATGTTTTAATAATAATTCTTCCTGTTTTTGGGTAGGATATAAACAAAACTTATATGATTTATGAATTTGTTCCATAATATTATATATATATAAATAAATAATTTTTTTAATATAATATAAAAATAAAAAGTAATTGAATGACTATAAATATGAAAACAATAATTGGCAATGGTATCCATTATAAGAAAAAAAAATAAACTATGAAAAAGAGTAAGTATTTAGTATTGAATAATTTTTATTTTAATTTCAATGATGATTTAACAGAAATTAAAGAAATAAAGGTATTATTTAAAAAACAAAATATTATTGATTTAGAAAGATTTAATAAAATAAATAAAATATCTAATTATATATTTGAAAATATGTATATAAATTTTGCTTTTTTGCCTAATGAAATTTTTAAAATTGAAAATTTATCATTCTTAGGCAGTGATCTTTTATATATTAATTTTTTAAATTTGTTACAACTAAAGAAAATTGATAATATGTCAATTGGTAGTAACAAATTAAATATATTAGATTTATCTAATTGTAGTTTACTTGAAGAAATATTATTTGCAGCATTTTCAAATAATCAAATAAAAAAATTAAAATTGCCCAAAAATATTAAATATATTGGTGAAAAAGCATTTTCAAATAATCAAATAAAGATATTAGATATATCTAATTGTTTATATTTAAAAAAAATTGAAAGTGGAGTATTTTTAGAAAATAAAATTCAATATTTAAAATTAAATAAAACTATTGAAATAATTGAAGAAGAAGTATTCAAATCAAATAATATAGAATATTTAGATTTATCAAGTTATAAATATTTAAACAAAATTAATAATTTAGCTTTTTCAAGGAATCCATTACAAGAAATAAAAATATTAGATAATATAAATGTAGGAACTTCATATTCGCCATCATTTGAAACTGATAAATGGAATACCTTTACCAAATATTATAATGATAATAACAAAAAAGCTGGGGATTATAAATTAGAAAATAACAAATGGCAATGGTATCCATTGTAAAAAAAATAAATAAAGTATGAGAAAAAGTAAATA
>Ga0208461_1003399_pt1 | contig 12006 bp, 14 predicted proteins | sample AD_JPNTR4_MetaG_FD_184448 | JGI IMG/M metagenome (GOLD analysis project Ga0208461, IMG submission 184448) | Active sludge microbial communities of municipal wastewater-treating anaerobic digesters from Japan - AD_JPNTR4_MetaG (SPAdes) (version 2) | ecosystem: Engineered > Bioreactor > Anaerobic... | reverse complement strand
GCTCACCCCTCAGCAGTTGGAGGAGGGGGCGCGCCAGCTGATTGTCCGGCTGAACCGTCCGGGCCTGTTGGCGCGGCGGGTGTGGCGGACGTGGCAGCACACTCACAGCGCGCTGGCGACCCTCGTTGCCCTGGAGTGGAATCGGCGCTCGCGGGTGGCCGCGCGGCGGATGTCAGATGGATGTGAGAGCGTGGGAACGTGTCCAGGTGTGAACGTGTGAAGGTGCGAACGTGAGAACGTGAGAACGTGAGAAGGTGCGAACGTGAGAACGTGAGAACGTGAGAAGGTGCGAACGTGCGAACGTATGAACGTATGAACGTAAATGACTCGCTTTTTCGCTGACTCGCCGATTCGCCTTTTCGCCTTTTCGCTTTTTCGCCTTTTCGCCTTTTCGCTGATTCGCTGACGGCTGACTCGCTGCTCTCTATTTTCCGAGGAGGTGCTGGAATGATGGAAGATCTAAAGACGCTGCCGTTGCCGGAGACGCCCGAGCTTCCAGGGGAGGAGTGCGTCATGCCTGATTCCTCTTTCCCGCAGCCGGCGCCGCGCGTCCCTCGGAGCGCCCCGGCCTTCTTGTGGGTGATCGCGGTGGTGGGGGTGCTGCTTGCGGCGTTATCGCTGGGCGTGAACATCATACTGATCCGCGAACTCTCGTACACGCGCCAGGAAGGGCAGCGGATCATGGATGAGTCCATCGCGGCGCTGGATCAGCTCAGCCTGGATGGGATGCGCGTGGCGTATACGTTCTCCGATACCATTCACTACAGCGGTACCGTCCCCATCAGCCAGACGGTTGATTTCCCCTTCCAGGGGAACGTTCCCTTCCGCGGCGAAGTGCCTATCGTCATTGACATCCCGCTCCTCGGCGCTCAGACTATCCGCGTCCCGGTTAACACCTCTGTCTATGTCAACACGGTGGTCCGCGTGCCGGTGCAGATGGATTTTCCCTTTAATGTGACGCTGCCGGTGCAGCTGCCCATCGAGATAGAATTCTCAACGGAGGACTTCCCCGTGTTGGGAGACACACTCGCCGTGTTCCATAATCTCCTGCAGGAATTCCGCACGTTGTTCAGATGATGAAGGGTGAGCCGTGAGTGAAGCATCGTTGGGCTGGGGAATTCTTTCATTCCTGGCCCGGCACGAGCCAACCGCTTACCCATTACGCATTTTCAGAGGAGGATTCCGATGCGACACATGAGGGGACCGATGCTCGGTGTGATCTTGTTGTTGACTTTACTGGCGGGGTGCGATTCCTTCTGGCCTGCCGCTGAGACGCCGACGGGCACACCAGCGCCAACGGCGACGTCAACGGTCACGCCAACGGCGACGCTCGCTCTGACGCCGACGGTCACGCTAACGCCGGCACCTTCGCCTACGACGACTGTCGAGGCGACTGCCGAGCCGGGCGGCAAGGCGGTGGTGGTGGCGCAGCATGAGGGGGAAGGTCTGGTGGCGATGGCGGCGTTGACGCTCGTGCCGCTCACGCCGGGGCGGGACTATGTCGTTGAAGTGACCTCGCGGGCGGGCGCAGTCGCTTACACCGGTTCCTACAGCAACGCCGCGACTGATGCCAATGGGCTGCCGGTCCTGGAGACGCAGTTGCTTTCGGCGAACACCCCCTCGCGTTGGGTGCTCCGACCGCCTGTCGCCGCGCCGGCCAGCTGGACCTATTCTATCTCGGTTCAAACGATGGGGGGCCATATTCGGGTGGTGATCTGGGATGTGACGGATGTCCCTTGACAGGGTTTCAATCTATGACTAGAATGGTACTACTTGCTGATGATCAGAGGTCACCTCAATGCGTCCTGGTTTCAACGTCTTTCGCGCACAGCATGTAGTCATCCGTAGAAAAGCCAGTCTGGGAGGGCGCTGACGTGAAGAGCGGCCCTTCTGTCTCCCCTGATGCTAAAATTGTGGCCGGATGTGAAGCGCCGCGTGACTGGGGCAGCTGCACCGTCAACACGGGGGTTGCGCCTGAGTGGGAGAATCCCCGTGTCCCTGTTTCCACGCTTTATTCCATCAGCATTCCCCTGGTGAATTTTCTGGAGGGATATGCCGGTCGCGCTGTGCTGCTGGGGCAGTTTGCCCGCGCCGTGAATGTGGGGATCGAAAATCGCGTCGTGGCGCTGGTGCTGCCGGCGGTGGGAAACGGCCCTTTTCACCTGGTAGTGGACGCGCTGCCAGAGGCTCCCCTGCCGCGTGAACTGCCCGTCTCCTGGGAGCGCGCGCAGTTGCGCCTGGGCTCGTGGCGGGTGCGGCTGACGGAGGCCGCGCTCCCGTGGGAGCCCCGCGTTCCATGGGAGCAGCTACGCCTGGACGGGACGGCGTTGCGCTGCCTGCGCGCGTCGGTGGAATCCGCGATGTGTGCGCGAGGGGCCTGGCAGGAGAGCGCTGTCTTCCCCGGCAGGCTGGCGGATGCGCGGAGACTGCTGAGCACATTGGAGGCGGCGTATGCTCGCGGCGCCGATGATGAGGCGTTGGTGGCGGCGGCAGCAGCGCTGGCCGGCTGGGGGCCGGGCCTCACGCCTGCGGGCGACGATTTCCTTGCCGGACTGTTGCTCGCGTTGTGGGCGCAGAGGGGAGAGGTGGCGCGACCTTTGTGCGCTGCCATCGCAGCGGTGGCGATCCCCCGGACCACCCGTCTCAGCGGGGCTTTTCTCCAGGCTGCGGCTGAAGGGCTGGCGGATCAACGCTGGCATGTCTTGCTCCAGGCGCTGACGGGCGCCTCCGACGCGGCCATCAAGGCGGCGGCGCAAGCTGTACTGGCCTTCGGCGCGACCTCGGGGCTGGCGATGCTCGCAGGGTTTTTGCGGGGCATGGGGAATGGCTGAGGGGACGCGAGTTCCCTCATGTCTCATTTCTCCTTTCCCATTACGTCACACAGGAGGTTCACTTGATCACACAAACGCTGGTTCAGAGTGGTGAATATTACGATTCGGTCACGCTCTTGCAGGTGGCGCAAGGACTGTTGGCGTTGCCAGGGATTGCGGATGCTGCCGTCGTCATGGGGACGCCTGCCAACAAGGGGCTGCTCGTCGAGGCCGGGTTGTTGACGCCAGATGTCGAAGCGGCCTCGCCCGATGACCTGGTCATTGCTGTGCGGGCGGCAGATGCCCCGGCGGCCCTGCAGGCCCTGAGTGAGGCGCAGACGCTGCTCAAGGCATCGCGGCAGACAGCGATCGGCGGCAGCGGCCTCGAGACGCCGCCCAAGACACTCGGCGCGGCCATCGAGCGGCTTGGCGGTGAGGCGAACATCGCGCTGGTCTCTGTGGCGGGACGTTACGCCGCCGGGGTTGCCCGTGAGGCGCTGCATCGCGGCCTGCACGTCTTCCTCTTCAGCGACAATGTTGCCGTCGAGGATGAAATCGCGCTCAAAACGCTGGCGCGGGAGAAGGGGCTGCTCGTGATGGGGCCAGACGCGGGCACGGCGATCCTCAACCATGTGGCGTTGGGCTTTGCCAATGTGGTCCCGCCCGGCCCGGTAGGCGTTGTCGCCGCAAGCGGCACGGGATTGCAGGCCGTGACGTGTTACATGGCCCGCGAGGGAGTCGGCATCACGCAGGCCATCGGCGTTGGGGGGCGCGATCTCAAGGCTGAGGTGGGCGGCATCATGATGCTGGAGGGGTTGAAGGCCCTGCAAGCCGACCCGGCCACGAAGGTCCTCTTGCTCGTCTCCAAGCCGCCGAGCCCGGCGGTGGCCGAAAAAGTGCTGACGCAGGTGCGGCAGGGTGACAAACCTGCGGTGGTGTTGTTCCTGGGGGGCGATCCGGCGGAGATCACGCGGGCGGGCGCGATTCCGGTCGCGGACATGGAGGAGGCGGCCGCAGTGGCGGCGGCCGTGGCCCTCGGCCAGAACCCCGCCGATGCGCGGATCAACCTGCGGCAACGCGATCTGTCACTCAAGACGCGCGCCGCCGAGGTGCGCCGGCAGCTCGCACCGGGGCAGCGATATTTCCGGGGGCTCTTCAGCGGCGGCACTTTCTGCTACGAGACGCAGCTCATCCTCAAAGGGATGGGGATTGAAGTGCAGTCGAATGCTCCTGTGGAAAAGCGCCTGCGCATGGCGGATGCCAACAAGAGCGTGGGGCATGTGGCGGTAGACCTGGGCGAGGACGAGTTCACCGTCGGGCGGTTGCATCCGATGATTGACCCGGGATTGCGCAACCGGCGCATCCTCCATGAGGCGCAGGATCCGGAGACGGCGGTGATCTTCCTTGACGTTGTCATCGGTTACGGCTCCCATGCGGATCCCGCCGGCGAGGCCGTGAAGGCCATCAAGGAAGCGCAGGCCATCGCCCGTGATGCGGGGCGGGAGATCCTCTTTATCGCCTCGGTGTGCGGCACGGCGGACGATCCTCAGGATTTGGGGCTGCAGGAGGCGAAGCTTGAGGCCGCCGGGGTCATGGTCTTGCCGACGAACGCGGCCGCGACGCGCCTGGCGGGACACGTTCTGGATTTTTGATTGGTGATTTTAGATTTTGGATGGGTTATGGACATAGCTGGAAGACATCTGGCCGTTATCCAGGACATCATCGCTGAAGTGCTGAAAGACATCCCTTGCACGGTGTACTTGTTCGGGTCGCGGGCGACGGGCCGGGCGCAGAGGACCTCGGATGTGGACATTGCCGTGCTTTCCGAGCATGATGTCAGCGCGCGTTTGAGCCTGTTCCGCGAGCGCCTGGAGCAATCGAACCTCCCTTACGCGGTGGACGTGGTAGATCTCCATGTCGCAGCCGCTCCCTTTGTGGCGCGGGTCCAGCAGGAGGGAAAGGTGCTATGGAAAAGCTGAGCCTGGCTTTACACTCCGCCGCGAAGGCGATGGCGACGTTGGATGAAGCGATTCAACTCCCCTTTTCCGTTATCGTGCGGGATGCTGCCATTCAACGCTTCGAGTACACATTCGAAGCGCTGTGGAAAGCGCTTAAGGTGTATTTGCAAGAGCGGGAGGGTGTGCTGTGCGCTTCACCCAAGGGCTGTTTCCGGCAAGCTTTTCAATCGGGATTGCTCACGTTAGAAGAAGTTGAACGGTGTTTGGTGATGACGGATGACCGGAATTTGACTTCGCACACTTACATCGAGGAGATTGCCGAGGCGCTTTATCGGAAATTGCCGGACTATGTCCAGGTGATGCATGTGCTATTGAAAAATCTGCAGGGCTGATTTTGGATGGGCAGCATGGATGAGGCGGCGTTTAAGGCGCGGACGAAACAGTTGGCGCTGCGGGTGATTCGGATGGTGGCGACTCTGCCAAAGGATAAGGCCGCAGATGTCATGGGGCGGCAGATTTTGCGCCCGGCTACGGCGGTGGGTGCAAATTATCGGGCAGCGTGCCGAGCGAAGTCTACGGCGGATATGATCGCCAAACTCAGCATCGTTGAGGAAGAAGCGGACGAAACGCTTTACTGGCTTGAATTGTTCGTCGAGAGCGGTCTGATCTCCGAATCGCTCCTGTCGTCATTGATACAGGAAACCAGTGAAATTGTTGCTATGGTCGTCTCTTCTATCAAAACCCTCCGACAGAACCAGCGTCAGGACCAGACTCTGGCTCCAAAATCCAAAATCTAAAATCCAAAATTGATATGGGGGTGATTCTATGGCCATTCAAGACATATTCGGTCAGCCGCTCAAGGCGGTGAATGTGGGGCTGGAGAGTTTTGCGGAGAGTCTCAGGGATCAGGGGGTTGCCGTTCAGCATGTGGACTGGCGTCCGCCGCTGGAGGGCTATGTGGAGTTGACGCACACGGCGGCGGGCGCGGAGATTGACGCCATCAACGCTGAGGCGGTCGAGCGCATCCGCAAGGGACGCCCGCTCCTGGTGGGGATGGGCGTGGCCCGGGACGTGATCCCCGGCATGGGCGAGCGGATGATCTTGCACGCGGGACCTCCGATCGCCTGGGAGCGCATGTGCGGCCCGATGCGCGGCGCGGTGATGGGGGCGGCGGTCTACGAGGGCTGGGCGAAGACGTATGTGGAAGCGGCGGAGATGGCGGCAGCGGGGGAGTTCACGTTTGACCCCTGTCATCACCATCATGCCGTCGGGCCAATGGCGGGAATCATCTCGCCTTCGATGCCGGTGTTCCTCATCAAGAATGAGACGTTTGGCAATGTGACCTATGCCACGCAGAACGAGGGGTTGGGCAAGGTGTTGCGCTATGGCGCGTATGGCGATGCGGTACTGGAGCGGCTCAAGTGGATGGAGACGGAGCTCTACCCGGCGCTGGTACGCGCGCTGGAGGTGACCGGTCCGATTGATTTGCGGAGCGTCATCGCGCAGGCGTTGCACATGGGCGATGAGGCCCACAATCGCAATCGCGCCGCGACTTCGCTGGTGATCCGGCAGCTGATGGCGGCCATTGTCCAGACCTCGCGTACCGAAACCGCGATCGCGGTGTTAAAGTTCATGGACGGCAATGATCACTTCTTCCTGAACCTCTCCATGCCGGCGATGAAATCCATGCTGGAAGTGGTCGAGGGCACGGAGGGCTGCACGTTGGTCACCGTCATGGCGCGCAATGGGACGGATTTCGGCATCCGCGTGGCCAGTATGCCGGAGCGGTGGTTCACGGCGCCGGCGCCCCTCGTTGACGGCCTGTGGCTGCCGGGGTTCTCGGAGAAGGACGCGAACCCTGACATCGGCGATTCCAGCATCACGGAGACGGGCGGATTGGGCGGATTTGCGATGGCAGCGGCGCCGGCGATTGTGCGCTTCGTGGGCGGCACGTCCGCGCTGGCGTTGAGCGTCACCCAGGACATGTACCAGATCACCGCGGGCGAGCACGAGTTTTTCACCGTGCCGGTGCTTGACTTCCGTGGGACGCCGTTGGGCATTGATGTCCGCAAGGTCATGGCGACGGGGATCTTGCCCTTCATCAATACGGGCATCGCCCACAAAGAGCCGGGCGTGGGCATGGTAGGCGCCGGCCTCACCCGCGCTCCCAAGCAGTGTTTCGAGCAGGCGTTCAAGGCGTTGAGAGAGCAGCTGGGGAGCCAGGAGTAGGGAAGTAGTCTTTCTCACTTCTCGCTTCTCACTTTTCACCGTTCATCCATTACTATACAGGAGGTTTCGCTATGAAGTTGCTGGATTTGACCATCCCCCTCGGTATTGCCACGCCCCCGTGGCCGACCTATGAGCCGCTGCAGGTGAAGTATTTCAAGCGGCTGGCGCCCAACGGCGCGAATGGGCAGCTGTTGACCCACTCGAACCATTTGGGCACGCACCTCGACGGTGAGATTCACTTCTACACCGCCGGCAAGGACATGGCCGATTTGCAGATGGACTTCCTCGTCCACGATGCCGCTGTGGTGGATCTGTCGGACGTCGTGGCGGACTATGACATCTACACGTCGGAGATGGTTGAGGACAAGGTGGAGGTGAAGGAGGGCGACATTCTCATCATCCACACCGGCTTCCATCACTTCGGTTGGGACATGCCCACGGCGGATGAAATCCGCTACATGGTGCAGCATCCCGGTCCCGACCGCGAGTTTGCCGACTGGGCCAAGCGGAAGAAGCTGCGCTGGATCGGCGTGGACTGCGGCAGCGCGGATCACCCGATGAACACGATCATCCGGCAGTGGATGCCCCGCCAGGCCAGGCAGGCAGACCTGCATTTCCAGAAGAAGTATGGCGGTGGCCTGGCCGACATCTTCGACGACACGAAGTATCAGCTGATGCACATTGAGATGTTCCCTTACGGCATCATCCACGCGGAGTGCCTCGGCGGCGACCTCGACCTGCTCCTGAACCGGCGCGTGCAGATTGGCTTCTTCCCCTGGCGCTTTGTGGAGGGCGAATCGAGCATCGGGCGCTGCGTGGCCTTTGTGGAGGATGACGAATACGCTGACCTGATGGCGAAGAAGGCGCAATTGCCCAAGACCAAGTTCGGGGATGCGTATAACCCGCAGCACGTCGAAAGCCTCAATGCGCAGGTAAAGGCTCGGGAATAGGAACTGGGTGAAAGGAGATTTGCATGGCTGTAGATATGGAATTGGAACTGATGTTGCGTCCGCCCTCCTTGCCGATGGCCCCGTATCCGCCAAAAGTGATTACGCTGGCCAACGGCAAGAAGATGGTCGTGCGTGAGGCGCACCGGGAGGACGTCCCGACGTTGTTGAAATCGGTGCACCCAACGCTCTTCATCCACAAGGATTTCTACGACATCGTCGGCGCGCGGCTCTACTCGGAGCTGCTGGGCATGTATACCTATCGCACGGCGAACGAGTTCTGTCTGGTTGGGCAGATTGACGGCTATCTGGTAGGCATGGTCAACAGCCGGATGTACAGCGCAAAAACCGGCATGAGCCTGCACACGCTCGCCATTGACCGGGGGCTGCGCGTGGGGGCGCACCTCTTTGCCGCGAAGATGGAGCATCACATCGAGTACCTGGGCCAGGAAGAAGTGCTCATCGTGGCTGAAAGCCCCATCGGTTTTCGGCGCTGGATGCTCGAGTATGGGTTGGAGCCGACGGACATCCCGCATGAGCTCGGTGGGGCCCTGTCGTATCGCCTCACCCGCAAGCTGTACTTCGAGACGAAGCCGCGCCTCGTGGTGGGAGATCGCCCGGTGCCGCCCGAGCTGCTCGAAGTGGCGCAGCGGGAGATCATCATCGCCAGTGAAGCGGAGACCCGTGAGAAAATTGCCGGGCTGAAGGGGAGGTAGGAGATGCGTGACGTAGCCATTATCGGCGTGGGGATGATTCCCTTCGGACGCCGCGATGAAGATACTTTGGTGGATATGCTGGCCTATGCCTCGCTGAAAGCCCTGGACGACGCGGGTGTGGAGGCCGTGGATGCCGTCTATGTCGCCAACATGGGCAGCGGGATCTTGCAGCATCAGACGGCAGTGGCGAGCGCGTTGGTGGATCGGCTGAGCCTGTTGCCGGCCGCCGCCGATCTGGTGGAGAACGGCCCGGCTTCGGGCGGCTCGGCGATCAAGAATGGCGTGCTCGCCGTGGCCTCCGGCTACTACGATGTGGTGTTGGTGGCCGGCGGTGAGAAGATGCGCGAAGTCACCGGCTGGCGCGCGACGGACTTCGTCGCTACACTCACGCACCCCGAGGTGGAGTACCCTTACGGCATCACCTTGCCGGGCATGGCGGGGATGTTCACGCAGCTCTACATGGAGAAGTATGGCGTCACCCGCGAGATGCTGGTGGAAGTCTCCCTCAAGAACCAGCACATGGGCGCGCTCAACCCCTATGCGCACGTGGAGATGCTCATCACCAAAGAGGGCATCCTGGATAGTCCTCATGCGGTGGTCAACAATCCGCCGGCGGCGACGCCCCTGCATCTGTACGACTTGTGCCCGGTGAGCGACGGCGCTGCGGCGGTCATCCTCTGCCCGTTGGAGCGCGTCAAAGAGCTCAGCAAGAACGTGCCGGTGATTGTGGCCGGCTTCGGGCAGGCGACGGACACGCACACGCTGGCCGAGCGCGACGATCCTACCGACCTCAAGGCGGTGACGCTGGCGGCGCAGCAGGCCTTTGAGCGGGCCAAGATGAAGCCGGAGGACATCAGCGTGGCGGAGCTGCACGACGCCTTCACGATTTTGGAGATTGCCGAGAGCGAGCACGTCGGCTTCTTCAAGAAGGGCGAAGGCGGCAAGGCCGTGTTGGAGGGGAAGACGCGCCTGGGCGGACAGATTCCCATCAACATGTCTGGCGGCCTGAAGGCGCGCGGGCACCCCGTCGGCGCGACGGGGGTGGCGCAGGTAGTGGAGCTCACCTGGCAGCTGCGGCACGAGCTGCCCAAGGAGCGGCAGGTCAAGGGCGCGAAAGCCGGGTTCAGCATCAACTTCGGCGGCTTTGGCAACAACGTTGTGGCCTTCGTTTTGAAGCGAGGAGAGAAGTAAAAAATCAGCAAATCAAGAAATCAGCAAATCAAGAAATCAGCCAATGGGAGAGTTTGAGGAAATGGAGCGGTTAAGCAACTATAAGGCTTGGGCAGCCACAGTGCCGGAGCAGATCACCAGAGAAGAGGTGTGGAAATTCTTCGGCTACCGCAAAGCCTTATTTGCTTACGATGTGTGCTGGCAGGATTGTGAACAATTGTTGATGCACCCTTTGGGGAAATCCGTGGCACAACAGCTCATTCGCAGTGCGGGTTCGGTCGCGGCAAACATCGAGGAAGGTTCAGGGCGTGGGTATGGCCGGGACCGGCTGTACTTTTTGCGAATTGCGCTCGGCTCAGCTCGCGAGAGCAAAGGGTGGTACTATCGCGCAAAAGCCCTGCTAAAACCGGAGGTGCTTGACCATCGCCTGAACTTGTTCAGCGAGATCATCGCGTTGCTGACCACCGAAATTCAGGCTTCAAGCGCTAGACTTCGCTGAGCTCTCTGTGATTTGCAGATTTGCAGATTTTCAGATTTACTACTGGAAAACTTGAAACGGAGAAACCTATGAGTGACATTCAGATAGTAGCTTACAAGTGCAAGAAGTGCGGGCGCATTCACTACCCCAAACACGAACGTTGCCTGACCTGCAAGCAGCGTGAGTTTGATGCAATTCATCCCGAGGGCCACGTGAAGCTGCTGACGTACACGCAGATCTTCAATCTGCCGTGGGGCTTCGACGAACGCTTCCTCTACATTGGCGTGGGGCAGTTTGAAAACGGTGTGAAAGCCATGGGGCAGATTGACGCGCCCGATGGCGCTGATCTGCGGCCGGGTATGACCCTCAAGGCCGAGTGGCGACCGGTGCGTTACGTCTTTGGCGAGCCCGTTTACGGGTTGAAATTCAAGCCGTTGAGCTGACCCGATTGGGTAGTGCGAGGCGAGAAGTGAGAAGGATCCTTTCTCGCCTCTCACTCTATCGTGTAAGGAGGTATGGATATAGAAAATAACTGCGAATCATCTGCCATTTTCTGATTTTTTGCATTTCATTCCCTATCTAGTTTTTGAGGAGAAATTCGTATGGCCAAGAAACCTGAGACTGAAGCGAAAATCATGGGCTACATGCCCGAGGATGTCCCCGGTTGGGGCGCCATGTTGAGCCTCGGCTTCCAGCAAGTGCTGACGATGTTCCCCGCAACGGTGCTGGTCGCGATCCTCACCAAGTTTGATGTTGGCGTTACGCTTTTTGCTTCTGGGTTGGGCACGATCATTGCCCTGTTGGTCGCCAAGCGCAAGATTCCTCTCTACTATGGTTCCTCTTTCAGCTACATCACGGTGGTCATTACGGTGATGTCCAAGTACGTGCCCGCCTGTTTCAACGATCCCACGACGGTGTACTGCCCCGATGGCGTGCGCCTGGCGCAGGTCGGCATCGTCTGCACCGGTCTGTTCAACATCCTGTTTGGCCTGTTGATTCAGCGCATCGGCAAGGAGCGGTTGGACAAGGCCCTGCCGCCGATCGTGACGGGCAACGTGGCGATCGTCATTGGCCTGGCGCTGGCGGGTTCGGCCCTCAACATGGCTTCGGCCAACTGGGGCGTGGCGTTCATCACCCTGATCCTCACCATCGCTTTCTCCGTTTACTTGCAGGGTAAGGGGCTGCTGGGGATGTTGCCCATCCTCCTCGGCGCCGTCGCGGGATATATCATCTCGCTCATCTTTGGCATTGTGGACTTCTCCCCTGTGGGTAAGGCGGCCTGGCTCCGGGTGCCGAATTTCACCTTCCCGGCTTTTGGGGACGGACGGGCCTGGGGCATGGCGATCAGCGTGGCCTTAATCGCCATCGCTACCATTCCGGAGTCTACCGCGCACCCTGGTTGACTGACAGAAAAGGTTAGAAGGCGTGTTTCCAAGCGGTGCAGATTGCGGTATACTCTCCGCCATCCCAGTTACAGGAGAGGAAATATGGAAAACACGTCGCGGATATATGAAGCCTTGATGGCAGTATTGCGCCAGTGTCGGCGGTGGGTGGATATCCGGCATATGAAAACACTGGCCTGGATGGTAACCGGCTTGTTGCTGACGGAGAAGATCAGTTTGTCTGCATGGGCCCCCGTGGTACATAGCCAGGCGAGGTATGCGCAAAGCACGGTGCGCCGCTTTGCCCGGTGGCTGG
>Ga0208461_1003372_pt1 | contig 12091 bp, 10 predicted proteins | sample AD_JPNTR4_MetaG_FD_184448 | JGI IMG/M metagenome (GOLD analysis project Ga0208461, IMG submission 184448) | Active sludge microbial communities of municipal wastewater-treating anaerobic digesters from Japan - AD_JPNTR4_MetaG (SPAdes) (version 2) | ecosystem: Engineered > Bioreactor > Anaerobic... | reverse complement strand
TTGAGCAGTGCCTGCGGGAGAGCGGGATACGGGAGGGCCTCGTTCTGTGTAATGCCATGCATATCACGGCGAGCGTGTTCATCAACGATGACGAGCCGGGACTGCACCACGATTTTGCCAAGTGGCTGGAAAAGCTGGCGCCCCATGAGCCTGTCTCGCAATACGGCCACAACGTGGGCGAAGACAATGCAGACGGGCACATGAAACGCCAGATCATGGGTAGAGAGGTGGTTGTGGCAGTGACCGAAGGCAGGCTGGACTTCGGACCCTGGGAGCAGATATTCTACGGAGAGTTCGACGGCAGAAGGAGAAAACGCGTACTGGTCAAGATCATCGGGGAATAAGCTCCGCCTCTGCAGGTAGTAGTTGAGGCCGGGGTGCGAGTGTGCGGAGACCTGGCTGAGGCGGCCTGTGCGCGCTCACTCCCCGGCACGGGGCTATTTGAGCAGTTCCCTTGAAATGACCAGTTTCATGATCTGATTCGTGCCCTCATAGATCTGGGTAATCTTGGCATCCCTCATCATGCGCTCGAAGGGATACTCTCTCATGTACCCATAGCCGCCTGCAATCTGGAGGGCATTCGTGGTGACCCTCATTGCCACGTCCGAGGCGACGAGCTTGGAGCAAGCGGAGAGATAGCTCTTGTTCGGACTGTCCTCATCGACCAGCCGCGCTGCCTGGTACACGAGGCTCCTCGCCGCATCGATCTCAGCGGCCATATCCGCCAACATCCATCCGATGCCCTGGAAACTTCCGATGGGCCTGCCGAACTGGACCCTTTCCTTCGCATATTTGATCGCCTGTTCAAGGGCTCCCCGTGCTAATCCACACGCCTGAGCACCGATGACGGGCCTCGATGTGTCGAGCGTCTTCATCGCATAAACGAATCCCTTGCCCTCTTCTCCGACAAGGTTCTCTGCGGGCACCTCGACATCTTCAAAGACCAGCTCGCCGGTCGGAGAGCCCTTGATCCCCATCTTCTTTTCCCACTTCGCGACAGAGAATCCCGGGGTTTCGGTAGGGACCACAAAAGCGCTGATGCCCTTGACCCCTTTCGAGGCATCGGTCATGGCGAATATGGTGATGAGATTTGCAACAGGACCATTCGTGATAAAGCACTTGGTCCCGTTGATGACGTATCTATCCCCTTTCTTAACAGCCCTGGTGGCCATTGCGCCGGAATCGGATCCGGCTCCGGGCTCGGTCAACCCGAACGAGATGATCTTTTCTCCTGACGCGACCATGGGGCCGTACTTCTTCTTCTGCTCTTCCGTGCCGCCGATGAGTATCGGCTCCCAGCCCAGGGCCTGGCCCTGTACAATCAGTGACGAGCTGACACACGCCACTGCGATCTCTTCTACCGCGAGGCAGGTGTAGAGATGTCCCTGCTTGTTCCCTCCGTACTCTTCCGGAACCGCGAGACCGAGGAGCCCCATATCCTGAAAGATTTTTTTCAGATCCCAGGGGAACTCCTCTTTTTCGTCGATTTCCGCTGCCCGCGGCCAGACCTTCTCGACAACCATTCTTCTCAGCTGCTCAACAAACATCTTCTGTTCTCTGTTGTTCAATAGATACATGACCGCCCAACTCCTTTTTTAAGTTTTTTCCTTGCACTTCACCTTGATGGACTTATGGCCAGATTGAGCTACCATGCAGCCCCGGTTGATTCTCTCGAAATAAAACCGGATCATTCCTCTGTCCTCTGCCCAAACTTGGTTCTGCTTGTTAGTCTCTTCGCTTGCGTGCAGCTCGTTTGCGGTCATCGCTCATTGCGACGAACACGACAATATCCTTTTTCGTCATGGTTCAGTTTTGAGTGAAGAACTTTTCGTTTTGCTTCCAGTCACAAGAATTTATTTCCACTGAAGAATTTTCTCCCAGCTCTCTTTGTTTTCTCTATTTACGCCAACTCGTCTTTGTTTTCACCCCTGTTTTCCCGCCAATCTTCGTACGGCAAACCGCGAAAAAGGCGGCATGGGTCTTCGAGAGAGATCTTCAGAAAGCGTCCGATCATATCATGTCTCTATTCTTGCCCGGATTGCTTCCATGAGTCTCTTTAGGGCTCATCGATGCCTAAGCGGGGCTTTTGCCGAAAGAGGGTTTGATCTGGCACCGGGTCAAAACCCAATACGTCAAAGAACCGCCAATATGAGGAGTCACATGGATTCTCCCACTGTACCTAGGGTCTCGCTCATGCTGGACATTTCTGATATGCTCCAGGGGTACCCGCTCCACCAGAAACCCCAAGCCAAAAAGATCGCCATCCGCTCACCAGTGATCTTTCATGGCCATGGAGAAAAAAAGAGCTCCAGGATGATCAGCTGCACCCGATAAAAATCCCGAATTCTCACTGCTTTGTGTCGATGAGAGGGCGCTATCGGGAAAAGCTCTCCAAATGCCTTTGCCATGCCGGGGTTCTCCCCCGATCCTTCTCAAATATGGCGTCCGCCCTTTATCCGCTTATTCTCCTTCTCTTGACATGATTCTCCTCACACTGCCCGGCGGAACTCCTGGGCGACGCAGCGGACCAGGAATGAGAGCAGGGTTATCATCCTCTGGCAGCGGGCTTCATATGCTCGGGCATGAGTACGGACACTACCTCGCCGCGGGCACAGATCACGCCTGCAACAGATACCGTGACCTCCACCACGACCTTTCGATCACTGATCTCTCTGATCTTGCCTCTGAGGGTGAGCAGTGTGCCCAAGGGTGTGGGCCTGAGATAGTTGACGTGGAGGGACGCAGTGACAAAGCGGAGAGCAGGTTCCGTGCCCATGTCCCTTCCCTGCCGCCTGTACGCCGCGGCCGATGCCGTGCCCGTTCCGTGACAGTCGATGAGCGATGCGATGAGCCCTCCGTAGACATACCCGGGAACCGCTATGTGATAGGGCTTGGGCAGAAACTCGGCAATTGTTTCGTCCCCGTCCCAGAAGCTCTTGATCTTGTGACCGTGATCGTTGAGCCTGCCGCACCCGTAGCAGTGGCTCAGGTCGTCGGGATAGTAGTCCTGGAATCCTCTGGCTCTCATGTCATTTCTCCTTTTCTCGGATGATTACCCCGTATTGGGTGTGATCAGAGGATATCATACACGCTGTTCCGGAGGAACTCACTTTTCCCAACTCTGCAATCCAGCGCCCTTTGCGATCGGGCATTAGAGAGACGACTCAGAAATGATGCAGACCTCCTCCCTTCGGCCACGGCCCTCATGCGGTCATGATGAACGAGTATCCCCGGGGCCATCGCTGCAAAAGACACTGTCCCCGCGATGCCAGCCCCGTTCGTCCCCTATTGGTCCGGGGTGCGGGGGAGAAAGGCCCTGCACGATCTCTACACTTCTTACGGTTCCTCGGGTTCGCTCCTCCTGCACATCTCGGGGTACATCCGGCATGCTTCGTCCTTAAGCTCCAGCTCCACGGTTGAATGGGCTATGTTGTGGTCTGCAATGACTTTCCGGATCTCGTTCTTGAGGCAGACCAGATCGTCCATGGTCTGGTTGCCTTTCAGAGACGCGTGCATGGTCAGGACGTGACGATATCCGTCGAGGGTCCACACATGGGCGTGGTGGGTGCCCGCTACCCCCGGAATCTGCCTGATCTCCCGCTCGATCACCGGGAGATCCACTTCATGGGGAACTCCCTGGAGGAATATGTTCATGGTGACTCGAAAGCCCTTGAGCACGTTATAGAGCACAAAGCATGTGATCACGATGGACAGAACGGCATCCAGCACCGGGACATCCCAGAAGATGAGCACGATGCCGGTGACGAGGATGGCAAGCCATCCGAGCACATCCTCCAGAAGATGCCACGCCACCATCCGTGCGTTCATCCCCTCTTTGCCCCTGAGCCTTAGGGCGGCCAGCCCGTTTATGAGGATGCCCGCTACGGCAAAGACCACCATGCCCGGGGCATGGGAAGGCTGGGGAAAGAAAAGCCGGGGTACGGCCTCGGAAAGCACGAAAAGCGCCCCCACCACCAGGGTGATGACGCTGATGAGCGCACCCAGGAGCGAGAAGCGCCGGTAGCCGTAGGAAAAGTACTCGTCCCCCTCCCGCTGGGAAATGCGTTCGAAATACCAGGCAGAGCCCAAGGCGAAGCTGTCTCCGAGATCGTGGACCGCATCCGCGAGGATGGCCATGCTGTTCGTCCAGATCCCGCCGGCGATCTCGAGGGCGGTGAAGAACAGGTTGATGAAAAACGCCAGCCGGATATCGCCCGTCACGTCATGATGCGCGTGCGCATGACCCCCTGAGTGCGATCCGCATCCGGTGCCGCTGTGCACATGGTTGCCAACCATGGTTGTATTATAGGGTTTTCTCTACGGGTGTACAGGGGGTTTTTCAGATAAGGATATCCGGTCAATATCCAGCCGGTCTCCTGCGTATACGCCCAAATCCGGGTGATCCATTGACACCTGCATGGCGTTTGGGCGCCGGGCCTTTCTCAGGAGACGTTTCTGTTTTCAGTCAGGTCAAGCCACACCATAGCGTCGTACGCATCCCGGAACACCTGCAGATCGATACGAGCATTCCCCGTTTCAAGAAGGATATCGAAAACCCTCGACAGACCATATGCCAGGTTCGTCTGGGCGATGATGGCCCACCTGAGCACCCTGTCATGAGGGAGACAACCCATCACGACCCGCACGTGACTTCTGATCTCATCCGAGGTGAGTGCGCCTCTTGCCTTTCTGAGGTCTGTCAACCCCCTGGTGACGCGAGCGAAATCCGGGCTGCCCGCAAGCTGACGCACCGACTCGTTGAGGTTGTTCAGGCTGATCTTCCCCTGATGCCTGATATTGGCAAGTCCATGACGCCGGTCAACGCTGATTTCAAAAAATCCATCCTCACTGCTCATTGCGACCTCTCCGGTAACAACCGGGCGCCATGACTGATATGCAGCAAAAAACCGTCCGGCTTTCCAGGCCTTGCCGAAACGGCATCGGGCAACGACGCCTCCACGATTCTGCTCACCGGTGTCTCGCAGCATGCGGTCCTGCCGGTGGGGACTTGGAGGAGAATTGCAACGCCTTCATCAGTGACGGCACTGCTTGAAGCGATGGATGTTATTCAAATAAATTAATATAATAATGAGATAGACTCTCACAGGCAAGGGGGAGGCTCATTTTTTATCCCGATATTGACTCATCCCGCCGAATCGGGCAAACATGCGGTATATACCGCGCATGTTCCCGTCTCTGATCGAAGGATGGTGTCGGCGTCGTGCCTGCTCTTCCGGTCCCTTTACCCGGGGCGTGCGAGAACAGGAGGAAAACCGTGGCCAAGGTGCGATTCGAAGATACCCTGCAGGGGCTCGATGAAGCGGTTGCATCGCTCTTCGATGCCTTCGGAGGAGGCCGCAGCCTGCTGAAGCCGTCGCGGGACGTCTACCTAAAGGTGAACGGCATCGATTTCAAACCGCACGTCTATACCTCGCCCGCCGTGGTCTCCGCCGTAGTGCGCTACTTCCAGCAGCAGGGAGCCCGCAACGTCTATGTCATGGAGAACAGCACCCAGGGCAATTTCACCAGACTCGTGTTCGAGATCTGCGGGATGAAGCATGTCTGCCGCGAGACCGGGGCCGTCCCGGTCTACCTGGACGAGACCGGGGAGATGCCCCTGTTTCTGCAAGGGCTCGAGTCGTTTGTGCAGATCCCTGACTTCATTCACGAGCGCCTCATCGCCAGGCGGCAGGACAACCTCTACATTTCCGTACCCAAGCTCAAGACCCATTCCATGACCACGGTGACGCTGGGGATCAAAAACCAGTTCGGCCTCCTGCACCAGAAGAGCCGGATCCCTGACCACAACTACAAGCTCCACCAGAAGATCGCAGATATCTATGCAGCTCTCCGTCCCGACTTCACCCTCATCGACGGAATCGAGGCCACCAACTACGGTCATTACCCGGCGCTCGCCCAGAAAGATCTCTGCGTGATTCCCAAGAACGTGCTCATCGGCGGGGACGACCCCCTGGCCGTGGATGTATCGGCGGCTGAGTTCCTGAGGTTTTCCCTGGACGAGGTCGAGCACCTCAGGCTCGCGGCCCGCTATGGTTTCGGGGAGTCGGACTTCTCGAAGATCGAGATCGAAAACCGGGAGATCTTCGATCAAAGGAGGCAGAAGTTCCGTTGGGACCTCCTGGAGAAATTCCCTCCCGGTGTGAGGATCATCCGGGGGAAGACCCGGTGCTGCATCGAAGGGTGCAGGCGCAACACCGAGGCCGTGCTCGAGGTGTTCGGCCAGGACTATGCGTGCAGGGGAGGTTTCACGATCCTCATGGGCAAGGGGATCCAAGCCGCTGACACGGCGGGCGTGACCGGCCCGGTTCATATTGCGGGAGACTGCGCCATCTCCGAGTGGTATCCCGAGATGCGCCGCCGCGTGGGCAAACGCAACATCACCCTTTCTCCGGGGTGCAACAACCTGGCGAAAACCATCGACGGCATTGCCAGATGGCTGCACATCTCGCCGCTGAAGCTGGTGCCCCTCAATCCGCTCAAGTCGCTGCTCCTGCTTATGCAGGCAAAGATTCACGGCACCAGGGCGAATATCCCGCCGGTCCTGAAGCTCTGAGCCATAAGCCTCTTCAGGAGTCCTTTCCTGCCTGCCTGACCGATCGATTGAGCTTGCCGCTGGAGAACCCCTCGAGGTCGAGGGTGACGAACAGAAACCCCATCTCGCGCAGGTTCGCAACGATGAGGTCCTTGTGGGCGAGCGCCCGGTCGAGCTCTTCGATCTCCACCACCGCAGTCTCCAGGGGAAAGTAGCGCACCCGGCACACGGCAAATCCCAGCCTCTTGAGGAACGATTCAGCCTCTTCCACCTTTCTGAGGCGCTCCCGGGTGATTTCCATGCCGAAGGGGATACGCGAGCACAGGCAGACGGTGTTGGATTTCTCCCAGGTGGGCAGGCCCATCTGCCGGGAGTATTCACGGATCTCGTCCTTGGTGATGCCGAACTCCACGAAAGGCTGCCAGATGCCGTCTTCTTGCGACGCCCGGATGCCCGGACGGTAGTCACCCAGGTCGGATGCGTTCATGCCGTCGGCGATGAGTGTAATACCATGCTCCCGAGCCCAGCTCCAGGCGATGCGGTTTCTGATCTTTCTGCAGGTGTAGCAGCGGTCGGGCTGATTGCTTGAAAAGGCGGGGTCTTCTTCCATCTCGTCGATGGAAACCACGTCGCAGGGTATGCCGATGAGCTCGGCCAGCATCCGCGCCTCGGCCGCCTCCTCGCGGTGGATGATGGGGCTGTAGAAGGTGAGGGCCCGGACGTTTTTGCCCAGGACATCATAGACGAGCCTCGCCAGAAGCGTGCTGTCGAGTCCGCCGGAGAACAGGACTCCCATCTTTTCTCTATCTCTGACGACCTTTTTCAGGGCGTCAAACTTGTCCATTCGTTCTTCTCCTTATCGAGGAGAGGATTCTCACCGCGGCGGAGGCCGCGCCTATGCTGTTGCCGATGTTCAGCACCATCAGGCCGGGCACGCAGCTCTGGAGCATGGCGCGAAGCGCCGTTTCGCCGCTCCCGCCGAATCCGTATCCCACGGGCGTGGGCACCGCGATCACGGGCTTGTCGGTCAGGGATGCTACCATGGTGGGCAGGATCCCATCCATGCCGGCGAACACGATGAGCACATCCGCCTCCCGTGTCTGGCGGATGCCCAGAAACGGCCGGTGCAGCCCGGAAACGCCGAAATCGAACGCCCGGATCACACGCACCCCGATCTCTTCGAGCATGAGCGCACACTCGGCTGCATAGGGTGTGTCAGCGGTGCCCGCGGTCAGCACACCCACAGAGCCCAGCTCCTGCGGGCGCTCTTCGGATGTCGAGATCACCATGAGGCTGCCGGCCTTTACGATCCGGGCCTGGGGAAAGGCCTCGCTGATCGCGCGCTCCTGCTCCTCATTCACGAGCGACACAAAGGTCTTGCCGCCGCTGTCGAGAAAGCTCCGCACAATCCGCAGCACCTGGTCCGTGCTCTTCCCCCTGGCATAGATCACTTCAGGGAACCCGGTGCGGCGATGCCGGTGCAGGTCGAGGAGAAAGTCCTCGCCCTGTTCGTAAAGCAGGCGGATGATTCTCTCCTGGGCCTCTTCAATCCCGATCTCGCCGGCGCGAACCCTCTCAAGCAGGTCCCGGATCATTGCCCGCCTCCTGATGAACCGCGCTCTGTTGCATTGCTGCCTGCTGCGCCGCTCTGTGGCGCCTCACCGCCGGCCCGGCCCGCACCCGTGAGGGTTGGGCCTTCACAGCTCACGCCTTCATGGTTCGCGCTTTCCCGGGGCCCGCCTTCCCGGATCATCCGCTCGAGCTCGGCCCTCACCGATGCGACAGGTATTCCCCGCTCCCGGGATATCCGCGCAAGATCGCGGTATTCGAGCTTGGAGCGGGTCGATCCGTCCGGCAGGACGCTCTCCTTGACCCCCACTTCACCCCAGCGTGTGTTGATAGTGTAAGAAGTACGGTCGAGCACTGTTCTTTCAACAGGATGATACCGCGCCCCTATGGATGTGGTGTGCGTCAGGAGGCTTGATACGACCCTGTGCAGGCTCTCTGCTTCGCAGATGGCCTGAAAGCCGAACCCCGGCCTGCCCCGCTTCATGATCTTGGGCACCAGGAGCGCATCCAGTGCCCCGGCCTCGAACAGCCTCTCCAGCGCGGCCTCGGTTTCTTCCGGGTTCATGTCGTCCACATCGGCCTCCACCAGATACGTCTCCAAACCGGACTTGCCGGACTGCGCCTCGCACAGGATGCAGCGGCAGAGGTTTGGCCATCCGGGTATCTCCCTGTCGCCGCAGCCGTAGCCTGTAGCGCTGACTGTGAGGCCTGCAGGCGGGCTGCCCGGCAAAGCCAGAGCGGCCACGGCCGCGGCCCCGGTAGGGGTGGTCAGCTCGAAGGGGATGTCTGTGAACCGCACCTGCCTGCCTTCGAGCAGTTTTATGGTCGCCGGGGCCGGAACCGGGATGGTGCCGTGCATGGACCGGGTCGTCCCCGTACCCAGGGGAATCTGCCTGCAGTAGATGGCTTCGACACAAAGATACTCGACTGCCGCGGCAATGCCTACGATGTCGAGGATAGAGTCCAGGGCACCCACCTCGTGGAAGTGAACCTCGTCGACATCGACGCCGTGCACCTGGGCCTCGGCGCCGGCCAGCGCCAGAAAGATCGACCCAGCCCGGGCACGCACGGCCTCGGGCAGCACGGAGAGGATTTCATCCCTGATGTGCGCATAAGTGCGCGACTTGTGCTCGTGCACGCAGTGAAATGACAGGTCGAGGGCTCCGATGCCGTGAACACTCCTGGGGACGGTCTCTATGGTGAAACCGTCCACCGGGAGCCTCCGGAGCATGTCCTCCAGATACCCAGCCGGACACCCCAGATGGATCAGGCTCCCCAGCAGCATGTCTCCACTGATGCCTCCCACAGGATCGATGACGAGAATCCGCACGCCTGTACCTCCGGAAAATTCAGTTATTGTATGATTGTCTTCTCATGTATTGTGTGCCACACTTCCCTCGTAGGGTACAACGACTTTGTATTCCGGCAAGGTCCGGTAATTATGAACTGACCGTTTCTTTGGAGCAATTTTTCACCAACTATCTTGTACCCCCATCATAAAAGGGTTATGAAAGGGATGCGTTTCACCGAAATGTTATATTGAGGAGCAGTATGAGAAGATCCTGTTTCTTTCTTTTTCTGTGCTCGGTTCTATTCATGGGAGCAGCCTCTCCGGACGAAGCGACCTACACGGTCAGAAGCGGAGACACCCTCTCGTCGATTGCGGCCGCGTACATGCCCTATACTGCCGCATATACCCGCAAGGAGCTCATCGCAAACATCAAGGCGATCAACAAGATCGAGGGCCCGCTGTCCATCGGACAGTCGCTGAGCATACCCGTGGCCTGGAAAGAGCCGTTGAAGGCAAGGACCGTGACCAGGCCCCGGGATTTCCCTGCCAAGGGCCTTTATATGAATCCTTCTTCAGCCGGCACCCGGTTTATCTTCGATTCAGCGGAGAGGCTCAAAAACCTGGGGGGCAACACCATCGTCTTCGACGCCAAGGACGATCTGGGCGCCATCACCTATCCCAGCCCCATCCGCCGGGCCTACTGCCCTGAGGAGAAATACTACCCGAACATCGAAGAGCTGCCCAAGCTCGTGGAGTTTCTCCACCGCATGGGCATCCATGTGGCCGCCCGGGTGGTGGTGTTCCACGATCCCATCATGTCGCGGAACAGGCCCGAGTGGTGCATCAACCGGGAGAAGAACTGGCTCGACCCTGCGAACCCGGATTTCCAGAAATACATCCTGACCGTGATCGAAGAGCTGGTTGAAAACGGTGTGGACGAGATCCAGCTCGACTATATCCGCTACCACGCCGACGGCCGCACCGATACGGGCGTCGAGGGTGTCTCGCGAACGGACGTCATCGCATCGTTCCTGGAGAAGGTATACGCCATCACCAAGCCCAGGGGAGTGCTGCTCTCGGTCGATATGTTCGGGATCGTGATCTGGCAGCGGGACGTCGACGTACTCGTGGTGGGTCAGGACATCGCAAAGATGAAACACCACGTTGACATCATCTCTCCCATGCTCTATCCCTCGCATTTCAGTCCGGGCTTCGACGGGGTGAAAAACCCTGCGGACGATCCCTACCGGTTCATTCACAACGGGATCAAGAGGATGAAAGAACTGGTCGGCGATGAGGTGGTCATCAGGCCGTGGCTCCAGTCGTTCCCGCTCCGGGTGACCACCGGGTTCGACGCACGGTACATCCGGACCCAGATCGAGGCTGCCCGGGATGCAGGCGGCACGGGCTGGCTGCTGTGGAGCCCGGGCAACCACTATAATGACGCCTACAGGGCCATGCAGGATATGATGAAGCCCGAAAACCCGCCGGATGTGCTGGAGGCGAACAGGGATCACCTGAAGGAGGAGACAGCCCTCACGGCACCCGGCACCGTAGCCGCACCAGAGCCGGCACCCGGGCCTTCACCCGCCGAGCACCCTGCATCCGGGTTTGCTCCTGCACCGGCAGGCGAGCCTGTGCCGGCGCCCGATCATCCCGCCGATCCGGCGAATACACCCGAGCCTTTGCACAAGCTCTCTCCCGAGCCCGCACCGGTAACCTCTCCTGCCCGCCTTGATGCGCAGCCTCCCGAACCCCTCGAAACCTCCCGGCAGCAGCTAAAGGATATCCAGTCTTCGGGAAACGAGCGCATGCCCACGCCCGGTTTGGACGGGCCTCCCCGGGGCTGAATCATCACAGGCGTTCTCACGCCGGTCATCTCCATACCGGACAAGACGATCTGACAACTGCCAGCACGCTCGGCCTTGTCGATGCCGGGAGATTTTTCCCTCAGCTCAAGCTGATAACCGGAGGTTTGCGCTCATCCCGGTGAGGCGGCCTTACTTTTTTTTAAGATCTGCCGGCTTGTAAACTATCCCGCCGGCCCGCCCGTCTATGGGGTCGGAAAAGCAAAAACGAAATTTGCAGTCTTTTAAGGGACGCCGCCTGCACAATTGCGAAAGGAGAAGTGTTGTGATGAACATAAAAGCCATCGGTAAGCCGATCATCCGGGTTCTGGTTGTCAGCGCGGGCATTCTGATCATGATCCTGGTATCCATCTCGCCTTCGTTCGCCGGGACGAAATGGAGCGTGGGGGTCATCGTAAACGATGATGGAATCAGCGGGTTTCACCTATCCATCGGCGAGTATTATCGGGTCCCCCACCGGGAGGTGGTTGTGGTTCACCAGCAGGGGATCTGCCACGAAGACCTGCCGGTGGTCTTCTTCATCGCAAAGAGGGCGTGCGTGCATCCCGATATGATCGCCCGGATGAGGCTTAGGGGCATGACCTGGATGGATATCACCCTGCACTTCGGCCTGGGCCCTGACATCTATTTCATCCCCGGCTGCACCGGCGGCAAACAGTATCACCCTGGCCTGAAACATAGGCACCTGAGCGATCATGACATCGTGAACCAGGTCAACCTGATCTTCTTGTCCGGATATCACCGGTGCCCCCCGGACAGAATCGTCAAGTATCGCTCGCAGGGCAAAAGCTATGTGGTGATCGACCGCGA
>Ga0208461_1003369_pt1 | contig 12101 bp, 12 predicted proteins | sample AD_JPNTR4_MetaG_FD_184448 | JGI IMG/M metagenome (GOLD analysis project Ga0208461, IMG submission 184448) | Active sludge microbial communities of municipal wastewater-treating anaerobic digesters from Japan - AD_JPNTR4_MetaG (SPAdes) (version 2) | ecosystem: Engineered > Bioreactor > Anaerobic... | reverse complement strand
TGCTGAAATGCTTCTTTCTGGAGTTACAACTGTTTTTGATCACTATTTTTATATGGATGAAGCTTACAAAGCCTATTTAGATTCTGGGATGAGAGCAGACCTATCTTGGGCTCTTTTTGGAGTTGGTGAAGGTGAAGAGGAAAATTTCAAAGATGCTATGAATTTTATCGAAAAATATGATGGATTGAATGAAAGATTAACTATAAGTTTAGGGCCACACTCTCCTTATGTCTGTCCAGAAGAGTTTTTAAAAAAGTTTAAGAAGTTGAGTGATGATTTGAGATTAAAAATTCACATTCATGCTTCTGAAATGGAGTGGCAAGTTGAAAAGAGTTTAAAAGAGCATGGAAAAACACCTATTAAATATCTATATGACCTTGGACTTATAAAAGAAAATTCCATCATAGCACACGCTTATAAAGCAAATGATGATGATTTAAAAATTATAAAAAATGAAAATTCATTTATTGCTCATGCATCTAAAACATTTATGAAATTTGGAGATTTAAGCGATATTTTGGTAAGAGCTTTAAAAGAAGGAGTAAGGGTTGGTTTCGCAACAGATGGAGTTGTTTCAAACAATACTCTTTCAATATTTGAATCAGGTAGAATAGCTGCCTTAAATGCAAAGGTTTCAAAAGGTAATGCAGAAATTGCAAAAATTGAAGAGCTTATACCTCTTTTTACTTCTGGTGGAACTCTTCTCAATCATTTGTCAGTTGGTGAAATAAAAGAGGGTTTTGTCGCTGATTTAATTCTTGTGAATAAAAACTCCCCTTCTCTTAATCCAAAAATAAATATATTTGCAAACATTCTTTACTCTATTTCAGAAAGAGATATTGATACAGTTATAGTTGACGGAAAAGTTGTTGTGAAAAGTGGAAAATTATTAACCATTGATTTACCTTATCTTATGAAAGAAGTAAACACTATTAAAGATATAATGCTAAAAAGAAGCGATGCTCCTATGCAAAAATTTGGAGAGTGAATATGGCAGAGCCACATATAAGATGCGAAAAAGAAGATATTTCAGAAAAAATTATTCTTGTTGGAAATCCTGAAAGAGCGAAAAGAATAAAAGAGGAGTTTTTAAAAGATGCAAAACTTGTTAATGAATATAGAAGTCTACTTGTTTACACTGGATTTTATAGAGATATAAGATTGACAGTTGCAACAACTGGTATGGGTTCACCATCTGCTGCAATTGTGTTGGAAGAGTTAATAAAACTTGGAGGAAAAATATTTATAAGAGTTGGAAGTGCTGGTGGATTAAATCCTGAAATCGATGTTGGTGATATAGTTATAGCGACAGGTTCGATAAGAGACGATGGAACATCTATAAAATATTTACCTCTTGAATTTCCAGCTGTTCCAGATTTTGATTTGACATCTCTTTTGATAAGAAAAGCAAAAGAGAATCTTGAAAAATTTTATTATGGAGTAGTGATTTCAAGTGATGGATTTTATGAAGGATATGATGAAAAAATGATGAAAATTTTTGTTGAATCAAATGTTCAGGCGATTGAAATGGAAAGCGGAATTATATTTGTATTGTCTCAAAGAAGATGCGTAAAATCTGCAGGAATTTTTACAATTGATGGAAACATAACTCTTGGAAAGATGAAAGAAAAAGGCAAAGAAGAAGAATTTAATTTGGGAGAATATAACGCTATAAAAATAGCCTTAGAAACAATTTATGATTTTAAAAATAAGGAGGATTAAATGAGTAAATTGCTTGAAAGATTTTTGAATTATGTGAGGTTTGATACACAATCAGATGAAAATAGCGATTCTTACCCTTCAACTGAAGGTCAGAGAATTTTTGCTGAATATTTAAAAAATGAATTAATCTCGATTGGAATGAAAGATGTTGAAGTTGATGAATACTCTTATGTTTTTGGGACACTTCCATCAAATATAGAAAAAGATATTCCATCCATTGGATTTATGGCTCATATGGATACAGCACCTAATATGAGTGGAAAAGATGTTAATCCAAGAGTTGTTGAAAATTATGATGGAAAAGATATAGTTTTAAATGAAAAACATAACATAGTTCTTTCCACAAAATATTATCCTGAAATTTTACAATTTGTTGGAGATTCTATTGTTGTTACTGATGGAACAACTCTTCTTGGAGCAGATGATAAAGGAGGAGTTGCAGAAATTATTACAGCGATGGAGTATCTTATAAATCATCCAGAGATTAAACATGGAAAAATTAGAGTCTGTTTTACACCAGATGAAGAAATTGGAAAAGGAGTTCAATATCTTGACCCAAATAAATTTGGAGTTAAATTTGCATATACGATTGATGGAGGTCCTGTTGGAGAACTTCAATATGAAAATTTTAATGCAGCAAAAGCCTTGATTACGATAAATGGAGTTGATATCCATCCAAAAGAAGCAAAAGGTAAAATGAAAAATACAATACTAATCGCTAATGAGTTTATAAATATGTTGCCAAGCCAAGAGAGGCCGGAATATACTGAGAATTATGAAGGATTTTTTCATCTAATCTCATTTGGGGGAGGTGTTGAAAAAACAAATTTATATTTTATTATAAGAGATTTCTTTAAAGAGAGTTTCCAAAAAAGAAAAGATTTGATGAAAAAAATTGTGGATTTGCTTAACTTCAAATATGGTGAAGGAACAGTTGAAGTGAAAATTGAAGATACATATTACAATATGAGAGATATTGTTGAAAAACATATGGAGTTGATTGATATTGCGAAAAAATCTATGGAAGAGTTAGGAGTAACTCCAAAAATTATTCCAATAAGAGGTGGAACAGATGGTGCAAGGCTCTCTTATAAAGGAATCCCAACTCCAAATATTGGAACTGGTGGATATAACTATCATGGAAGATATGAATATATTCCAGTTTCTTCATTAGAAAAAGTTACAGAAATCATCACAAAATTATCTGTTATTTGGACAGATTATGCGATAAAAAATTATTAATGATTTAAAAAATAGTATCAGAATGCTTTAAAATAATTTTTGCTTGAGAAGGCAGGACTTAAAAACTTTTGATGAGAGTTTATTCACTATGAAATTTTATTAATAGACTATTGGAAATTTTCTTGGTGGAGCAGACGGGATTTGAACCCGTGACCTCCTGAGTGCAAATCAGGCGTTCTCCCGCTGAACTACTGCCCCAAAAAATCTTTTAATATTATAACACAAAAGCAATATTTTTATGAATATTAAAAAATCAATTTTTTATTAAAAAAGGTAAATAATAAAATAAATTTAATTTTACATCTTTCTTATACAACTTGATAAGCTCAGAACTTAATTTTAACGGAGTATTTTCAACCACAAAAACATAGATCGATTGAAATTGAAATAAAAATTGTATATATAATGTCATCTTTTTTAAAAAAGAGGATTCTAATAAAAATATTAATTTTTTAACTATTTTTGTAATTTTCGTTAATATAAATATTAAGGAAGATATTTGAGATGTTACTCTTTGCTATTCGCCTATTATTATATTTTAAAAAATATTGTGATATAAATATATTATAAAAAGGGAGGTTAAAATGCCAAAAAGAATTTGTGATTGTTGTGGCAAAGAAAAAGATGTACAAGGTGGAAAAACATGTGAAAATGGTCACTTTATTTGTAAAGATTGTGTTTATAGTCAAGTTGGTTTTATGGGTTTCGGACCTGTCATGAAAAGTTGTCCCATTTGTGGGAAACCTTTGAAATAGTAAAAATTTTAAAAATTAAATATTTGTATTATTTTATAATATGTTATAAAAACAAAATTTATTTATTTGAAATTGGTTAATTTGAGGTTGAGTTCTTGTATGGCTTCTCTGAGTTCAGTTATTGCATCTTTTAGTTTTTCAATTTTTCCATTTGTTCTTAGAAGAAGAAAAGATGCTACTACGATTGGGAAACCTACTTGAGAGATATATTGAATTAACTTATCAAGGTTTAATTTCATTTACAATTTTCTCTTCATCCCTTTGCTTTTAATTTTTTCTCCTCTTCCAATTCTTTTACTTCACAACATTTCGGAGCAAGAGAAGCGTTGGGATTTAATCTTTTCTCCTCTTCCATTTCCTTTAAACTCTTCTCTTCTTCCTTCTCCTTTAATCCCTTCACCTCTCCCGATTCTTTAACCTCACAATTCGGAGTAAGAGAAGCATTGGGATTTAACCTTTTCTCCTCTTCCATCTCATTTAATCTTTTCTCTTCTTCCATTTCTTTTAATCTCTTTTTCTCTTCTCTTTCCTTTAGTATGTTTTGATAAACCTCTTCACCAAAAAACTCTCTTATTGCTTCATCTCCTGTTTTTCCTATGAATGAGACCTCACAGGTTATCTCTTCCTCTCCATACATATGATTCTCTTTTTTTCTCTCAAATAGTTTTGGATTCTCTTTTTTCTTTTTCCATTTTAAATTCATCCTTCTTGCTACTTCATAGAGGTATTGGATTCTTGGAATCTCACCCTTTTTCTCTCTAATAACTTTCAGTAAAATTGCTTCAAACTGTTTTGGTGTTGCAAAGGTTAGAATACCTTTTCCATATCTCACATCTTTCTCTCTTATCTTCCCTCCATATTTAAGGTATATTTTTAAAATCTCCTTATGATATTTAAAAAGATCTAAGTTTTCTATCTCTTGAAAACTTAAAAAATTATTTATAATTTTTTCAATACTGTTTTTTTCTTTTTCTTTTAGAAGATTATAAGAAACCTTTTCTTTTTCTTTTTTTAAATGTTTACCTTCAAAAGAAAGTTCACCCTTAAGAGTAGTTGGCTGTGAGAGAGAAAATAAATGTTTACCATCTTTTGATTGTTCACCATCTAAATGTTTACCTTGAGGAATAGTTGATTGTGAGTGAGTAGAAAAATGTTTACCCTCACTTAAGACTTCACCGTTATTTAGATATTCACCCTGAGTAATAGTTGATGGCGAGTGAGTAGAAAAATGTTTACCCTTATTTGAATGTTTACCCTTATTTGAATGGTGAACTTTCAAACCGTCTCCCTCTAATCTAACTGTGGGATGTTGCTTTTGAGAGTTTTGAGAGAGCACCTCAGAGTTTAAGGAGATGATTTTGAAAGATACTGAACCATATATTCCCTTTTTTGATATGGTAGATAGATTTGTGTATTTTTTTATAACTACCTTAAGACATTTCTCAATTAATGATGGTGAACAATTAAACTCTCTTGATAGTTCTCTTATCTTAAACTCTATATTTTCAGATAGAAAATATTCTAACCTCTCTCTTATTAATTCACTTTTACTCTTCTTATCCTCTGTTTTTAAAGATGATAATTTAGGGTCAGTCCCTTTTTTATCATTTGATGTTAATTTTAGGCCTGTCCCTTTTTTATCATTTTTATCTTCTATTTTTGAAAATGAGACTTTGGTGTCAGGCACCTTTGTCTCATTATAAGGAAAGTTAGGGTAGATATTTAAATTTTCATTTCTATCAATTACTTCATTCACTACTTCCATATAAATCTCCTCCAATTTTATTTAAAAACACTTTTTTCTACCTCACTAAACTTATCAATAGAATCTGTCTTAATCTCAGAAATCTCTTTTCTTTTTAACCTCTCTAAAATCTTTTTAAACATCTTCATCCTCCTTTAATGTTTTTAAAAATCTATAAAATTAATCATAATTTCATCCTTTACCATTCAACAGAGGCATCCTGAACTTCTCTTTTTTTTCAACAAAGATACCTTGCGCTCTCTTCTTTTTTTAAATTCAGTCCTCTCATCTTTCCCAACTCTTCTAACTTTCCTAACATTCCTAACTTTTCCACCTTCTCATTCATTAAACTTTTCGCTATATATATTATAGCAGAAAATAGCAGATTGTCAAGTAATTGCTATAAAAATATTAAGAATGAGAAATTTTGTATAAAGGTGAAATTAATAGAATATTGATACTTGACAAAACATTAATATTTTTCTATAATTTAACAAATTACTATATGGAGGTATTATGGAGAGCAGTAATAGAATTAAAAAGTTTAGAGAGAGTTTGGGATTAACTCAATCTGAGTTTGCAAGAAGACTTGGTTACTCCCCTACATTTGTGTATCAACTTGAGAATGGTTATAGTAACGCAGGACTAAAGGTATTAAAAAAGATATCTGAAACATTTAATGTTCCTATAACTGAACTAATCTCAAATGAGGATCAGTATGTAATTACAGAAGATGATGAATCGCTAATAAATAAAATTATCAGAACTCTTAATCAAGAGGAGAAGGAGAAACTATTAAAAACAATATATATGTTGAAGAAGATTCCATTAAGAGAGATACCAATATTAGGATATATATCTGCTGGTTCACCTTTAGAACTTGAGGATATCTTATATCCAATTGATACTATAACTATGCCAGATAGAGAGGTGAAAGATGTCTCTTTTGCTCTTATAGTTAAAGGTGATTCAATGAAGAATTTAGGAATTGAAGATGGAGATATTCTTTTAGTTAATCCAGATATACAGGTTGAAAACGGTTCATTGGTTATTGCAATAATTAATAATAAGGTTACTTTCAAGAAATTAAAGAAAGAGAAAGATAAAGTATTTCTCTTACCAGCTAATGATAACTATCAACCAATTGAATTAACTCCTGATATGGATATCAAACTATATAAAGTGATAATGTCAGTAAAGAGTAAAAAGTTTTAGTAGTAAAGTCATAATGTCAGTAAAGAGTAAAAAGTTTTAGTTAAAAAATTCTCAAACATAATGGAATCTCATACTATAAGTAGAAGAAAAAATAAATAGTAATATAGAGGTGAAACTTTTAATAGCAAAAGTTAAAGTAACAATAAAAAAGTTTTAGTAGTAAAAAAATTAATTTGATAGTAAAATATTAATAATATAATAATTTTTGAGATTAATTTTAATCGGAGGTGAATTTTAGTAAAAGGTGGAAAAAGTTAAAACTATGATTAAAAATTTATTTTTTAGTAGTAGGAAACATTAATAAGAGGTAAAAAAATGATTAAAGTTCAATTAAAAAGAATATATAAATTTAATTTAGTATATATCACCAAAATGGAAGGATATATAAATTTATATTTTTATATACCAAAGTTAGGTGAGATTATCTTTAATAGGAAGGATGAATAATGACTTCAAATAATCAATCTGAACAAAGTCGTATTGCTGAATATCAAGCTGCTCAAGACTGTTACATTCACTATGATAGCTTTACTTGGCAAGTAGGTGCGGTACTTATAGCTGGTACTTTTGTTTTTTGGGGATTTCTTGTCAATAGTAACACTCATAATCAAATAGTTCTCAGCTTTACATGTCTTCTCGTCAATTGGTTAATGTCTATATGGGTACTATATGCTGAACATAATCGTGAAATTTACTTATTGAAACTTGAAAGAATGCGCGAGCTTGAAAGAAGTCTCAAAATGGAACAACATCGCAGATTTGAACCAGACAAACATATAACTATCGTCTATTACAATAAACCTACATTGCTATCAGGACATCAGCTCGATTATCTAATATACACACTTACATCATTAGGAGGTCCGTTGATTATATGTCTAAGATAAGGTTTTACTCTATGGCTCTTACTTCCTGTACCTTTTTGGCTTTTAGTATTAATTTATATAGTAGTCAGAGGAAATAAAGTTGTTAACGAAATTAAAAAGAGGGAAAAGAATAAAGACGAATCAAAAGTTGAATCATCTTGCAACATTAGATAAAAAATTAAATTGCTTTGTTATTCGTCCAAATTTCTTGTAGCAATTTCTTTTTTGTTGGAAATGTTATACAAAATATTTATTGGAATTTATTATGAAAATAAGGAGTGGATAAAAATATAAAAGGAGGCACTTTAATTTTGAAATGATGGTGAATAAGAAACTTTTTATCACTGTAGGAGTCTTGATATTCATAATCTTAATTACTGGCTGCATCGATGAAGAGAAAACAAAAGAGAAACTTGGAGATGAGATATTGAATATAGGAGAATGTGTCCTAAAAGATTGGAATTATGAAATTATAATTGAAAATATAGAAGAGATAGAAAGACCTCATGGTTTAGAGAAACCTGTAGCTATTGTGAATTTTACTAATTCACATATAGAGTTTGGATATTATCCAAATGTAAATACTGACAAGAAGTATAATCCTTCACTCCAACTATATTTTTATGATATTACAAAAAAACAAGAGATTATGGAGATTATAGATAAAGAAAAAATTTATTCCTGGTGTATTCCTATATATTTTGATGAAACAAGGAAATACATTATAGTTACATCTCCCTGCTATATAAACCATGGAATCTTCACAGAAGAAGCAATGAGTTATTATTCCCCTTTAGAGATATCATTAAAAGAGTATTTTGATAAATTCAAATAAAATTTGGTAAATTAAAAATTTTTAAAGGAATCCTCAAAAATATTTGATTCTCTTATTTATTAGAATTTCTTAGAATAAGTAGTTGCAAAAACTCAATTTAATTGTAAAATATCAACAGATAAAATATTTTTATAATAAAAGAAGGTGAAACGATCAAAGTTAAATTAGAGAGGATATATAAATTTAATTTAGGATATATCACCAAAAGGGAAGGAAATATAAAGTTATTATATAGAACTTAAATTTTATCTTGTTGGAGGATAAAAAATGAATGAAAAAAAAGATGGTAAAGCAATGTTGATGCTTTCGGATATGGAGAAAGTGAAATTATAATTGAAAAATCAATTTGTGAAAGAGAATTAGAAAAAGCACCAGAAAAAATTCCAGAGGAAGAAGGGGAAATAAAAATATCTCCTGAAGAAAATATAAAAAAAGAGACTATTTCCAAATTACAACTTCCTGTAATCAAGATTCCCAAAGGGAAAGTCTCGGATATATCACGATTACTGAACTATCTCCAAACTAAGTTTGAAAATATAGACATTAGAATAGTAGCTGAAGAAGGGGAGATAGAAAAAGAAGATTATGAAAATAAAATAAAAGAAACTTTAAGACAATTAGGAATTGATATTTAATAGTTATTTTTCTGACTGATTGTTTATATAACTTTACATAAAACAGTGGTGAAAAATATTTTAATTAACAAAGTGTGGACGGTTTTTCAAATTTTGCATAAAACAGCGATACAAGAATAAGATTAATTAACAAAGAGTAGATGGTTTTTCAAAAGGGTGGACCAAGAAGATTTTGAAAAATATCGATTTAGAAGTATCAAAGAATTAATTTTAACCTTAAAAGATATTAAATAAATATCAATTTAAAAATTAAAATAGATTTTTTAAAAATAGTGAAATAACATAGTGCGTTGAATATAATTTTCTAATTAGAGAGATTTGATGTTGCCAATTCTTATTTCAAAATAATTTTTATAATTTTTGACATACAAAACAATTTTGATATTATTAAAATCAGGAGGTTGGAAAGTTTTATGAAAAAATTAATTTTAATTTCAATTCTTATTTTTTTGTTATTTTCATTTTTACCTTTCAATGATTTAATTGGTGAAAATGAAAAAATTGTATTAAAACTTAAAAAGGGTAATAAAACTTATTATATCAATGACCAACCTAATGAAATGGATGTAGCACCTATTGAAATTCCACCAGGAAGAATTATGGTTCCAATTAGATTTATTGCAGAAGGATTAGGAGCGATAGTTGATTGGGATAATAAAACAGAAACTGTAACTATCACAATGGATTCAGTACCTTATCTAAAATATAGAATCATAGATTTAGAAAATGAGTTAGAGAATAAGAAGAAAGAGATTTCTGATTTAAAAGAAAAGGTTGATGAGTTAAATGAAAAATTAAAAGATTCTCCAGATGTTTCTGAATTGCAGGAAGAGATAAAAGAAAAAGACGAAAAAATTAAAGGACTTGAAAATAAAATTGATAAATATGAAGATGATATTAGTGAACTTGAAAGTAAAATTGATGAAAAAGATAAAGAGATAGAAAAACTTAAAGAAGATATAGAAGATCTCAAAGAAGAGATTGAAACTCTTAAAGAGGAGATAGAAAATCTCAAAGAACAAAAAGGTATTTATGAATTTAAGAAATGGAACATAACTGAAGAAGAGATAGAAAAAGCAATATTATGGGGTGAGACCTATTATAAAAATGATGATATTTTGAAATTTTTTGAACCATTTACCTTTGGCTTTAAAGATGTATATGAAACATATTGTATGGTAGATACACCAATTACTTATATAGCTATTATTGCAAAAGATAAAAAGATGAAGGGATCAAGAATAACAGAGCAAGATATAAGTGATATATTAACTGTTTTTGGAGATAGATTGGAAATTACAACAATTGTATTCGGAGACACAATTGATTTTACTGAATATATGCATGGATATATAAAAGTAAAAGGGTATGAATATTTATATCCTATCTATCCATTCAGAATTAAAAATCAAGAAGAGGCTGAAGAAACCTCAATATACCCTTCGAATCCGAAATATGAAGCTATGAATACTTATAGTTTTAACAATTATTATATTCCTAAGGATTCAACAGTTACATTTACACTGGTAGATTTTGGACAAATTATATATAACCTTGATATTGATCTATCAGAAATAACAAAAAGAATGAATCTAAGTAATTAAATTGAAGGAATGTAACAAAAAAAAGTTATAGATGGAGATTCTATTATTTTAGAAAATGGAACAAGTGTAAGATATATTGGAATCGATGCACCTGAACAAGGTCAAAATTATTATCAAGAATCTCTATTAAGAAATAAAGAGTTGGTTGAAGGAAAAATATTAAATTAGAATATGATGCACAACTATATGATCAATATAATAGAAGGCTTGCTTATGTTTTTGTTGATTCAAATTTGTTAATTACCAATTATTAAAAGACATCCAGTAATCCTTGAAATAGTATCACCAAATCATCAATTTATTTTTCCCCAAAAATTTACTTTTTGTCCCAATGAAATTGTAAAAATCTTTTCTAATTGTGAAATAAATACCAATAATTCATTTTATTGGTGTTCAACTGGAGCAATTTAGAATAATGATACTACTTATTTAGTTGTGAGACAAATATCTATATTTCACTTTATAGATGTTCAATTGTAGTAATCTGCAATAATGATACTGCTTATTTATATGATTCTTAGGGCAGTTTAATTAATACTTACACTTATCCTTAAAATTGTATAATTATATTGTATTTTTTTAAAATAAAATGTTATAACTGAGCTATAAATATTTATTTAAATTTAAGTAAGAAATGTTTGAATTTATAAATTTTTATGATTTTTTAGAAAGAATTAATTTTACTGATATAATTTTTAGTAGGAGGTGGAAATGAAAGCATCAGTTGTTTTAAGACCATCTATGTCAAAAAGGTTAATTGCAAAAGGAGTTAAAGAATATTTAAGTTCACTAAATGTGCTTGATAAAGGGATAGTTTTTATATCTTTGGGGACAACTAATAGTTTTATAGTAGAAGAATTAACAGATTTAATAATTGATAAAAATAGATATATGGCAGGTTATATTGGAAATGGAAAGTTGACTACACTTGATAAAAATTTAAGGATTGACCCTGTTATTTTGATTGATGGAAAAGTGTCAAATGAAAATGCAGATGATGTTGTAGAAAAAATGGGAAAGGGTGATGTTTTTATAAAGGGTGGAAATGCAATTGATTATGATGGAAATGTTGGTGTGCTTGTTGCTGATAGAAGTGGGGGAACAGTAGGAAAATATATTGGCAAAGTTATAGCAAGAGGCGTGAAATGGTTATCGCCAATTAGTATTGGTAAATTGGTACCTGATGTGATTGAAGCATCATATTTCGCAAAAATTGAAGAGTGGGATTACTCGATGGGTTTAAATGTAGCGCTCTTTCCTATAGTTAATGCTATTCCTATAACTGAAATTGAAGCTTTAAATATAATATTTGATGTTGATGCAGTATTAATTGCAAGAGGTGGTTTATGGGAAGATGAAGGGTCAATTGTTTTAGGAATCGAAGGAAAAGAAGAAGATGTTAAAAAAGCATTAGAATATATTAATTCAATAAAAGGAGAGGAAATACCTAAACTGAGCCTTTAAGGAAATACCAAAACTGAAT
>Ga0208461_1003367_pt1 | contig 12107 bp, 6 predicted proteins | sample AD_JPNTR4_MetaG_FD_184448 | JGI IMG/M metagenome (GOLD analysis project Ga0208461, IMG submission 184448) | Active sludge microbial communities of municipal wastewater-treating anaerobic digesters from Japan - AD_JPNTR4_MetaG (SPAdes) (version 2) | ecosystem: Engineered > Bioreactor > Anaerobic >... | reverse complement strand
CCAGGTCCATGCCGGCCTGACGGACGATGTCGTATTTGCCGTTGTGGGCGGCTGCCTGCATTGGTCTGGTTCCTCCGTTGAGTGATCGGCTCTCTACCTTGGGGCGGGGGTGCGGGAACGGGCTGAAAATACGAGGGCTTTGGGCGGAGGCAGCGGCTGGAAGTGCTGGAAATAGAGGGGGTAAGAATTTTTTGATGCGGGGGGATTTGAGGGGTCGGGGGTGTTGCGGAAATTGGTTGAGTTCGACTATTTGGGTCGAGAATGAATAAAGGGGAAGAGTGAAAAGGGGAATAGTCGAGGAAGCGGGTCTGGTTTGGGGTTTTGGCAAAAAATAAGTAAAAATTGGGGGAACGGCTTGCCGGCCGAAATCGGCGGTGTATAATTATTAATAGCGCGGTACGGCTGCTTTGGAAAAGTATTGAAAAATCGGAAGGAAATAAACAAGGAGTCTGTCAACCTTTGGACGTGCACCGAATTTCCGGGTCTGAGGCGAGAGAGGCCGTAATTTGATTTGAGGAGGATTAAAAACAGATGGCCGTCCTGCGTTTTCCTGTTTTCCCCGAACCTCCCGCAAGAACCGAATACAGGTATGAAAAGGTCGGGAGTCCTAACCTTCAAAATGGACCAAAGACAGGGGTACAGTCAGAGTCATTAATTGTTGAGATTTGGCGTTCCATTGCTATAATCACCTGAAATAAATAAATTTTGGCGGAAGAAGATAATGAGTAAAAAGAAAACCGTGAAGGAAGCAACGAAAAAAACCGTCAAGAAAACGGTGAAGAAAACCGTAGCGAAAATGGACGGCAAGTCTATTACCCCCAATGCTGAACTAATGGAACTCTTGCGGGAACGGTGTCCGGGGATATTCACAGAGGGCAAGGTTGATTTAGAACGTTTCAGCAGGCACCTGGGCAGGGAAATGGCTGAAGGCCGGGAACGTTATGGTTTGAATTGGGCCGGGAAAAATGACTGTTTTCGGCATATTCAGGAGCCGACCACAGCGACTCTTAAGCCCGTTAGGGAGGAGAGCATTAATTTTGATAACACAGAAAACCTGTTTATCGAAGGCGACAATCTACAGGTCTTGAAGGTCTTGCAGAAGTCCTATTACGGCAAGATTAAAATGATTTATATCGACCCCCCATACAATACCGGGAACGACAGTTTTATCTATCCAGACCGTTTTCAGGAATCACAGGATGAGTATCTCAAGCGTATCGGCGACAAGGATGTTGAAGGCAATCTGATTGCGGATGGTTTTTTTCGAAGGAATACTAAAGAAAGCGGTCATTTCCATTCAAATTGGCTTTCAATGATGTATCCCCGTCTATTTCTTGCCCGGAATTTGTTGCGAGAAGATGGAGTAATATTTGTCTCTATTGATGACAATGAAGTTCATAACCTGCGTATGATAATGAATGAGATATTTGGTGAAGAAAATTACGTGGCACTTTTCCCTTGGAGAAAGAGAACGGCAAAAAGCGATGTTCCATTTGGTGTATCACAGGATTATGAATATGTATTATGTTTTTGCAAAGAGAAATTTCAAGCAGGGATTCATTTCGAGAGAAAATACTATGAGACGAGCGACTATCCGAATGATAGATGGAGATTATCTGACTTGACCACACAAAGAAGTGCGGTTGAAAGACCTAACTCTAATTTTACAATGATTGACCCCAAAACCAAAAAAAAATATCCCTGTAATCCTAAAAGGGTATGGGGCGTTACGAGGGATACTTTCCCGGATTATTACAAAAAAGGGAAAATCGTATTTCCTGATGACTATTCATTTTTGAATATTACTATTCCATCTTATCGGGTATTTGAAAGTGAAGACAAAGCAAAGGCATTAAAGAAATTCGGCTCTGAAGAAAATGTTAGGGCGGTATCGACACAATTGCCTAAAGAAGTTGGAATGAGTGAGGATGGCAATAAAGAAATGGTTGATTTATTTGGTTATAAAGCATTTCCATTTCCAAAACCCACAACGTTAATTTCACATTTGATTAATCTAATAAATGACGAGAATGCCATTATTCTTGATTTCTTTGCGGGTTCTTGCACTACAGCCCATTCTGTAATGGCTCTTAATTCTGAAGATGGAGGCAATCGAAGATTTGTTTGTATTCAGTTGCCGGAACCTTGCGAGGAAGATAGTGAGGCATTTAAAGCAGGATATAAAACTATTGCAGATATAGGCAAGGAGCGTATTAGACGTGCAGCCAAAAAGATTGTGGAAGACAGCGATGGGAAATTTGATTTTGAAGGTGGCAAACTGGATTTGGGCTTCAAAGTTTTCAAATTGGCGGAGAGCAACTTTAAGATATGGCGAACTGATATAAATACACCTGAAGCCCTTGAGGAGCAAATGGAAATGTTTGTGGATAATACCAAGCCCGATACCCTTCAGGAGAACGTCTTGTATGAGTTAATCGTTAAGGCCGGTCTCGATTTGAATGTTTCTGTGGAAAAGAAAACAGCCGAGAGAAAGAGTTATTTTCTTATTGATTGCGGCCGGTTGGTGGTCTGTCTGGAACGAGAACTAACCTCTGGACTGATGGAAAAAATTATCGAACATAAACCCCAAAAGGTCATCTGTCTGGATAAATCCTTCGAGGGGAATGACCAATTAAAAACCAATGTGGCGTTGCAAATGGAAGCAGAAAAAATTGATTTCAAGGTCATTTGAGTTTATCAACCCCTAAAACATCGGTAATTAATAATGAAATTACAGTTTGATGCTAATCAGGAATACCAATTACAGGCGATTAAGTCTGCGGTAGATATATTTAAGGGACAGCCATTGGAGGCAGGCGATTTTGAGCTAATGCTCAAACCCCCTGAAGGACATTTCGAGTTTCAGGGACATTTAATCGTCGGGAATAATCTTGCATTGGATGATATGACTTTGCTCAGAAACGTTCAGGCGGTTCAGAAAGCAAACGGAATCGAGCCGTCAAAAGCCCTTGACGAACTCAATTTTTCGATTGAGATGGAAACCGGAACTGGCAAAAGTTATGTTTATCTGCGGACTATTCACGAACTCTATAAGACTTATGGTTTCAAAAAATTTATTATTGTTGTCCCCAATATTGCCATTAAAGAAGGAGCCATAAAGAACCTCCAAATTACAAAAGAGCATTTCGACCTGCTTTATGAAAATCCGAAGATGGACTTTTTTCTATTCGACCCCAAAAAACGTGGTTTATCAAAGAACTTTGCAACGACTGATTCCCTGCAAGTGATGGTAATGAACATCGACCAATTTGGACGGGCCGGAAACATTATCTATCAGGACAGTGATTGGGGTGTGCCGATTGATTTTATCAAAAGCACCAAGCCAATTGTTATTGTCGATGAACCCCAGAATATGGAGACGGATAACCGGCGACAGGCAATTGCAAATCTAAATCCACTATGCACACTGCGGTTTTCTGCAACCCACAAATACCATTACAATCTGATATACAGTCTCGACCCGGTGCGGGCGTATGATTTAGGATTGGTTAAAAAGATTGAAGTGGACGGTATCGAGACCCAAGATGCGGAAAATGAGGCGTTTGTGGAACTCAAATCCATCACCTCAAGGCGGAACACGGTCTCAATCACTATGCACATTGATGTGGCGACTGCTGAAGGGGTTCAGCGGAGGGAAGTCCATTGCAGGGCCGGAGACGATTTATATGACTTATCTCGTCAGCGTGAGCATTACCGGGACGGGTATATTATCAATGAAGTGGATGTGGCGAATCAATCCATTACCTTCAGCAATGGCAATACGATTTTTGCAGGGCAGACACAGGGCGGATTTACCGATGCAATACAGAAATTGATGATTGAAAGCACCGTTAAAAACCATCTCGATAAAGAATTGATGCTCAAAGACAGGGGTATCAAGGTTCTCTCCCTGTTCTTTATCGACCGTGTAGCGAATTACCGGGACTATCAGGATGGGCAAGCCCTGAAGGGGAAATTTGCGAAATGGTTTGAGGAAGCATACAATCACCTGGCAGGGAAGCACAAATACAAAGAATTGACTCTCTATCCTGCCAGTCAGGTGCATAACGGCTATTTTTCACAGGATAAAAAGGGGATACTGAAGGACACAAAGGGCGACACAGCGCTGGATGATGATACCTATGCGTTGATTATGAAGGAAAAGGAACGTTTATTGTCCACAGATGAGCCGTTGCGGTTTATATTTTCACATTCGGCTTTACGTGAAGGGTGGGACAATCCCAACGTTTTCCAGATATGCACATTGAATGAAACTCAATCCAATCTGAAGAAGCGTCAGGAAATTGGCCGGGGTATGCGTCTCCCCGTCAATCAGGATGGTGTGAGAATATGGGATTCGTCCGTAAATATATTGACTATCACGGCGAATGAGAGTTATGCGGACTTTGCCAAGAGTCTCCAAAACGAGATTCAGGACGATTGCGGAGTCGATTTTTCGGGGCGAATTAAGAATAAAAAAGAACGCAAACAGGTTAAACTCCAAAAACACCTGTTGCTGGATGCGAATTTTAAGGCGTTGTGGGATAAGATTAAGCATAAAACCAAATATCAGGTTGACTACAAAACCAATGCACTTATCAAACAGGCCGGTGAAGCCATTTCTGAACTTACTATTACAGCACCCCGATTGGTGAGCCGTAGAGCAAGGCTGGAGATTGATAAGACCGGGGTTGAGGGTCGTGTTGTTAGTGAACTGGGGCATAAAATTGAGTCAAAAATCGGCTATATTCCTGATGTGCTGGGGTATATTCAGGGTAAGACACGGCTAACGAGAGACACAATCCTGAAAATTCTCAAACAATCGGGGCGGATTCCGGATATTCTCAAGAATCCCCAACAGTTTCTTGATCTGGCTTCCAATGCTATTATTACCATTATGAAAAAAATGATGGTGGATGGGATTAAATATGAAAAAATAGCCGGTCAATGCTGGGAAATGACCCTGTTTGAGAACGATGAATTGGAGTGCTACCTTGATGGGTTATATAAAGTGAATAAACAATTCAAAACCCTGTATGATTATGTGCAGGTTGACAGCAAGGTAGAACGGGAGTTTGCCAAAGATTTGGAGGACAGAGACGATGTGAAGTTTTATTTCAAATTACCGTTCTGGTTCAAGATTGATACCCCATTGGGAACCTATAATCCCGACTGGGCGATTGTTTTTGAGGGGGATAAGAAAGTTTACTTCGTAGCGGAGACCAAATCCGAAGATGAAGAGCTCCGGGAGTCCGAACAAATGAAAATCAAGTGTGGCCGGAGACATTTTGAGCAATTCAGGGGCTTGGGGTTTGCTGCACCCGTCAGTAAAGTGAGCGACATTCAAATCAATGCTTCATAATGCTTAACCGGGGACGATTAGAAGCATTTTGGTTCTAAGGGCTAGCCATAGGTCGGATTTTTTATAATTCCTAATTTACGACAGCGCGACTTATATTTATTCATACGGCACACAACTCTTTAATTTGTTGACATTGATGCCCAGTTTTCTCAGGCGCTTCAGGTTTCGCTTCCAATGGTATTTTCTGGCCAGTTGATTGCGACCTTGATAATAGGTTATTATGTCGGCCGTTCGCTGATAATACTGCTGCCGTGCCAGCGGCGTCATAAATTGCCCCATAATCCAGCAGGCCGCGGCGTGACGAACCTGTTCGACCGTCAGGTAAAGATGCTCCGGCGTTTTTTTCTCTGAGGGACTGCTGTACCTCGGCACAAAACAGCATGCTTAACTGCGTCATGTAAAAATGCCGGTGAATTCCCTGCCAGTTACGCATCTCAAAATGATCCATGCCCAGATCCCGTTTGCCAATCTCAAAGCAGCGTTCAATCGGCCACCGCGAAAACGCCACCCACAACAGCCATTCCAACGTGATCGGTTTATCATCAATAACCATATTCGACAAAAAATACTTCACTTCGTTCGTGTCAAGCACATTACGGGCGATAATCAAGGTGTGTGGGCGACCCGGAAGCCCTTTGGGGCCGTGTTGGCGGTAGAACTCGATGGCTTTGACTTCCCAAACGACCGGCCCTCTTTCGCCGTCTTTGATTTTGAACCGCTGCCATTTCTGCCGATAAAACTTCGGAGAATAGACGCCCAGTTTCCGCACTTCACAGGTCCGGCTCGTTTGACGTGAAATACGCGGATATATACGCTTACGACCTCTTTTACGCATTTCTGAGGGCGTGGCTTTCTGCAGCACAGTCGGCGAACTTGTCCAACCGCTAAAGTCCGAAGGGATTTCGCCGACATAGTTTTGCCCCAGGGATTCCAAGCCATCCAGAAAGTCACGGTCGCGTCCATACAATTCATCAAACGTCAGGGCCGAAAACCGAAGGCCATTGCCCAACGCACGGCGAATCTGATCCAGTGCAATATCAGCTTTCTTACGGTAGATCACCGTCTCCGGTACTTTCGCCTGCCGGCGGCGGACCGGATCGTTGGCCCAGTCTGTGGGCAAATACAGATCGCTGTCCAGAAGACATTGAAAATCATCAGCCACATACCCCAGATGGACGCCGACGACACAGTTGTCAACCTTGCCGGTGTTGCCGCACCATTGACGCTTGACGCCGCAAGTGTGGTTCCCTTTTTTGGGATTGCCGCTTTCGTCAATGACACCGATAGCGAGAGAATGGCTGTGATCCGAAGCAACTTGCCATTGCAAACGATCCCGAAGACGTGTATGATCCCACCGAATGTCGGATAAGAAAAATTGTAACGTTCGCGGCGCCATCCCCGATGCCAACGCAATCGGCTCAATGCTTTTTCGAGGCAGGTCCGAAAGTTGACCGGTGACATAGGCCAACAAGTCCTGCCGGGGCTCTGAGCGAGAAAAGCAATCATCAAAATGTGCCAAAAATGCCTTCAATTTACGTCCCATTTGTTTGATCTGTTTCGCATCCATGCCAATTCTCCTTGTAAGTTTATCAACTACAAGAAGTTATCGGCATTATGCTGTCAGCTTCTTGAGCATAAGTCGCGCTGTCGTATAATTACTCAACTTGACTGACTTTTTTCATAGTTTTACGCGGCGATGAGCAGCCGCTCCAGGATAACGTACACTATCTTTCGCATATTATTATCGGGCCCAAAAGAAAAACCCTCGCTTGGGTTGATGGGTAGGGAAACAATCCGAATCCGTGCGAACGATTATTGAGAGTTCCCGGCAAGCATCTGTTGGACATGTTCGACCAGGTTGACTATCATCTCCTCCGCTAATGCAAGGCCGGTGCGGTCGGTGTTAATGGAGAGGTGATAGCAGTTGGCATCATAGGCGAGTCGGCCTGTCATGTCCCGGACAAAACGTATCCGATCGGCATCCGTACGTTCTATCAATTCCCTGGCCTTTGCCGGCTCCGTAAGGTGATGCGTACGCATGACAATGTCAATGCGAGCGGGCAGAGGCGCGTGCAAATACACGCTGGCAAGTCCCGGGTGATCGCGAAGCACATCAAAGCCCGCCCGCCCGATGACAACCACATTACGGCTGAAAGCCGCCTCACGAATCACGCGAGACTCCAAAAGGAACAGCTGCCGATCACGGATTCCGGCTGCTTGAGGAACGCCTGTATAGGTTGCTTCGGCCGGCCCAATGAGCAGCACTCGGCTCAGCCGCTCCCAGAAGGTAGAAACGTGTTCATCCCAATGTTCCAGTTCCTTATCGGTTATTCCCAACTGGCGGGCCACCATGCGAAGTATGGCCCGGTCAAGATAGGCATATCCCAATCGTCGAGCCACGCTGCGTCCGACCACAAGGCCGCCGGCACCCATCTGACGGGCAATTGTAATCGCGATGAAAGGTTTTTTGCTCATAATTGAATCGTCCTCCAACTGTTCCGCTTCCTATGGGGTCAATCCGCCTTCGCATATCGGTCAGCCGCTTTTGAGGCGCTGGCGGCTAAGAAACAGCAATGCAGGGACGCACGCCACCGAGGCCAATGCGAGGTACCTGAAATTATCGACATAAGAGAGCAAGGTGGATTGGCGAAGCAATTCTTTGCCCAGCACGGCCACGGCCTGCTCGGCCGCGGTGCATGCGCCGCTTTGCGGGGTCAGGGCCGACTGGATGCTTTCTAATTTTTGCTGGTACACCGTGTCATAGGGGGTCATGTGAGCTACCAGATTTGTCTGATGGACTTGTGCACCGCGGGCCATAAGCGTGGCCATAACGGCAATGCCGATGGCTGACCCAATATTCCTCAACAGATTGTAAATCCCCGTAGCATTCGCTACTTCTTCCCTCCTCAGATTTCCCATGGTGATTGTTGTCAAAGGAACAAAAATCAGGCCGCTGGCGGTCCCGCTTAAGAAATTGGGAATCACAACATTGCGGGGCGATATTTCCAGATTCAGATTGCCGACAGCGTAGAGGGAATAGCCCAGCGTAAGGAATCCGGCGGCCAGCATCAATCGGGGACTGACAACGCTGATCAGCTGTCCGACCAGAAACATGGTAATAAGTGCGCCCAATCCGCGAGGCGCCATTGTCAGGCCGCTCCGCAAAGCCGGATAGCCAAGCAAGGTCTGCAAAAAGAGGGGCAGATAGGCCGTGTAGGAAAATAAAACCGCTCCGCTGGCGACGGTATTAATGGTTGTGCCGATTGTAAAAGTCGGATTGCACAAAATCTGCAAGTTGACGACCGGCTCCCGGACTTGCAGTTCCCAGAAAATAAATGCTGTCAGGCCGAGGATAAACATCACCAGCAGAGTACGAATGAAACGGGAATCAAGCCAGTCTTCCTGCTGTCCTTTGTCCAGCATGATAAGCAGACTTGCAACCCAAATGACCAGCAGAATTAAACCTATATAGTCAACTCGTGCGGTCCCCTGCCGAATATAGGGAGGGTCTTCCACAAAAAGATAAACCATCAGGAGGGAAATCAATCCGATGGGAAGATTGAGGTAAAAGACCCATCTCCAGGAGTAGTTATCGGTAATCCATCCGCCGAGAATCGGTCCAACAATGGGAGCAACGATGACGCTGACGCCGTAGATCGCCATGGCAACCGCTCGTTTGGCAGGGGGAAAACTCTCCAGGAGTACTGCCTGGCTGACAGGCTGCATCGCTCCCCCGCCGAGTCCCTGAATGATACGTGCTGCGACAAGAAAGCCGAGCGAATGTGCCATCCCGCAGGCCAGGGAGCCGGCAGAAAACGTTAATATACAGCCCATAACGAATCTTTTACGCCGGAAGAGGCGGCTTAGCCAGCCCGTGGCAGGCATGATTACAGCGTTCGCCGCCAGATAACTGGTAATCACCCAGGTTACCTCCTCCGTACCGGCGGAGACGGTGCCGGCTATATACGGCAATGCGACATTGACCACCGTGCTTGCGAGCACCACCATAACAGTGGGAGACATCACAGCAACGGCAATGAGCCATGGATGGGCTGTCGATGCCGGCTGATCGGCCGTTTGCTGAGCAGATGGATACGGCCGGCTCATTGGGCAACCTCGGACGGACAGTCGGCTTTCGGTGAAAGGTCGGCTGCCTCAGATACGGCCGGCTCAGAGGGCGGCATAATCGGCTGGGGATGCTGCTGTTTGTCCCGTCCCACGCGTACGGTGGGGATAACGGACATTCCAGGGGCAAGAAGCCGCTGCTGTGTATCCTTCTGATCGAATCGTATTTTTACAGGGACGCGCTGAACGACTTTGACGTAATTGCCGGTTGCATTTTCCGGCGGCAACATACTGAATCGCGAGCCGGTTCCGGCCTGAATACTTTCCACATGGCCATGAAATACATGTCCCGGGTAAGCATCCACTTCGATTTCAACATTCTGCCCCTGGCACATGCAGGTGAGCTGGGTTTCTTTAAAATTGGCGGTAACCCACACATCCGGCTGTACTAATGCGAGGACATTCTGGCCTACCTGGAGGTACTGCCCCGGCCTGGCTGTCCGTTTGGATACCCGTCCGCTGACGGGAGCCCGGATGGTGGTGTAGGAGAGGTTCAGTTCGGCGGCATCGACTTTTGCCTTTGCCTCATCGACTCCGGACCGGGCGTTCTCCATCTGTGCGACGGCGGCAGCGACTTGCTGAGGGCCGGTCTCCGCCGCCGCCAGAACAGCGAGGGATTGAGCATACTTCGCTTGTGCTTCTTTCACGGCGGCCTCGGCGGATAAAACCCGTTTGCGAGTTGAAACCAGATAGGCCTCCGCCGTATCCGCCGCCGCCTGGGCGCTATCCAACTGCTGCTGGGAAACGACTCGCGGGTCGAGGGACTTGAAGCGTTTGAGGTCCGCCTGACGCTTGACGGCTTCCGCCTCTGCTGCGACCACATCGGACTGGGCGGAAGCCAATTGCGAGATGCTGGATTCGACGGCGGCCTTTGCCTGTTCCACGCCGGCTTTCGCCTGCGTCAGCAAAGCATCGGTTGCGGCTTTGACCACATCGACCTGGGCCTTTGCCTCGCCCAATTTCGCCTCCGCCGCCATCAAAGACGCGCGGGCCTCATTCAGGCGGGCCTGAAGGTCTTTGGGGTCAATCTGCAGTAAGACCGTTCCTGCCGCTACATCCTGATTATCATCCACATAAACGCTTTCGATAATTCCCGGCACCTTAGCGGATACCTGAACAATATCACCGTCAATAAAGGCGTCATCGGTACTCTCGAACTGCCTTCTATGCAGCCAATAACATACCACAGCAGTTACAATTAATACCGACATCAGAATGACGATGGCCATCCAGAAGGGGCGTTTATAAAACGGCCGACTATAGGGGGGTATATCCATTTTTCCCTTTTGAGAAGTATTTTTTACAAATGTGTCTGCTTCTCTATTCGGTGTCTGCTGACTGTGTGTTCCTGCTTCATGTGCCATAAGATTACGTCCTTCAAACAGCGCTGCTGTTTTTCAATCTGTCCCTTTGCTATGGGGTTACATCCAAAACGGTTTTTTGAGATACTGAATGGGATACCATGGCCGGGGGCATTGTTTCCGGCGTTTCGACTGGAGCCGATTCCGGCTCCCAGCCGCCTCCTAATGCCTTATATAAAACGATTAAATTGATTGTGACTTTCTTTTCACTGACGGCCAGCATTTCCTGGGACTTATAGAGGGAACGCTGAGCATCCAGAACTGTTAAGTAATCGGTCAGCCCATTGCGGTAGAGCTGCTGAGCCAGTTCCTCGGCTTCCTGATTTGAGGAAACGGTTTCCTGGAGGAACTGCCGCCGCTGCTGCTCCAAACGAAAAGCCACTATCGCATCCTCCACCTCGCGCAAAGCCGTCAGCACCGTTTGCTGATACTGCATCAAACATTGTTCCTGCTGTTCGGTACGGACTTTTACCATGGCGTGCAATTGTCCGCCGTTGAAAATCGGCAGGTTCAGGGAAGGGCCGAAAAAGTATCTGTTGCTGTCGCCTTCCAATAGATTGTTGGTATTTGAACTTTGAAGACCTGCGGAACCGGTAAGCGAAAACCGCGGAAACAGGTCCGCTGCGGCCACGCCGAGTCTTGCGGTTGAAGCAGCCAGTTGGCGCTCGGCCCGCCGGATATCCGGACGGCGGCGAAGCAGATCGGACGGCAGCCCGATTCCAATATGCTGCGGCGGTACGGGGATGGGAGCGGCTGGGGACAATTCTTCAACCAAATCTTCCGGTCCTGCACCCAACAGGACGGCGAGCCGATGCATGGACTGCCATTGCCGTTCCTGCAGGGTGGGCATCTCTGCTTTGGTCGCAGATACCTGAGCAGCGGCGCGATCGACATCCAACTGGGTTGCGGTCCCCTTATTCTTCTGGTCCATAATCAGTTCCAGGGTCTGCTGCTGGACAGCCAGATTCCGCTGGGCAATTTGATACTCATGCTGGAGACCGCGAAGTTCAACATAATTGCGTGCGATTTCGGCTGCCGTGCTGACCAGTACATCCCGCCGATCTTCTATCATTGCCCCCATGTCCGCCTGGGCGGCCTCGACGCTGCGTTTGAGCCCGCCAAACACATCAAGTTCCCATGAGGCATCAAAGCCGAAATCATAAAGATTCCATCTTAATGGGATGCCGGATTCATCGCCGGCCAAGGGACCGGTCGGATAGGCGGTATGACTGATCTGCTCGCGTGAGTATTCCGAGGTA
>Ga0208461_1003344_pt1 | contig 12147 bp, 9 predicted proteins | sample AD_JPNTR4_MetaG_FD_184448 | JGI IMG/M metagenome (GOLD analysis project Ga0208461, IMG submission 184448) | Active sludge microbial communities of municipal wastewater-treating anaerobic digesters from Japan - AD_JPNTR4_MetaG (SPAdes) (version 2) | ecosystem: Engineered > Bioreactor > Anaerobic >... | reverse complement strand
ATATTGCCATGGAGGTTTTATCAAATAAAAGTGGAAAAGATAGTTAAGCTAAAACTTCAAAAAACTCTAAAAGTTAAGCCAACAAGACCATTTGCTTTTGATCCAACATTCTATAAACCAGATCATTTTACCTCGGGAGATAATTATTGGAAGCCAGGCATCCGTTGGCAAACTTGGAATTGGCAAGGAAAATGTCTCGGTATTAAATTTTCTAATAAGGGAACGATTGAAAATCCACTCGTAGAAATTAAAATATACGCAAAAGAGAAATTACCAGCAAACTTTGTAAATTCTTTAGTAGAAGAAATAGAATATCTTTATAATTTTAATTTAGACTTGACTGACTTTTATAAGACTTTTAGCAAGGATAAAATCCTTGCTCCAATCTTGAAAAAGAACCGCGGAATGAGACCCGGACACCCAAGCTGTTTATATGAATATCTGATTATTGGAATAGTTTTACAGAATGCCTCCATTCGCCGTTCGGTTCAAATGTTTAGGACACTTTTAGAAAACTATGGTACTTTACTTGAATTTGATGATAAAAAATTGTGGTGTTTTTGGATCCCGGGAAAACTCAAAAAGGTAAGTGAAAACGAATTGCGAGCTTTGAAAGTTGGATACCGAGCAAAATCAATCAAAAAAATTGACGATTATTTTTCACAAGGACTAATTAATGAAAAAGAGTTGAGAACAAAAGATAGAAAAACACAAGAGACAGAATTGTTAAAACTTTACGGCGTTGGACCGGCAACAGTTTGGTATTTACTTTTTGATATTTTTCATCACTGGGATTTTTTTAATCATATTTCGCCATGGGAACAAAAAATTTATTCAAAATTATTTTTTGACCGTGACACAAAAAATCCGGTACCAGTTAAAAAAATTTTAAAGTATTTTGAAAGATTTGGGAAATACAAACAACTTGCTGTTCATTATATTTGGGAAGATTTATTCTGGAGAAGAAAAAATGAAAAAATCCCATGGCTAGAAAAAGAAATAAGACTATAATTTTAATAAAAATTAATTTCTATAATTTTCCATATAGAAATCCGTACGGTTTTCCGTACGATTAATCATACGGATTATGCTATAATATTTTTAGGGTTATGGCTAGAAGAAAAATAAACAAAGAACAAATTAGAAACATTCAGCAATCAAAAGGAAGTTATCATATTAATATTCCTATAGAAATTATCCGTTCTTTTGGATGGCAAGAAAGACAAAAAGTAGTTGTCAAAAAATACGGTAAAGATAAAATTTTAATTGCTGATTGGAAAACTCGCTAAAAACTAAAGAAAAATTGATCTAAAGATTTTTATTCTTTGCAGCAATCAATCAATTTTTTAACTATTTCTGAAAGTTTTTTGCTTAAAGTTTTATCTTGGTCTTTGGTATTTAAAGCCTCCTCATCAATTTTTTTAACTTTTCCTATTTCTACTACTTTTAAGTTAATTGCCCAAAAGATATTATAAAGAGTAAAAGCTTTTTCAAAAAGTTCGTAAGCCAAGTCTTTTTGATTATCTTGAAGTTTTTTAGTACCAACTTCAATTAATCTCATTGAAGATGCTAATAAGTGCTTTGAAATACACCATTCTTCTCCTTCGGGATTTTTAACAATCATTTTCATTAGTTCTTTTCTAATTTGCCTTACTTCATTTAATAAATCAAAATAATTATTTTTGCCAGTTTTTTCTGCTGTAAAAAAGAAATGTTCTTCAATTGAAATTAAGTTCATTAAGGCAATGCTTAAATCTTCGTCAGAGGATAAATCTACTTCCTTATTTTTAAAATTTTCAACCTTTTTTAAAAAATCATCTAAATTTTGTAAATCTTGAGTCATATTTTTATAAAATTATTTTAATAAAAAATAACTAATTAAACTAGTAACTAATAAAATTGCTACTGGAATAATTACTTTTTGATAAGGAAAATAAACCCGGTTATTATTTTTAGATTTTAGATAATCGTTTAAATAAACAGCTAAATAAAATAACAAAATACCTAAAAATGTCCCAAAAATAAGTTTATCAATTCCTAAAATTGTATTCAAAGGATGGCCAATAATTCCTGAAAAATACAAAGGTAAAATAACCAGCAAAAGATAAATAACTAAAATTATTAAGTGCGAAAATTGAAAATTAATTTTTTTCTTTTTCAAAAAATCGTCTGTCCAAAAAGTTAAAGAAACAATCAAAGCTCCAACCCATAATCCGGAAACAAGATCATCGATTTTTAGCCATCTGGAAAGTCCTAAACCAGCCCCTACCGCCAAAGTACAAACAGGACAAACAGCAATTGCATTATCTATTAAAATAAGAGACAATATAATAAATAATGATAAAAATAAAAGAAAAGAATGTCTTTTCATAACTTTTGTTAAATTATAGCAATAAATTTTAAAAAATTAAATAAAGACTTAAATGAATGATTTTTTTAGCCAACCCCTTGAAGAACTTAAAGGCATTGGCCCTTATTATTTAAAGAAATTAGAAAAACTTAAAATAAAAACAGTCGGCGATTTATTATATCACTTTCCTTCTCGTTATGAAGATTTTAGCGAAATTATTTTAATTAAAGACGCTACTGAAGGGGTTCATTCTTTTTTAGCTAAAGTTGAGAACATTCAAGTCCGCCGCTCTTTTAGAAAAAAGATGTTTTTAACAGAAGCCACTCTCTATGATCGCACTGGCAAATTAAAAGCAATTTGGTTTAATCAGCCATATCTTACAAAAACTATTACCAAAGATTCAATGATTATTGTTTCTGGCAAAGTTAAAAAAGAAAAAAATAAATTTATTTTATCTTCTCCGGTTTATGAAGTTGTTTCTAAAAATGGAGAATTTTTAACTAAAGAAGATATCAATAGCGAAAATTTAAAGCATACTGCCGGGCTTATTCCTATTTATCCTGAAACCAAGGGTTTAACTTCAAGAGGCTTAAGATTTTTGATTAAACCCTTACTTAATAAAACCAAGTATCTAAAAGATTTTTTGCCTCTGGACATTTTGAAAAGAAACAATCTAATGGATTTAAAAACAGCTTTGAATCAAATTCATTTTCCTCAAAGCTTAGAACAAGCTCAAAAAGCTAAACTAAGATTTTCATTTGAAGAACTTTTCTTATTGCAACTTATTCTTATGCTAAACAGAAATGAAAATAAAGAGCTAAAAGCTTATCAAATCCCAATTGAAATTGATTTCATTAAAGAGCTTCTTAAAACTTTACCATTTGAACTAACCCAGAGCCAAAAACAAGCTTTATGGGAAATTGTTAAAGATTTAGGAAAAGATTATCCAATGAATAGATTATTAAATGGCGATGTGGGATCTGGAAAAACAATTGTAGCTTTGATAGCTTTGATAACTGCTTTTAAAAATTCTTATCAGGGAATTTTAATGGCTCCCACTGAGATTTTGGCTCAACAACATTTTGAAACTTTAAAAAAATTCTTTAAAGACTTTAATTTAGAAGCAGCTTTATTTGTTTCTAAACAAATCAAAATTTATACCGATGGTCTGGAAGGCGAAATAAAAAGAAAGGCTCTTTTAGAAAAAATTTCCCAAGGAAAACCTTTAATTGTTATTGGAACTCAGGCTTTGATTCAAAAAGATGTAGAGTTTAAAAATTTAGCATTAGTAGTAATTGACGAACAGCATCGCTTTGGAGTCAAGCAACGAGCAAAACTTTTGAACTCTTCCAATAATTTAATACCTCATCTTTTGACAATGACCGCTACTCCAATTCCCAGAACTTTAGCTTTGGGATTATGGGGGGATTTAGATATTTCTTTTATAAAAGAAATGCCTTTTGGCAGAAAAAAAATTACTTCTAATTTAGTTTTTGAAAAAGACAGAAATAAACTTTATGAATTTATTAGAAAAAGAGTTTTAGAAAAAGAACAAGTTTTTGTAATTTGTCCCAGAATTGAAGAACAAGAAAAATTAAGTTTTAGCCAATATTTAAATTTAGACACTAAAGCTGTTAAAAAAGAATACGAAATATTGTCGCAAGAGATATTTCCCGATTTAAAAGTTGGCTTGCTTCATGGAAAATTAAAAGCAACTGAAAAGGAAGAAGTAATGGCTCAATTTAAAAATGGGGAGATAGATATTTTAGTTTCAACTTCAGTAGTTGAGGTCGGAATTGATATCCCTAATGCTACTATTATGGTTATTGAAGGAGCTGAAAAATTTGGATTATCGCAACTTCATCAGTTTCGAGGTAGAGTTGGCAGAGGAGAAAAGCAATCTTATTGCTTTTTACTTGTTCCTCAATTAGTTTCTAAAACAACTCTTTCAAGATTGGCTTACTTTACTAAAATTTTTGATGGTTTTAAATTAGCCCAACTTGATTTAAAATATAGAGGACCAGGAGAATTTTTAGGAGAAAAACAATCGGGTATTCCTGATCTAGCTATGGATGCTTTAAAAAATGAGGAACTAGTATTATTGGCTAAAAAAGAAGCTTCTCAAATTTTAGCTACTGATAAACAATTAAAAAATTATCCTCTATTAAAAAATAAGCTCTCTCAATTTCAGCAAGAAATTCATTTAGAATAACTAAAATAATGACCAATATTTCAAAAAACAATCTAAATAAATTAACAGATTATCTTTGGGAAATTCCAATAGATTTCGATGCAAAAATGAAAGTCCCAGCTAGGGTTTATAGTTCAGAGTCAATGCTTGAAGCATTGTTTCAAGACCAATCATTAAATCAACTTATAAATTTGACAACTTTAAATGGAGTTTATAAATATGTTTTAGCTATGCCAGATATTCACGAAGGTTATGGAGCTCCAATTGGCGGAGTATTTGCAAGTAAAATTGAGGATAATGGCATTATTTCTCCAGGAGCAATAGGCTTTGATATTAATTGCGGAGTAAGGCTACTACGTTCTAATTTAATAGAACCTGAAATTAAAGAAAAAATTCCTAAATTAACTAAAGAAATTTATAAAGAGGTTCCTAGCGGAGTTGGTGAAGGCGGTTATCTGAATTTAAGCTTTAATGATTTAGATAAAGTTTTAGAAAATGGAGTTGATTTTATGTTAAACAACGATTTGGCAAATGAGCAAGATAAAGAATTTTGCGAATCAGCTGGGAAATTATTAGCTGATTCTAGTTCGGTTTCACAAAAAGCTAAAAAAAGAGGAAAAACGCAACTGGGAACAATTGGCGCTGGCAATCATTTCGTAGAAATTCAAAAAGTAGCTGAAATTTTTGATAATCAAGTGGCTCAAGAACTAAATCTTTTTAAAAATCAAGTGGTTATTATGATCCATTGTGGCAGTCGAGGATTAGGACATCAAGTAGCAACGGACTATATTTCGCTGATGCTTAAACACTTAAATGATTATCAAATAAAATTAATTGACCAGCAATTGGCTTGCGCGCCATTTAATTCCAGCTTAGGACAAAATTATTTTAAAGCAATGAATGCCAGTGCCAATTTTGCTTGGGCTAATAGACAATTAATAACCATAGAAATAAGAAAAGCTTGGCAAAATATTTTTGGGAAAAACCAAGAACTTTCTTTGATTTATGATGTTGCTCATAATATAGGTAAAATTGAAACTTATGATAATTTAAAACTATTAATTCACCGCAAAGGCGCTACCCGCTCTTTTAGTAAGGGTAGTTTAGAAATTCCTGAAAAATATCAAAATATTGGCCAACCGGTTTTAATTCCTGGTTCAATGGGTACTAGCTCTTATGTTTTAATCGGAAAAGAAAAAGCAATTCAAGAAAGTTTTGGTTCTACCTGCCATGGAGCAGGAAGAACTATGTCAAGAACTAAAGCTAAAAAAATGGTCAAGGGGGAAAATTTGAAAAAAGAATTAGCTAATAAAGGCATTGCAGTTGAAGCTGGCTCTTATTCAGGATTAGCAGAAGAAGCTCCTGTAGCTTATAAAAATGTTTCAGAAGTAGTCGAGGTTGTCGATCGACAAGGACTTGCTAAAAAAGTTGTAAAACTTATTCCATTAGGAGTAATTAAGGGTTAAGATATTTTTGTTCCAGGAGTAATTTCTTTATCACAAGTTAATAAACAAAGGTTATTTTCATCTTTAGCTGCTAATAGCATTCCTTGAGATTCTATCCCTTTAATAGTTTTTGGTTCTAAATTATAAACAATAATAATTTCTTTATTTATTAAGTCTTGAGTTTGATAATATCGACTAATCCCTGAAACAATTTGGCGGGTTTCGTTTCCTAAATCAAGTTTAAGTTTTAAAAGATTGTCAGAATTTTCAACTTTTTCAGCTTCCAAAATTCTAGCTACTCTTAAATCAATATTTTTAAAATCTTCAATATTAATCATAATTAATGATTGTTAATTATTTAATTGAAATCAAAATCTCTTCTCCATTATCTAGCTTTACTGGGTTTTGATATTTGCTTTTAATTTTAGTAAATAAAATTTGAGAAGCATTAGTTTCTTTTTTGAAAAAATCTTTTTGAGTCTTTAAAGAATCTAAAGTTTTAGGAAAATTGAGATAAAGAGTTATTTTATCTTTAGGGGTTAGATTCGCCTTTTGGCGAAGCTCTTGAACATTTCTGATAATTTCCCTAACAATTCCTTCTTGAATTAAAGTTTCATCAAGATAGGTTTCAAGTTCTAAATCAAAATCGTTATTAGTAAAATCAACTGCTTTTTGTTTGGCGCTGAATTTAGAGACTATTTTAACTTTTTTAATATTTAATTCTTGTTCTAAAACTTCTAAAAATTCTTTACTAAGAAAAAAATCTTTATTTTTGAATCTAATTTCCAAAATTTTTAAAGGCTGCCTAACCTTTAAAGAATTTTGGGCCCTAAGCATCAAAACATTTTCCGAAATTTCACGAACAATTTGCATTTTATCTAAAATTTGGCTATTTATCTTAGAAGTTGATTTAGGAAACTGAGATAAATGAACGCTTTGGGGATAACCTTTATTATTTTTTGAAAAGCTTAAAAGCTCTTGGTATAAATATTCGGCTGTAAAAGGAATAAAAGGAGCAATTAATTTGGAAAAGTCCATTAAAAGCTTAGCTAAAAATATAGAGTGATTCTCAAATTCTTTTTTACTGGCTGGTTTTTGAAATTTTTGCCTCATTCTTCTTAAATACCATTTTGAAAAATCATTAATAAATTCCTCTATTAATCTGGCAGCTTCAAAAACCTTATAATTATTTAAGTTATCATCTACTTCCTTGACCAATTTTTTGAATCTTTCATTAATCCATTTTTCAATTATTGAAAGGTTGGTAGTTTTTTTATTAAAATCCAGTTTTGATTTATTATAAAACTCAAAAAATCTCAAAATATTCAATAAAGTTAGAATTTCTCCTTTTGCCCCAGCTAAATCTTTTTGGGAAAATTTTTTGTATTCTCCGGGATTATTAATAGTATAGAAATACCAACGCAAACTATCAGCCCCATATTTATCTATCATTTCCCAAGGATCAACTATATTCCCCTTTGATTTGGACATTTTTTGGCCGTTTTCATCTAATACCGAATTAAAACTAATAACATTTAAATAACTTGGTCCCAAATCCAAAAGAGTTGAAATTGCTAAAAGCGAATAGAACCAGCCCCTAGTTTGGTCTATTCCTTCAGAAATATAGTCAGCTGGAAAAGGATAATCAATTTTTTTCATTAATTTTTGATAATCAATTTTTACAGGATCCTCTTCTTCTTTCAAATAATTAAACGGAAAATGCATTTGTGAAATTGGCATTGCTCCAGAGTCAAACCATACATCTATTAAATCTTCAACTCTAGTCATTTTCTCGTGGCACTTAGGACACTTTAAAGTTATTTGATCAATATAGGGTTTATGAAAATCGAGGTTATTTTTATTTTTTGGCAAATTAGCATAGCTATAATTTTTAACTTGGGAAGTTTTAAATTCCTGAAAAGAAACAAATTGTTTATAATCTAATGATCCGTGGAGCTTAAAAGCTAAAAGTTTTAAGGGTAAACCATGGCTAATTATCAAAATATTTTTATTGGGATATTTAGTTACTAATCTTTCAATCGTTTTAGTTACTCTTTTCAACACTTCTTCAAAACTTTCTGCTTGGGGATTAATTTTGGTTTTAAATTTCAAATTAGGATCTATTATTTTTTTATAAAACTCCTGAAAAATTTTTAAAGGCTTGGAATTTAGAGAACCAAAATTTACTTCCCTTAAATTTTTATCAAAAATCAATTTAGTTTTAGGAAAATATTCTTTTAAAATTTTGGCTGTTTGCTTGGTCCTTAATAAATCCGAACTAACTATTAAATCAAAATTTATATTTTTAGCTTTCAATTCTTGGGCGGTTTTTCTAACTTGTTTTTCTCCTTTTAAGGTTAAATTATTTAGCTTTTTCTCGGGATAACAAGAATTATAACCTTTAATATTGGAATCAGCTTCTCCATGTCTCATTAAATAAAAATTAGTTTTTGAATAATTATAATCATATAATTCTTTTAAAGAACCGATGGCTAATTCATGATTATTAGAACACTTCCAAATTGGCAAAGGAGTTCCCCAATATCTTTTACGCGATAAATTCCAGTCTTTATTGTCTTTCAGCCATTCGCCAAATCTACCATATTTTAAATTTTCAGGAATCCAATTAATTTTTTCATTATTACTAATCAATTTATCCCTTAAAGAACTCATTTTTATAAACCATGAATCATAGGCATAATATAATAAGGGAGTATCACATCTCCAGCAAAATGGATAAGTGTGAATAATTTTTTCTGTTTTATAAAGTAAACCTCTCTTATTTAAATCTTCAATAATTAAGGGATTAGCTTCTCTGATATCCATTGCTTGCCAATTTTTTATAAAATCTAAAAATTTGCCATTTTTAGAAACAGTATGATATTGGGGTAGATTATATTTTTTACCCAAAGAAAAATCATCCTCGCCGTACATCGGAGCAATATGGACAATTCCAGTTCCTTCAATATCGGTTGCAAATTCAGCTTCTAAAGCTTTAAAAGCGTTTCCGATATTAATTGGCTTTTGCTCTAATAAATCAGAGTACAATGGCTCGTATTTTAAATTTTTAAGCTGTTTGCCAAGTTGCTCTTTTATTATTTCGTAATTATTTTTTAAAACGCTTAATCTATTTTTAGCTAAAACTAAGATTTCATTTTCTACTTTTACCCAAACATAATCAATTTCGGGATTAATAGCTAAAGCTAAATTAGCTGGCAAAGTCCAAGGAGTAGTAGTCCAAACTAAAAAATAAGTAGGCAAATCAAATTGAGAATTTAAAACTCTAAATTTTAAATAAATTGAAGTTTCTTCTACGTCTTGATAACCCTGAGCAACTTCATGGGAAGATAAGGAAGTCTCGCATCTAGGGCAATATGGCACAACTTTAAAATCTTTATAAAGAAGATTTTTTTGCCAAATTTTTTTTAAAATCCACCAATTAGATTCAATATAGTAATTCTCATAAGTAATATAGGGGTTGTTTAGATCAAGAAGATAACCGATTCTTTTAGTAAATTTATCCCACAAATTTTTAAATTCCCAGACAGATTTCTTGCAAAGTTCGTTAAATTTTGCTACTCCAAACTTTTCGATATCTGATTTGGTTTTTACTCCTATTTGTTTTTCAACTTGAATTTCAACTGGCAAACCATGGGTATCCCAACCAGCTTTTCTTAACACCCAATAGCCTTTTAAATTTCTATGGCGAGTAATAATATCTTTATAAGCCCGAGCTAATCCATGGTGAATTCCAGGGGCACCGTTAGCGGTTGGAGGGCCTTCGTAAAAGATAAATTTTTTAGGATAAGATTTATTTTGAAGTTTATCAAAAATTTTTTCTTTTTCCCAAAAATTTAAAACCTTTTTTTCAATTTTTGCTAAATCTAATATTTTATCTGAATTACTCTTAGACATATAAATAGTTATAATATAATTATTTTAAATTTTAGGCAAGACTTTTATACCTAACAAACCTAAACCGGTTTCAATGACCAAGGTTAAATAATAACTAAGCGTTAATCTTTGGTTTTTTAATTTCGTTTCTGATTTTAAAATATTGGTCTTTTCATAATAATTATTTGCTAAAACACTCAGAGCATAAAGATAATTAGCTATTAAATTAGGAGAGTTTTCTATCTGAGAATTTTTAATTACTTCTTTAAATTGTGATAATTTTCTTAAAATTATTAAATCTTCTTCTTCTAAATTTTTTAAAGCGTTGGTCGGTTTTTTAAACTTGGCTTTTTTAAGAATATTTAAAAATCTAGCATAAGTATATTGGAGATAAATAGAGCTATTGGAATCTAAAGAAAGAAGTTTATTCCAATTAAGCACAATATCATTGGATTTATTTTGAGACAAATCGTTATATTTTAAAGCTCCAATTCCAATAACTTGCGCTATTTTAAGAGCTTGTTTTTTAGACATTTTAGAATTTTTCTTTAAAACAAAAGCCAAAGCTTTTTCGATTGCTAAATTTATAACTTCCTCTAAATCAACGATTCTTCCCCCTCTAGTTGAAAGTTTCTTTTTGTTTTCCCCCAAAAGCATTCCAAACTTAATATGAACTAATTCGCTTTTGGTTAATTTTAATTTAAAAGCCGCTTTAAATAACTGTTCAAGATACAAGGTTTGTTCGCTAGCAATAACATATAAAACTTTTGCTGGTTTGAATCTCTTTTCTCTAAAAACAATCGTTGCTAAATCATTAGAGGCATAAAGCAAAGCTCCGTCTGATTTTCTAATAATTAAAGGCGGCAAATTATATTCTTCAAGGGGAATTATTAAAGCTCCTTCGCTTTTAATGGCTTTTTTCTTTTTTTCTAAATCATTTATTAATTTTTGAGCTATTTTTTGATAATGGCTTTCTCCATAAAAATAATCAAAATCAACATTCAAAATTTTATAAATTTTTTTATAATCAACTAAGGTTTTTTGATAAAAAACTTTCCAAATCTTAAGATTTTCTTTATCATTATCTTGAAGTTTTTTAGTTTCAAGCTTAGCTAATTGGGTTAATGAAGAATCCTTTTTTTCTTCTTCATTAAATTTAACATACAATTTATAAAGATCTTTTAAAGTAACTTGAGTTAATTTCTTTTTAGAATAAATTTTAAAAGCAGCAATCAGTTTGCCAATTTGCAATCCCCAATCTCCCAAATGATTATCTCTAATTACTTTAAACCCTAAATAATCATAAATTCTTGATAGAGAATCGCCAATAATTGTTGAGCGCAAATGGGCAATTGATAAAGGCTTTCCAATGTTAGGCGAAGAAAATTCAATTAGTACATTTTGGGGTAATTTTTTACTTTTAATCAATGATTTTTTGGTTTTTTCAAATAAAATTTTTTCATTAATGAAAAAATTAACATAACCGTTTTTATTTTCAATCTTTTGAAAAGATTGAAAGAAATTTTTATTAGTTATTAATTCTTTAGTTAAATCTTGAGCAATAGTAAAAGGTGAAGAGTTTTGTTTTTGAGCCAAAACGAAAGCTAAATTAGTTGATAAGTCTCCAAATTCAATTTGAGAAGGAATAAAAACTTCAAAATCCTCTTTAATTCTTAAAAATTTTTGTAATTTTAATTTCAAATCGCTTGAATTCATAATTTTATTATATAATAATTTTAGAAATTAAAAAATACTTAATGGCAAACTACGCTGAAAATAAAAAGGCTTATTTTAACTACGAAATTTTAGAAAAATTCGAAGGTGGTTTAGTATTAACCGGCAATGAGGTAAAAGCTATTAGAAATAAACAAATTAGATTAGTTGATAGCTATCTGGTTTTTAAGGACGAAGAATTATTTTTAATTAATGCTAAAATCTCTGCTTATCAAAAAAATAATAAGTTTTTAAGCGACGAATTAAGAGATAGAAAAGTCCTATTAAATAAAAAAGAATTAATTTATCTAAAAAACAGCTTAAAACAAAAGGGGTTGACATTAGTGCCTTTAAAAGTATATAATAAAAATAAGGTAATCAAATTAGAATTTGCTTTAGCTAAAGGCAAAAAGAAGTTTGAAAAAAGGCGAAAAATATTAACCCGGGAAATAAATCGGGAAATAAATCGCCAGTTTAAAAATCAATTTGGGGATGATAGGAATCGACCTTAGCTTAAATTAAAGCAAGCAAGCTGAGTATTCTGAAATCTCACA
>Ga0208461_1003320_pt1 | contig 12228 bp, 11 predicted proteins | sample AD_JPNTR4_MetaG_FD_184448 | JGI IMG/M metagenome (GOLD analysis project Ga0208461, IMG submission 184448) | Active sludge microbial communities of municipal wastewater-treating anaerobic digesters from Japan - AD_JPNTR4_MetaG (SPAdes) (version 2) | ecosystem: Engineered > Bioreactor > Anaerobic... | reverse complement strand
CCCGCGTGGGTCCCCCGGGAGCACGCGTAGGTATCGACGTTCGTCAGGCCCCCGCCCCCCTCGCGGCGTATCCAGACCTCACCCCTCTCCACGCCGAGGACCGCCGTCGCCGATTCCGTGATCATCCTCGCCACGACCTCCACCTGGCCGGCGGCGACGGCCTCGGAGGAGGCGATGCGGCTCAGGACGCGGTTTTCCTCCTGGATGCGTGAGGCCCTGCGCTTCCCCTCCTCCTCGGCCAGGCGGCGCTCGTGGATGTCCGTGTGGGTCCCGACGACGCGCAGGGGCTCGCCCTCCTGGGTCCGCTGGACCACCATGCCCCGGTCGAGGATCCAGCGGTAGGTGCCGTCCTTGCACAGGAGGCGGTGCTCATTCTCGTAGAGGGGCGTCTCCCCCCGGAAATGGCGCCGCAGGTCCTCCCGGCAGGCGGCGAGATCGTCGGGGTGGACCCGCTTTTCCCATTCCTCGAGGGTGTCCCCGATCTCGTCCTCTTCGTAACCCAGCATGGCCTTCCACCGGGGGGAAAAATAGACCCGGTTCGTCCGCGCGTCCCAGTCCCAGACCCCGTGGCCGGCCCCCTCGAGGGCGAAACGCCAGCGGGTCTCACTCTCCCGGAGGGCCTCCTCGAGGGACCCCCGCTGGTCCTCGTCGTGCCGGCAAACCCCTTGATCATTGTCCGTCATGTTCCACCCGCTTTTTCAATTTCCGGCCTACAGACCGACTATAGGCCTTTTGCCCCCGCCGGTCAACGGGAGAGGAAGCGATCCAGGCGCCCCAGCATGTCGTCGAAGAGGGGGTTGAAACCGAGGCGCCTCACGACGCCCGTTTTGAGGTTTTCCTCGCTGATCTCACCCAGGTTGATCCCGTCCTGGGTCAGACACGCCTTGAGCCTTTCCGGGTCGTCCCCGTAGTGGAGGCAGTCGCGCCAGAGGCCCCTTTCTCCCAAGAGGCCGTCCCCGGGGGGAATGGTCAGGGAGGTGTGGGAAAAATCGAGGACGGAGCGGTCCTCCAGTCGGCTGTTGACGCAGACGACGCGGGGATCGGCGAGGCGGCGGCAGGCGGGGACGTCCTTGGTGTAGACGATGAAGACCCCGGCGGGGGAAAGGGCCGCCCTGGACAGGACGGCCATGGTCCGCCCTGTGTCCACCGTGGCGTCCTGGGCGCTCGCGGCGACGAAGACGGGGGCGCGGACCCTCTTCCCGGCGTCGATCTCCTCCTCGATATCCCTGGTGAGGAGGTAGATCTGGTAGGCCCCGTTCACGGCGAAGGACTCGTATTTCACCGGATTCAGGTCGGCCCTCGGGCCCCCCACCCAGTCCTTGAAGAGCCTTGCCACCCCCGCCAGGGGGGCGCGCCGGTCCTTGACGGCGAAGGCGGGGGAGAAGAGGACCAGCCCCCGGATGTCCGGCTCCCGCAGGGCCAAAAGAAAGCTGAGGGCGCCGCCCGTGGAGAAACCGCCCAGATAGACCTCCTCCGCCTCCTGCCTGATCGTCCCGAGGCCGTACTCCACCGTCTTTATCCAATCCAGGCGGTCCACCCGGAGGAGGTCACCGGGGACGGTGCCGTGACCGGGGAGGAGGACGGCCCGCACCAAGAAACCCCGGGATTGGAGGAAGCTCCCGACGGCCCTCATCATGTAGGGTGAATCGGAGAGGCCGTGGGTGAGGAGGATGGCCCGCCGGTAACGGCCCGACGGCCCGCGGACGGCGGGTCCTTCCGCGGGCCGGAGCTCGAAGGGGGCGTTCCAGTCCACTACGGAGGCGCCGTAGGGACCGTCCAGGTCCGTCCGGGCCGCCCGGATCGCCGCCCGCTGCCTCTCGATGTAACTCCCGAAGGGCAACGCCCCGTCATCCCCGAGGACCCCCTGGACCCCCGAGGGCCGCAGGCGTTTGGCCCCCTCGGCACAGGCCCCCAGGGACAGAACAACAACGAGGACAAAAACGAGGCCCATCAGGGGCCGTGGGTTCCTTTTCATCGCCGGGCCCTCCCTCGCCGCCCCGTCATGACAGGCGGCCGACCGGTCTTTTAGCAAAAAAAATACCCGGGCGCATCCCCCGGTTCATGTCCGAAGGAAGGCCCGGGTCGAGGGGGGTTACTCGGACTTCACGGCGATCTTCTTGACCTTGGCCTTGGCCTCCTCCGTCTTGGGGAGGCTGATGGTCAGGACGCCCTTTTTGAACTTGGCCTCCGCCTTTTTGGTGTCGACGCCGCCGGGCAGGGGGATGGTCCGGGAGAAGGCGCCGAAGGTCCTCTCCATGTGGTAGTAGCCCTTCCCCTTGTCCTCCTTCTCCTCCTTCTTCTCCCCCTTGATGGTCAGGGCGTTGTCCGTGAGGAGGACCTCGATGTCCTTGTCGTCCATCCCGGGGAGCTCGGCCTGGACGATGATCTCCCCCTCGGCGTCACGGACGTCGACGGAGGGGTAGAACCGGCCGCCCTCGCCCTCGAAGAGGGAAGGCATGCCCGCGCCCCTGAAGAAATCGTCGAAGAGCCGATTCATCTCCCTCTGGAGGCTCAGGAAGGGATGCTCCTCTTCGCGGCCCGAAAGGAGACCGCGCTGTCCGAAAACCGCAGGCAGAAGTGATTTACCGAACATGTTCATCACCTCCCGATGTTTTTTCAATGTTCCGCCTTGATGGCGATCTTCTTGATCTTGGCCTTCTCGGCCTTGTTGAGGGTCAAACGCAACACGCCGTTCTTCACCGTGGCCTCGATCCGGTCCTTGTCCACCTCGTCGGAGATGGTGAAGGCCCGCTGATAGTCACCCGTGTCGTACTCGGCGTAGGCCAGGTTCATCCCCTCCGGCCTGACGGCCTCCACGGTGCCCGTGATGGTCAGGACGTTCTTCTCCAGGGTCACGTCCACCGTGTTTTCGTCGACACCGGGCATGTCGGCCACGAGGACGATGCTGTCCTTGTTTTCATATATATCGACCTTCGGTACATAGACCTTCCGGTTGCGCATCCTCTCCGCGCCCTCGGGCACGGGGGCCTCCTGCTTCTTGAGATCCTTGCTCTCCTTTTCCATGTTCCCGACCTCCTTTCCTATTTGCCCTTGATGGCGATCTTCTTGGGCATGTCCGCCTCCTGGCGGGGGAGGGTCACGGTAAGGATACCCTTTTCGTAACGCGCCTCGATCTTCTCTCCATCGATCCGGAAGGGAAGCTGGAGGGTCCTGGTAAAGCTCCCGCCGTTCCTCTCTTTGCGGTGGTACGTGTCTTCCTCGCCGACCGCCTCGGGTTCCCTGCTGCCGGCGATGGTGAGGGTGTCACCGAGGACCGAGATGTCTATCTTCTCCGGATCCATGCCGGGTAATTCCGCCGTGACCACGGCCCCGGTCTCTCCCGCCCAGATGTTCACCGCCGGGTAAGCGGCCGCCACCGGCTGCCCGATCCCCGAGAAGATGCGGTTCATCTGGTCTCGCAAACGCAGCATCTCGGCAAAGGGATCCAGCACCCGGCCGTATCTCCAGATGTGGGGACCAAACATACAGATCTACCTCCTTTCGCTTAACTTTCTAATATTGCGGAAGAATTTCTTTTTTCGGCCCTAATTTAGTCACCCCGACGCCACTGTCAAGGGGGGTGCCGAAAAATCGGGGGACAAAAATCGGGGGACACAATACTTAATTCCTAACTACCGGAAATATCTCGGTAAATTTTCGAAGAAAAATAGGTATCGTGTCCCCCTATTTGTAGCCCCCTCCCCCGGGCCCGTGGACAGGCCATGAAGAGAGGGCCGCCGAAACACTTGACCCCGGCACGGCGGGCGGGGCCGCCGAGGACGGGCGGGACCTCCGTCTTGACCTCAAAAAAATCGCGGCAATAAATGGACGGAATTTCTGAAGGAAGCGATCCGCAAACCCTTGTATGACGTGCTTTTGCGGCCCTTAAAACCCGGGAAGCCGCGCCAAGACAGGAAATTTTTCTAACGTCGCAGATATCTAAATGAATTCAAATATTTAACCTGTATCGGAACTCCGATATTCCTTCCTGCAGGGGATCAGAAACTGTGACGTCCCCCCTCGGGATCTCAACGCCCTGGGCCGCTGAAAATAACGGCCCCCTTTCAACGATTTGTGCCGGGGATCACCCGCCTCTTCCGTTGCTCTTTCCCTTTACTGTCCGTCAATCCCATCCCACCGCGCTTTTCTTACACCTTCAAGACGTTGCCGACCAGATCGGTCTCACCACCTTGTGCAATGTAGGTCAGAAAACGCGCGGTTATTCCGGGCTGTGGAAACGGCGACAATTCAAATCGCCCGGCGACATACTGAAACAGCATGGGCTGGGGGGAGTCGGTGAACTCGATTATTCCCTTGATACGGAAGACCGCCGCCGGGAGAGACTCGACAGTGTAAAGGAATTCCTCACGGTTCAGCGGTTTCGGAATGATTAGAGTTTTACACCGCAGTTCGTCATGATCGTGAGAGTGATGAACGGAACGGCTCGACCCCCCCGTTATGGGAAATACCTTTTCTCCCCGCCACTGGTCTTCCATGTCGAAAATGAGGGCCGGGTTCAAATTGCCCCGCGTCGTCGTGAATACAACCGCTTCGGGATTGATCTCCCGAAGAAGTTTCCGCCCCGTCTCCAGGCATTCGTCGTCTACAAGGTCGCACTTGTTCAGCAGCAGGACGTCTGCTGCGCGAATTTGATCCAGAGCAATCGAAAAGCGGGACAGTGTAGAATCGAGATTGGGCGTATCCACCACGGTGACCGTGCAGTCGAACCGCACCAGCCCTTCCAACTCGCCGATCTCTTCAAGGAGATTGAGAGGGTTGGCTGCCCCCGTGGTTTCGAGAATGATGAAATCGGGCTGGAAACTCGAGAGGATGTCGTAAACAGCCCTTTTCAGATTACCCACTAGGCTGCAGCAGACGCATCCCTCGTCGATCTCGGTCACCATGTAGTCCAGGAGCTTGCCGTCCAGACCGACCTCGCCGATTTCGTTCTGGATCACCGCGACAAAGCGGCTGCGCTGGGTCTGGTAGTCGATGAAGTGCTGAAGAAAACTCGTCTTGCCCGCGCCCAGAAAACCCGCCACGATGATGAGCGGCGGCCGCTCATCGATTCCCAGGCTTTTCTTGTCGAGCGTCTTGTAGTCCCTCGTCCGGCGGGCATTCCACCAACGCATTGCCTCGTAACACTTAGGGATGGCCTCACCCCGTTGCCACTGCAGGTCCCTAACCGGGTCGTCGCGGGCACCGGCAAGGACATCGAAGAGTTCGTCAATGCGGCCCTCACCGTACCCCAAGCCGACGAGGACTTCCTCGACATCCGTTGCGGGTACTGTCTGGATCGCCCCTGCCGAATCGTAGACGATTTCTGTACCGGGAAAAGACCGCTCTCTTAGACGGCAGGGGGTCTCTTCTAGATGGAACGCCAGCGAGGCAGCCAGAACGTCAAAAAATACCCGCGTGATTTGTAGGGCTGGAAAATTCTGATCCACGCCGCCGGGTTCAATCACCGGCACCATCCGCCCGTCCCGGGGAAGGTTGACCCCGTCCCGGGCAACACTACGCAGCGCAGAGAGGCTTTCCATGCCCAGATATATTGTGTGTTCCCCGATATCGAGGGCCAGAATCAGCGTGCCGATCCTGAAAAGTGTGGACATCTCCTCGTGCAGCAGAAATTCGCGGACGAGGGTCATGTAATCGGGGCGTTGGGTCCTGGCCGCGGCGCGCAGCGAGCATAACTCGACCAATGCTTCGTCGCCGGCGGGGAAATAACTCAGGCCGAACGTGCCGATGACCCATCCCGGCGCGTCCTCTATACCCGTGAAACACAGGCCGAAAACGCCATCATATCCAGCGATTCGGGCCGTCCAGCCTTCCCTTTCCACGGTGATAGACTGCTTCAAGCCCCGCCAGCCCAGCCCATGACGCACGCCGGGCACAAACTGGGCGCGCACCAGGATGGTGCGCATCAGTTCCTGGATACCGCCCGCCGCGTCGGTCCGGACATCTCCCTGGAAAAAATCCCGTAACTTCAAGACAGCCCCTCCCCGGACCCTTTTATGGCGACGGCGGCCCCTATGCAATCCGACTCCGGAAACCTCCCCCCATCTTGCGGCTTTATTCGGCGCCGCTCCGTTCCGCACCGGCGACCCGTGGGATTACACACGTGGACGCATACCTGAATAATGGCGGACGGGGCAGGCCCCCATCAGCCCGGCCAGTCATTAACCCCCCACGACCGTGAAGACCACCAGCGTCATGACTTTGCTTCTCGTGCTTAGTATTCTACCTTGCCTCCCTTAGGACCCTCCCAAGAGAACCTGACGATCTTTCCATCCTTCCAGCCCATTTTAAAGATCCTCACTGTCCCCGTGGCTACCGGCGAGTGTTCGCACTTCTCCACCCGGGACTCAAGGGTGTAATAGGTGATTCCTTCTTTTATCTCGGACTTCGTGACGATCGGTTTCGTCATGTCGCAAAGCATCAGTTCCTTCGGCACAACGCCGGGTCCGGCGTATTTTTGCAGCACCGCTTCGCGTTGTGTTCGCTTGGCGAATTGATTGATCACCTCCCTCATCTCTGGGATGATCTTCGAACCGAAAAACCCGAGGGAGCCGCAGGCCAACAGCAGCAGAAGCAAGAGAATCCCTTTTCCCCTCATAGACGCCCTCATAACGACCTCCTTTGCGGTACTTATCACACCTCAATCCCGAAACCTATCCTGTCGCCATTTCCAAGGTATGCCGCATCCTTGGTCCGATAACGGGCCGAACCCTTCTGAACCGGGTACCCGCGCTCGATGAATTTCTTGGCGCAGAGGATCCCTGTGCAGTGGTTGCAACCGATCTTCTGAAACCCGTATTTGCCCAGGGAAATCACCAGGTCGTCATACTTGGGATCCCAGTCCTCGAAGGGAGAGATGTGCAGGCCCCCGTAGATGCCGTAGAGCTGGTTTTTCTCATACGAGACCTCCCTGAAGGCGGTCTCGGCGAACTGTATGATGCCGAAGTGGCAGCATCCCGTGATGCTGACCAGCCCGTGATCCTTCACGTTGGCATAAACGGCCTGCTCCCCGTAGACCCGGCAGATGATGGGAACCGGGAATGCATAAGTCGCCAGGCCGGGTATGATGGGATTGAGCCCCGGTTTGACCTTGACCAATTTCCCCTTGTGGCCGGCATCCTTCAAGTATTGCAGGCCCTCAGGATAGAACCCCTCCGGGATGTAGGTGGTAATGTTGGGGGCGTACTTGAAGGTGACGGGGACCCCCCAGAAATGGTCGAAATGCTCGTGAGAAATGATAAATGCCTCGATCTCGTTGTTTTTCAACATCTGGTCGATCCCTTCGCGCTTGAAGCACTCGTGCATCCATTTATAGGACCAGCCGCTGTCGAGAAGGAATTTCCGCTTGTTGCCATTCAGTTCCTCCACCTCGATCAGGGCGGCGAACCCGCCGGCGTTTTCCGGGTTCACGGAGAGCTTCTCGGTGATCGCCCACGCCTCATCGATGTTGTTTGGCAGCAAGTGCTTGATCTTGGCAATGCCTGACTCGTATGAACCCTTGCCTAGACCGGTCCCGTCGCCGAACGGCGGCCAGTTGTAGCTGTACTGGTTCACGAGGAGCCCACCGGCGCCCTTGATGTCGCGCATCAGAACCGCATTCTCAAACCAACTCGTTTCGGAGATGTTGGTCACCTTGACGCTCTTGCAGACGCCTATGTCCGCCATCTTCCGCTTCACTTCGGGGAAGTGGCTCTTGCGCCAGGGGCTGTATGAATAAATGCCCATCGCCAGGATGCTTCCTCCCAGAACACCCGCAGCGGCTCCCTTAAAAAAGTCCCTGCGACTGAATTTGCCTTTATCTTCAGACATAATGCCTCCTTCTCAAAGTCTACCGTATAACGGTTATGTTTTTGTACAACCAAGGCAGGATTTCCAGAGTGATGAAGTACAGGGCAATCCCGAACAGGGCACCGACGCCCAGCCCCCAGCCCAAAGATAAATTCCACCGGACGTCGGCCACCGCGGCCTCTTCGGCCGCGTGTTCGCGGGCAATCTCTTCCGCCGTCTTCGGCACCATCTTCCATGCCGGCCAGTTGTCCATAAACCAGTGGTGAGCCAGCCAGATATTGATCAGCCAGATGGTGGGGATCATCGGAAACTGCTGCTCGTGCATGAAGCCCTTCTGGGTTCCCAGGAAGTCGTGGGAGAACTTGTAATACAGGATGTAGAGCACGGCGGCGGCGGCAATCGTGATGCCCGTGCGGATCAGGACGTTGACCGGCAGGCTGAAGCGCCGCGGCCAGTTGTTGCAGTAAAAAGTGATAAAGATGGCCGGCACGAGGAAGAAGACCGCCATCTCCCCAACATGCAGCCAGCGCCAGTCGGGTGCGTTGATGAGCCGCGTACCCCGGATGGCGGGCCCCCAGGTGAGTTCTTGGGCGAAGTAGAGGAAGAACAGCATGGCCCAGGCGATGGCGATGATCCCGAAGAAAGCCGTCACGCGCCGCAGCCAGGCGGTCTTGATCAGTTTGAAGGGGAAGCGTTCCCAGATGGTCTCAACGATCCAGACCACCACCGTGCAGCACATGATCCACGCCACGTGGAAGTTGCCGGAGACCGTGTTCGCGAACTGCTCCCAGTAAGGCGGCGCGATGGACGTGAAGTACTGCCAAGGGTAGTAGAGAATGCCCATGTGGGAATGCATGGTCATGAAGAAAACCAGCGTGCTCAGGAAAAATGTCATAACCAGGATGCTGATACCCTTGGCGGGCTGTTTCATGTTCTGCCAGGGCACCTCCTCGCAGGCCACGACCCAGGCGGGGCTGAGCCAGGAGGCGATCGCCGCGAACATTAGACATGCAAGCGATGCGTATTCCAGGGCAAAGAACTCCGTCATCCGGGGGAGCTTCATCAGCCTGCCGGGGTTGAAGTAGGCGATCCCTAAATTGCCCAGCAGCCCCTCGAAAAATCCCTTGATGAGCACTATGAGTATGAAGACGGATATGAACGTAAGGATGCTTCCCTTGACGACGGGGTGCGTCTTCTCCAGCCAGGTGCGTTTGAAGGGCCAGTAATTGAAGATATAAACCATCCAAATCAACATGATCAGCCACCAGCGTGTGTACATGTAGCCCACATAGGGCGTGTACATCCGCAGCCAGCCCCGCGGGTCCTGGAATATCCACCATGTGGCGTAAAACACCGCCGAGGTGAGGAGCAACGCCACGATAGCCGGGATCGGCTGCCGCCAGCGTGGTATCAGCTTTCGCTCCTCCAGGTACCTCTCACCGTAAAGCCTCAACCTAGTCTCTTCCATCGAAGAACCTCCTTTTCCAGTCTTCATACAGGTTACGAAACTCTTCTACGTCCCGTGGTTCGTTTCGGCCCCGTCAGTCACGCCTTCTGCCGGGAGAAGATCTCCCGGGCTATGTCTTCCCGGGACCGGCCGGCGGTCTCGATGCCCAGGCGGTCGGCCTCGTCATAAAGGAATTCACCGGCGTCGGCCAGCAGGGGCTGGCAGGATTCAAAGGTCGCGAAATAATCACGCGGCCCCGGCTCCTCACCTGTCATCACCGATCCCCCGATGATTATCATAAGGCTCCCGAGCAGGTCCCTAGCCAAAAATTCCCTCCTGTCACGGCCAAAGAAATGCATCAATCCTCCTCCGGCTGGCCTCCCCTTGCCCGCCGCATTTCGCGTAATCAGCGGGAAACAGCTCAATCGATCACATCGCCGCTATGGAGTTGACCCTCGAGATACCGGGCGATGACGTTTTCGACATTCCCGATGACGTTGTCGATAAAGCGGATGTTATGCTCCTTCAGGTTACGCTGACACTCCTGTTTCGCCCCTCCGCAGATGACCAGCTCCACCCCGAGACGGTCGAGCATGTCCGTCCGCTCCGCGGAGGTAATGGTGCTGACATTGATGGTCCACCGCTCGAGAACACGGCCATTGTCGCCTATCAATAAAAAGGCGATTTCCGGCGCCGTGTCGTAGAGCGGGGCGATGCGCTCTGCAAGCTGGCAGACGGCGATTTTTTTCATACGATGCGCAACAGCAGGATTTGTGCCAGGATCAAAATAATTTCATCAACTATTACAGGCAGATAAAGACATGGTGGATATGGCACAACGGCGGATTAGTTGCACTAATGTTGCGGACTTGCGTGGATGCAGGCAGGATGAAAGAAATTAATACAAGGAATTAAAAGCTTAATCTTGATGCAGGAGATCGCAACGCTGTTGCGCTATCTGCAACGTCAGGCAGGGGCGCCTGGTAAAAGCCCATGTTTTTTCATACGACGCCAAAGAGTGGTCCGGTTGACCCGGAGTGCGCGGGCTGTCTCGGCGCGGTTCCAGCCGTGGGCTTGCAACGCAGCCCGGAGGGAATTTCGCTCCCCGGCCTCATCCGCGGCGGGCTCTGGCGCGTCGACAACCCCATAACGGTCTGGAGGATTCATGAGATAGGCCGGCAGGTGATGTACGTCGAGCCTTTGATTACCGGCGAGAATGACGGCATGCTCAAGGATGTTTTTCAATTCCCTCACGTTTCCCGGGTAACCGTAATCCAGGAGGATCTTCATGAACTCCATTGAGACCTCTGGCCTTGCCTTGCCGTTGCGGCGGGCATGCTCATCAAGGAAGTGAGCGATTAACAAAGGGATGTCGGTGGTTCTCTCCCTCAGCGGGGGGATCTCGATTTCGACGACGCTGAGTCGATAATAGAGATCCGCACGGAATTTCCGGTCGTGGGTCATCTTGCGGAGACGCCGGTTGGTCGAGGTGATGACCCTCACGTCGACGCTTACCGGGTATATCGAACCAAGCGGGTAGAACTGCTTCTCGTCGAGGACCTGAAGGAGCTTGGCCTGCAACTCCAGCGGCATTTCCCCGATTTCGTCCAGAAAAATAGTGCCTCCCGCGGCCATCTGGAAACGCCCCGGTTTGTTGGTCCGGGCATCGGTGAACGCGCCCTTCCGGTACCCGAAAAGCTCCGACTCTAGAAGCTGTGGCGGCAGAGCGGCACAATTGACCTTGATGAAAGGGCCCCCTCTGCGACGGCTTGCGTTGTGGATGGCCCGGGCAACCAGGTCCTTTCCGGTGCCCGTCTCTCCCTGAAGCAGGATGTGCGAATCCGTCGGTGCCACGATTTTCAAAACGTCGAAGACCTTGCGGATCTGAGCATCGCGCCCGACAATGTCGTCGAAGCGCCAGGAGTCGTGGATTTCCTTTTCGAGGCTCACCCGGACCGAGTCGTCTAGGAAGGATTCGACACCGCCGACGACGTTGCCGTCGCCGTCCATGAGGACGGCCACGGTAATCTCCACCGGGATTTCACGGTTTTTCTTGCTGAGGATGACATTGCGGACCTTCATGATTCGGCTCTTCTCCGCGATGGCCATCCGAAGGAAACACCGATGGAGACAATGATCGGTACGGAAGATTTCATAACATTTACGACCGAGGGCCTCCCCCTTAGAAAAACCGGTGATGGCCTCTGCCTGGGCATTGAAGAACCGGATGTTCATGTCTCTGTCGACACTGAAAACACCCACGGCCACGCTATCGAGGATTTTTTCGGTGTCTGTTGCGAGCATGTTCAAGAAAACTTGCCATCAGTAAATGATAAGTATTGTCGAGAACTTTTCAGTTTTCGAGTATAGGGGTGCGTTTTTTACCTGTCAAGGAATAATGTTCGACGGAAAAATCGGGGGACACGATACTGACGGAAAAATCGGGGGACACGATACTTAATTTCTAACTACCGGAAATATCTCGGTAAATTTTCGAAGAAAAATAGGTATCGTGTCCCCCTATTTTCCTCCGTCGCCAATGGCTCCGCCCGACAGAAGGGCGCCTTCGGAACAAAATAACAGTCTATACTAAAATAATTCGCCTCGGAGGGGCCTCGAGGGGCCTTCACCCGTTCATCGCCGAAATACCAATAATATCAATGAAATACAAATTCCTCAATCGCTGCCTAAGCGTAGGTTTTCGCTCAATGATATCATGGGCTTAAGGGTTATGCTACGCGCATAATTTTCCCCTGAACCACCCCGACCGGGAAGAAATCGAAGGAATAATTATTAGTGCAGTAGCAGGAACGAGGGGCCCGATGCGGGGCGTGCGGCCCCGGCGCCGGGCCGGCGGGGACGCCGCCTATTTTCTGAGGTCGTACTTGATCATCTTGAGCTGGAGGCCCTTGCGGCTCAGCCCCAGGCGACGGGCCGCGTGGGTGACGTTCCCGCCGCACTCCTCGAGGCACCGG
>Ga0208461_1003313_pt1 | contig 12249 bp, 11 predicted proteins | sample AD_JPNTR4_MetaG_FD_184448 | JGI IMG/M metagenome (GOLD analysis project Ga0208461, IMG submission 184448) | Active sludge microbial communities of municipal wastewater-treating anaerobic digesters from Japan - AD_JPNTR4_MetaG (SPAdes) (version 2) | ecosystem: Engineered > Bioreactor > Anaerobic... | reverse complement strand
CTTCCACCCTCATTATAACAATATTTTTTACTTTACAATACCCTTTTTTGTCACTTTAATATCCGCTAAATTGAAAATATCTATTTTTAAAACTTTATTTTCTATTTTGTCACTTTATCTTTTTCATGTAACAAAAATGTTTTAGAATTACACTTTTTGTAATTTATGATTATTTATTTTGCAAAGTAAAATAAACACAGCAAATTTTTATTCACGGTTGAAACATTTTTTCATTATTAATTGACGACTATCAGCGTAGCACTTCTTAATTAAATCATTAAATTTTATTTTTGGAGCACTACTCTTTTTAGCCAACGATGCGGATAAATAATGTCTTTATAGCGATCATAACTAATAAATAATAAGAAGTCCGTGTAAGGAATAAAGCGTAAGAAAACAGTAATTAAAATACTACCGATTGTGAAGATAATTGTTAAAAAGGTAACAAACATAATCGCCGGAAAGTCAAACGTCTCGGGTCGCGGAATATATGTAGCAAAAAGACGAATAATATACACATGCACTAAATAAAATTGTCCGCTAAAGAAGCCGTAATATGATACTTTTTTAGCAATTGTAAAGTGTGAGATTTTGGAAAGTAAGTAATAATACACAATTGTCCCGCTAAGTGAACATATCCATAAGGCACTAATTGTCCAAAATGAGCCGTTTAAATGAGGGAGCCAATCGCGATACACAATTAAAAGCGGTATATAAATTACTAGCGCAACTAAAGTAGCGATACCCTTAAGTAATTCTTGGCGTGGTAGTTTAAGTAAATACGGTTTAAATATGTTAAAAAGAAAACCAAATAAAGTTATCGGTAAATAGTAAAGCACTAAAGAAGCACCTAAGCACCCTGGTCCTAAGTCTTCTCTATTATAAATATGTAAAAAAATCATTGAGTAAGCAACTGTAAGTATAATTATAAGACTTGCCTTAAAAATGTCCCACTTAAGGTTATTTTTCTTTATTAAAGACACGAAGTAATATGCACTAGCGATAAAAATATTAATTAATGTTGCGACAAGCAAATACCAATAAAATGTATCAGTGCGTAAATACAATTCATTCATCCAGTAGCCAAAGTCTTTTTCTAAAAGCGTAAAGCGCGGCAAAGTATAAATTGATAAAACAGTAAAAATAAAGGCGGATGTTAAATACACACCAACAGTTTTTACTATAAATATAAGCAAATCTTTAAGTGATGTGATGCGGCGGAGCACAATTCCGCTACTAAAGAAAAACATCGAAAGACCAACACTATAGAAAAAAGAAAAGCCTAATGTTGATGTATAATCACTTGGCCCCCATCTTTGTAAACAGTGCGGGATACAAATAAAAATCATCCCTGTAAGTTTTAATAAGTCAATGACCGTTATCCGACACGGTATCTTTTTGTAAGCTTCACGCATAGCTTTAACTCTTTCTATTATTAAGGGTTTAGTTCCCTTTAATAGCAATAATTATAGCATTAAATTATAAACTATTAACACGTTCAAAAAAGTATATATCGTGATATGATAAAAAGAGAGTGAAAGGAGCCCGTAGTATGCGAATTCTCTTATTTAATAAAAAACAAAAATTATATGATAAGTCTGGTGTGGGTCGCGCGATGAAGCATCAAGTCAAAGCATTAACAGAAGCAAAAATCCCGTTTACCACAAATGAAAAAGATGACTATGATCTCGTCGTCATTAACACCATTGACCCTAGTGCTTTCCGTATGGCACGCAAAGCAAGAAGACAAGGAAAAAAAGTAATAGTTTATGGTCACTCAACAAAAGAAGACTTTATGAACTCCTTCATGCTAAGTAATCAAATTGCACCTTTTTTCAAAATACACTTAAAACGCATTTACAAAATGGGTGACCTTGTCATAACACCAACACCATACTCCAAAAAATTACTTGATACATACGGCTTAAATCGTGAAGTTGTTGCCTTATCAAACGGTGTCGATTTAGCGAGATTTAACGCTGATAATAAAGAAAAAATTCAAAAGTTTCGTGAATATTTTAAGCTTAAACCTGACCAAAAAGTCGTAATGACTGTTGGGCTTTTCTTAGCGCGTAAAGGTCTCCACGACTTAATTGAAATTGCAAAAGATCGGCCTGAATATACATTTATTTGGTTTGGACATACCCCTAAAGCGGTTCTAAGTCGTAAAATTAAAAAAGCCATTAAAAATAAACCCGATAATGTAATTATGCCAGGCTACATTGCTGGTGATATTATCGAAGGCGCTTTTGCAAACGCTGATGTCTTCTTCTTCCCAACTTACGAAGAAACAGAAGGAATTGTTGTCCTTGAAGCCCTCGCAAGTAAGTGTCCACTTCTCATCCGTGATATCCCGATTTACGAAGAATGGTTAACGCACGGTGTCAATTGTCATAAAGGTAAAACTAATGAAGAATTTAAAGCGTTACTTGATGACATTATTACTAAAAAAGCCGTGGATACAAGGGAAGCAGGTTACAAAGTAGCAGCAGAACGTGACATTAAAGAAATCGGTAAAAAACTCGGAGAAATTTATCGCCGAGTACTCGAAGAAAAATAGTTAACTAAACGACAAAAAAGGCGCCCTAGCGGCGCTTTTTTCGTTTGTAATAATCTTTATAACTAACTTTAGTGCTTAAGGCGCTCGGTTTATGGTGACCGACTCTTTTATGTTCTGGTGGTAATTCCATGTAATTATCATAACGATTTATTAAATAAGCATCATAATTTTCAGGGAGAACGGCTTCAATTGTTTCAAATTTCATCTTAACACCTGGACCATAAATCCGTTTATCCATCGCCTCTTTATTCCCACCCCAAAGCAGGTAAGCACCAACGAGTGTCGCCTCTTCAAAAGGGATTTTAGCCATACTTTTATCAAGTGCTTTAATGAGCCAATTATTAATTTTAAATGGTAATAAAAGAATTGATACAAGATAGAGTAAGATTTGAAGGATAAATGTATTTTTACGCGGTTTTTGCCAGAAATTCGCGGCATAAATAAGATACATCACTGGCCACATTAAAGCGTTTTTCCATTTATTTTTAAGGGTTGATGTCTTGCTCATCCCATCAATAATAAAAATATCAATATAAATACCGTGATTGATCTTATGAAACTTTAAAAGACCTTCTTCAAAAGTTGTCGCGCTATTGCGTAACTTCATAAACGGATAAGGAAAACTGGGGTCAGTTGTGTAGTGCTGTAAGAAGTATGGTTCTTTAAATTCATCTTTTAGCGCGAGAAGTTTCATCGCATCATTACGTGGCATCGCTACATCGATATCATCATCCCACGGAATAAAGCCTTTATGTCTTACGGCACCTAGTGCACTCCCTGTTACTAAGTAATAGCGTAAATTATGTTTTTCACAAACACGAATAAACTCTTTTAGATTTTCTAATAATACTTTTTGTAAATCATTCATCCTTAATGTCTTTTCCTTATTTAGGTAAGCGAAGCTTCGTAAATTGATTCAACGGCCTTCGCTAAAGTTTTGTCAAAGTCTTTATCACTTTGGTCGACGCGTAAATCCGCGACTAATGCCCGTGAGAAACTAGCAATTACACCTTTATTTAAATAAAGTAAATCATTAGCGTGCTCAAGAGTATAACCCCCGCTTAAAGCCACAACACGAACAACACGCGGATCTTTTAAAAGTGGTGCATATAAATTCATCATTGTAGGTAGAGTCACTTTAAACATCACTAAATCATTTGGTCCTAATTTTGCTAACTCTTCGAGGATAAATTTTAGAAGAATCGTTTCTGCTTCTTTTTTCGTTGGACTATTAATATCCACTTCAGGTTCAATAATTGGCACTAAACCGTAATTTATTACTTTTTTAGCGACCGCAAATTGTTGTTCGACAATAAGTTTAATGCCTTGTTCATTCGCTTCTTTAATGACCGAACGCATTTTAGTACCAAATATTTTTCGTTCTTTCGCTCTTTCTAAAAGACTAGCAAGATTCGGCATCGGCTTCATCAGTTGGACACCACTTATAGGTTCACAAAGACCTTGATCAATTTTAAGAAAAGGAACAATACCTTTTTCTTCCCATAAGTAATCAGCGGTATAACTTGCATCAATCTTCCGGTCCATTGTATTTTCAAATAAGATTGCCCCTAAAATTCGCTCACTATTAAAGGCATCGCTTTTTATAATTCGCGTCCGCATTTCGTGGACCTTAGTAAACATTTCTTCGTCAGTTTTATATGCGGTTTCAGGGACACCATAGGTGCGTAATGCTTTTGGTGTTGAACCTCCGCTTTGATCAAGAGCGGCAATGAACCCTTTCCCGCTTCTCATAATTTCTAATTGTTTTTTATTCATAATAAAAACTCCCCTCTATCTATACATATTGTAAAGGAAAATAATTAAATTACATATGTTTTAGCACAGGAGAGTTTTAATTTTTAAAAATTATTCGACTACTTCAGCTTCAACTGGTGCAGCTTCGGCGACGACTTTTGCTTCATTACGAACTTGTTTAAGGTGTAAGTAATAATTAGTGTCGGCAACAACAAAGTATGGCATTAAATAAATTACCCATAGCCCAAAGGTAATCATCATTAATAAGAAGTGACCGATGAAACTAAGTTGGAACACAAAATAATCCATTTTGTAGCCATTCATCATTTCTTTACTTTCACGAAGCGCATCCATAATACCAATTTCTGGTTTTTCAATCATGATACGATAGGCTTGGACATACATCATATAGAAGATGATGCCAGGAATGATAAATAACATTGTACCTACCATCACGATGAGCATTGTTAAGAAATAAACCGCGATAACTTTTAATGCGTGGTTAAAATCATTAAATGGTGTGCCGAAATGATTAAAGTCAAATTCTTGACCGGCAAACATACCTACAATTGCTAAGTGTAATCCAAAGAGTGCGACCGGCATTAAAATACCAGCGGTTAAACTTGAAACTGCACTAACAATTAAGAGAACGACAAAGAGTAAAAACCATTTCCCGTTCTTAATTAGGTCTTTTGCTTGTTGTTTAATTTCTTTTCTTACCATAAATTATCCTCCTTCTTAAATTATAACCTATCCAATAATTTAACAGTAGTTAAAATTCAATTTTTTGTGATTACTTGATAATTATTACTCCTAGAGTAATTAAAAATGAAATAGGGTAAAATGTATTTGATATATACTTAAAATCTCATCACAAAGGAGACAAACTTATGACAATTAAAGATCATATTAAACATCGCTTTGCCGCTATTTATAACACTCCACCAGTTGCGGTATATTTTTCACCAGGAAGAGTTAATTTAATTGGTGAACATATTGATTATCATGGCGGGCTTGTACTTCCTGTAGCACTCTCAATTGGGACGTACGGGGCATATAGCTTGCGTGATGACGACGAAGTTCGCCTTTATTCAACTGGCTATAGTGATTACCCAATCACAATTAATCTTGGGGACTTATCAAAAGACTCCTTTACTGGTTGGGCAAATTATGTGCGCGGTGTGTTTCAAGTTTTAAAAGATGAAGGTTATCATGTGCCACACGGTCTTAATCTCTATCTAGAAAGTGACATGCCCACAAGTGGCGGACTATCATCTTCTTCATCACTTGAACTGCTTATTATTAAAATGCTTAATGATATATTTAATTTCGGTATTGATCGCACAAAAATGGCCGTGTTAGGAAAAAAAGTTGAAAACGAATACATTGGTGTTTTAACAGGGATTATGGACCAGTTCGTTATCGCTAACGGGAAAAAGAATAATGCACTGCTCCTTAACACAAACACGCTAAAGTTTGATTATATCCCGCTTGACCTCAAAGATTATCAACTTGTCATTGTTAATACGAATAAGCGGCGCGGTTTAGCGGATTCTAAATACAATGAACGCTGGAATGAAACAATGGGAGCACTTAAAACATTAAAGAATCATTTTAAAATAAATAATTTAACAGAACTTAAGAGCAGTGATTTACCACAAATTGAAAAACTGCTTGACCCGCTTCTATTTCGCAGAGTTCGCCATATTATTACCGAACAAGAACGGACACTAGAAAGCGCTATGCTTTTGAAAGAGGGGAAAATTGAAGAATTTGCCAAGCTTTTAACCGCTTCACATAATTCGTTACGCGATGATTACGAAGTAACAGGGCTTGAACTTGATACCATTGTTCTTCTCCTTTTAGAAACAGGAGCAATCGGAGCCAGGATGACTGGTGCCGGCTTTGGCGGATGCGCAATTGCGATTGTGCCAAAAGAAAAAGTGGAGAAGCAAGCTCCACTTGTCATTGATTTATATAAGAAAGTTATAGGTTATGCACCGTCATTCTTCGCTAGTGATAGTAGTGATGGCACTCATGAATTAAAGTAATTCAACAATATATTTAATACGGCGCTTATAAACTTCACCTGGACATAGTTCCAGGTTTTTAAATTCACCATTTTGCCCGCAGACAATATCCGCTGGTTCAATTGCTAACCCGCCATATTTTATAACTTTTGTGCCTTCAAGTAGTGTTACTTCCGGCGGATAGTTTGTACTATAAATTTGCACTGCTGGATAATCACTAAGAACTATTAAGCGTAAGTCTTCACCTTCAAGCGTTAATTTCCGCTTTGGAGTAACAAGTAAATGGTCAACCCCGCCCATCGGTGGTACATTTACTTCTTTGGCAAACACCATTTTTTCTAACTTTTTACCAGTGCTTAAGTCAAAAGTGTCGCCTTTTCTTACTTTAAGAGGCAGTAAGTTAATTTGTTTATCGTCAAGCGCAAATACTGCTTCAACATCAGCGCTAACCTTATGTTTTAAAATGTCACCTTTACCATTTAAATTAAAGTAACTATGATTAATAATGTTCACTAATGTTTTCTTTGTTGTCCGTGCTTCGTAATCAAGCGCTAAACAGTTATCTAGTAATGTGTATTTAACATATAGTTCAAGTTCACCAGGATAACCCCCTTCACCGTCCCTACTTACATAACGGAAAGTAATATAATCTTCCTTTTCCTCCACTACTTCAAAAAGTTTAGCGGCATAACTTTCAAATCCGCCGTGTAGTGAATTAGTTACTTTTTCATTTTGCGCGGCTTGATACTTCTTGCCATCAATTATAAATTCACCGTTAGCAATCCTGCCACCAACCCGCCCAACAGTAGCGCCAAAATAAGCATTCTTCGGTGGTTCTTTATAAATGTTTTTGTCTTTTGTTGTTAAGACAATATTGCGGTTATCTAGCGCCTTAACACTAAAGGAATAAATACTAGCACCGACATCTAAAAAAGTTACTTTAAGCAAGTCATTTTCTAAAACATATAATTTCATAAAATTATCCTTTTCCATTGTATAAATACATTTTAATTATACATAAAATAAGTATGTTTTGCAGTAATAAATGCTGATTTTGCCACTAAATAATAGAAAAGGTCCTATTAATGATATAACTAGGACCAAATTCTTAATTACGAGCATTTTGTAAACAAGGTCTCCTCGCACGGTGTGTGCGAGGAGATAGAGATAATAATGAAATTATCTGAGTATTATTTATGTCTAAACTTTATTGTTTAATTATGGAGCAGGTGTTGGATCAGTTCTAAAGAGACCTTCAGCGGTAACATAGTATTGTTCGTCAGCATTATTTGGGAAGTGTCCAGCTTCAAACCACCACGCATCTGGTCCACCACCACTGCCACCTAAACCAGTTGCCGTGTCGCCATTAGTCTTCCACGCAAAGCCAACGCGGTGCATATCACCTTCTGGGAGTGCCCAGCGCGGAATAAAGAATTCGGCCACTGATTCATATTCTGCATACGGTTCGCCTTTGTATGCTTGTGTCACAATAATACCTTTACCATAGCTTACTTGCCCTGCTGCGGTAACATAATACTGATTTCCACCATTAAGGAAGAATTCAAAGTTCGTATTAGAGTGCCACATTTCTTCATTATTAATTAAGACATCATGGTGCGCTAAAGCGGCAAGGAAGAGTCCTTCATCATTTAAGAAAGCCATGAATGTAACATTCTTATGGTTTGTTGCATCACTACCTTCAATATAAATTTTGTTAGTAGTGTAAGCAGCTTTTTCTTCCCAATCAGTTAAGTCACCATCAATTGTCATGGTCGTTGGTTCAAATGTTAATTGTGTTTGCTTGAAAATCCCGTTAATCGTCACGAATGTTTGGTCAGCATTATCCGTCCAAGTACCTTTTGGTACCCAGTAACAGTCAAGACCACCACCAGCAGCTTCACCGTTATCTAATAAGTCACCATCTGTCTTCCAAGCAAAACCAACACGGATTTCACCAAAAGCAACCGCGGCTTCTGGTAAGTTAGCGTTAGCAATAAACATTTCAGCAATTGTACGGAAATTAGCGACACCTTCACCCGTTAATGGGGTTGTCACCATTGCGGCTTCTGTAACATTATCACGTTTAGTGAATGCACCATCAACTTTGCGCGCACTAACCCAGTATTGGTTATTACCCTGAATAAAGATTTCAAAGTTAGTGCTTTGCCACCAGTGTTCACTTTCTTCAATGAGAATATCGTGATATGCTTCGGCGGCTAAGTATAACCCAGTGCTTGTCAAGCTTGCATAGAAGTCGACACTCTTGTGCTTGACTTCTGCGGTGTTACTATGGACACCAACGGTGTTTTCAAAAGCTTTGAGATTACTCCAATCGCTGATATCACCATCAACAGCAAGCGTTGTTTCTGGATCATCATAAACGCGTTCGGAAATACTACCTTCGCCAAAAGTAATATTGTTGGCTTTTAGGCCTAAACCTTCTTCATTAAAGCCAAAGACAAAGGCAATGCTAACTTCATTTTCTAGTTCATCGTAATAAAATTCTAAATTGTTTTCACCACGAATAAAATCGAAGCGTTCGCCATTAATTGTGCCAGTAAAGGCCGCAGCAGCAGTAAATGCCGCATTAACCTTATAGCGTTTACCTACTTCGCCAGGGAATTTGACGAATAATTTAAGTGCGTCATAAGCGACACCATCTTCAACAGTAAATTGGATGCGAGGTACATTATCAACAATTCGAGCATATGTGAGATTTACCTTTTCACCAACTTGTAAATACATTTCATTAGGATCGGCAAGCGCAGCAGCAGCGTCCCCTAATTTGATTGGCTCACCTGGTTCAACTTCTGAGCTTAGTGGCTCTTCAGAGCTTACCGGTGGCTCACTAGGTTCTTCTGAAGATACTGGTGGCTCTTCAGTCGTCACACTTGTTACAGGTGGCTGTTCCGAACTTACTGGCGGTTTTTCACTTGAAGTTGCCCGTGAAATCATCTCAATGCGCATTGTCGGTGTTATTACTTATTTAGTGCCAAGTAAAGAAGTTATTGAGCTTTTTGAAGACCACAATGTCCCCATTGTACTCCTAGGACGCACTGGGGATGCACTCGGGATTGATAGCGTTGCGTCAAACGATTATCGTGGTGGTAAACTCGCAGGTTATAAATTATTTGATTTAGGTGGTAAAAACTTTGCCTACATTGGTGTGACCCGCAAGCTTAATATTAATAATGAGCGACTTAACGGGTTCTTAAAAGCACTTAAAAATAATGATGTTATCGTTCCTGAAGCAAACATTATTCTTAACGAAAAGCAACAAACAACCCGTCAACTAATGGACACGCTTGATGTGCAAAAGAAAAAGATTGATTCCATTTTTTGTTTCAATGACCAAATAGCCTACGAAGTAATTGGCTACTTAAGTGAAAAAGGAATAAAAGTACCTGAAGATATTAATATTATCGGCTTTGATAATTTACAAAGCGCAATTATTTATCCAATTAAATTAACAACAATTGACGCCGATAAACCGCGTGCCGCCCATTTAGCGCTCGTGAGTTTATTCTCTAAAATTAAAGATAGTGAAGATACTGAAGTAACTGGAAAAATAGTTGATGTTACACTTGTTGAAGGTAACACAACTAAAATGCGAAAATAAGTCCTTTTTGCCGCAAATAATTAATAAAAATATAAAAAAAGATAACGCGACGAAGCGTTATCTTTCATTTTAATTAAAAATTAATCTTATTTTAAAAGATCAGCGGCAACACCAGCAACACCACCAAGTCCAGCAAGGACTAAAGCGACGACGGCACCACCAGTAAGTTTATAAGCTTCTAGTGCTTTTGCTGGTTCATCAACATTTGGCATAACCGCAAAGTTTTTAAGAAGTGCTAGTAATACAACACTCACTAAGCCAAGCGCTAAAATGACAAAGCCAAGAAGTTTATTTATTTCTAAACTTTTAACGACTAAACGGCCAACACTAAGTCCAACCCCAGCAAGGAGAAGTAATAAGACTAAGAAGTTTAAGAAACTAAACTTAAAAATAATAACTTCTACTCCAAGGAGCGTTTCAGTTCTTCCAAAGGCTAAATCAAGGAAGGTGTAACTTACTTCTGGTTGAGTTCTAGCAATCGCAGGAACGGCAAACCATAAGATGAGGGCAACTAAAAATAAACCAGCTGCGACTACATTTAATAATTTTTTCTTTTGCATAATATATTCCTTTCTAAATCTACTAATAATTTAAGCATAAAATATAAAGTTAGGCAACTATTAACTTTCCAAAATCACAAAATAATAAACGGTTGTTCATTTAGTAAATAAGCACTTAAAACCGAATAATTAGCGTATAATGGGCATAAGTTATTAAGTACTTCTCTTTGGAAAAGTGATATTAAAAAATATTTTACAATTAGTAATGAACAAAGCCCCGTTTTGTTCACACTTTTCACCTTAAAATAAAGGACTTTATCTTGCTTTTAATTTAGTGCTAATATTAGTAATTCAAGACTAAATGTAAAGATTATGAATGCTTCGCATAACCCTTTACCATCACTAAGGCACAATTATGATAAAATTATTACGATGAATTATTCATAAGGAAAGAAATTCATAGTTACTACTCTTACATTTCTTTAGTGTTGAATTAATAGTAGTAATAATGAATTTAGAAAGGACAAATTAATATGTTAACACGAGTTATTGGATTAGATATCGGTGCCGCTACTATGCGTGCCGCGGTTGTGGACCGTGAGGGAACAATTTATTATAGTAAGGAAGTTGCAACACCAGAACGCAGTGAATTACGCTTTGTGCGAGAAATAAATGATTTATTAGAAAATGTTTTATTTCATGCCCCTGAAGCAATCGCCATCGGTGTTGGTGTTCCTGGTATTGTTAGCCCCGGCACTACATTAATTCATCTCTTACCAAACTTAGGTTACGAAAATATTGACTTTAAACGAATACTCCGTAAAGAAATAAAGCAACCTGTCTATTTACTTAACGACGCTAACGCAGCGTGTTATGCTGAAGCACTTTTTGGTGCCGGTGCTGATAAACGCATCGTCCAATATATTACTTTATCGACCGGTGTTGGTGGCGGACTTGTTATTAACAAAGAAATTTATACAGGAGCGCGTGGCTTTGCTTTAGAAATCGGCAATATGATTATTGATACAGAAACACCGCGCCCTAATGACAAAATGAATCGTAATAGTTTTGAAGGGAGTTGTTCGGGTAAAAGTTTATATAACCAAGCAAAACGCTTTGGCACGAATATTCATACCGTCGCAAGTGTGTTTAACGAAAGCCGTTTCTCCCCGATTAGAAATGTGTGGGTTGATAACTTAGGGAAAGGTATCGCTAATATTTATTCACTCTATGATCCTGATGTTGTAATTCTTGGTGGTGCTGTGATGCAAAGTGCGGATAAATTCTTTGATGATATTTTACCAGCGGTCGAAAAGTATACACTACCGCAACTTCATCCGTATATTAATTTAAAACGGTCACACTTTGGTGAAACAGGCGGGATGATTGGTGCCGCGCTTTATGCTCTTCACGAACATGAAAAAATAATTAACAAAGCAAAAAGTGACGAAGTAAAAATAGACACTGAAGTAAAAGCAGAAACTAAATAATTATTTATAATCAGTGCGATTCGCTAATAAAATACCAAGTGTTGTAAGCAAGGCTAAATACCCAACATTCGTTAAAGTTGCCCATAACCATTCAAGCTTTATTGGTGTAGCAATTCCAGATAAATATAAAAAGGGGAATATATAAAATAAAACTTTGGCTTTAAAACCAGTCCCCCCATTAATCATATATATAAAAGTACTAATCATCATTAAGACGAAGTAAAGACCTAGCACAAGCCCAAGTGGTCCCGCTAGATTTTTAAATTGATAAGTTAAAAGCGTCATAATCGTATAA
>Ga0208461_1003307_pt1 | contig 12280 bp, 12 predicted proteins | sample AD_JPNTR4_MetaG_FD_184448 | JGI IMG/M metagenome (GOLD analysis project Ga0208461, IMG submission 184448) | Active sludge microbial communities of municipal wastewater-treating anaerobic digesters from Japan - AD_JPNTR4_MetaG (SPAdes) (version 2) | ecosystem: Engineered > Bioreactor > Anaerobic... | reverse complement strand
TTGTGATTGGATCAGTTGTTAATTGTGATTGGATCAGTTGTTCGGGCTGTAAAAAGTCATAGTTCGGGGAAAAAACCGAATTTTGACCCAAAACCGCAAAAATCCCGAAATGACAGTTCCTATCAGTAACCGCAAAAATCCCGAAATGACAGTTCCTATCAGTAAAAGCTTATCCCCCTTATGATACTCAACATGACCGAAGGAAAGCCCCTGCCGGTCTATGGGGATGGGAAAAACATCCGGGATTGGCTTTATGTAGAGGACCACAATAGCGCCGTGTGGCTTGTGATGCGTCAGGGAAGGATTGGCGAAAAATACAACATCGGTGGCGAAAACGAGTGGCAGAACATCGAACTCCTTAAGAAGCTCATCAATATAGTAGCGGAAGAGACCGGAAAGAACACTAACGACCTTCGCTCCCTCATTACCTATGTCAAGGACCGACCCGGTCACGACCGCCGCTATGCCATCGATTGCAGTAAACTGAAGGGTGAGCTCGGCTGGTCGCAGTCCGTAAGTTTTGAGGAAGGCCTCCGCAAAACCGTCCGCTGGTACCTGGCTAACCCCACCTGGGTTGCCCACGTCCGCTCTGGCGAGTACCGCAGCTGGATAGAAAAAAACTACGACAAGCGGTAGGTTCATATAATAAAAGCTGAACCTATTGCAAAACTCGACCGTCACATCTTAGGTTGACCTTGTTGAATATAATACCTAAAATATACTATATGGTAACAGAAACAGATTTACTACAAATAACCAAACTCATTACTTCTCATACATTTGTGAAAAAAATAATTATTTTTGGTAGTTATGTACGAAATAGCATGACCAAAGACAGTGATATCGATATATGTATAATTATTGATAATAACCAAAAAGACATATATAAAATAATGCAAAGTTTTTATATGCAATTAGCAGCAATATTAAAACTTCCATTTGATTTGATTGTTGAAAATGAAGAACATTTTTACTCCCGTAGTTCTTTGCCAACAATAGAACGAACTATTATGCAAGAAGGCAAAGTTATCTATGCAGCTTGAACAAATAGTTGCAGAGTGGCTTGCAAAAGCTGAAATGGATTTAAGTTCTGCAATGTATTTATCAAAAATGAAACCCCTACCAAAAGAAATCATTGGTTTTCATTTTCAACAGGCTATAGAAAAATGTATGAAGTCATTATTTGTATATTTTAATAAAGAACCCCCTCGTATTCATAATTTATTAACACTCAAACAAATGCTTGATGAATTTATTAGTATTCCAAATATAGATATTTCAATATTAGCTCAGTTAACTCCCTTTGCTGTTGAGTTTAGATATCCTATGCAAATTGAACTAGAAGATCAATACGTTCTAGAAGTATTAGATAATACTTCTAGACTATATGAATATTTTAAAGTATATATATTAAATATACTTTATAGTAATAAATAATTCTATGGTTTCGTAATAATAGACAAATATATAATTATACGACAACCTATGCGCACATTTAACAACATTCTTATTACCGGTGGTGCCGGCTTTATCGGTTCAAACATGGTCCGCTATCTTTTCGAGGGCTATGCAAATTTCGCGGGCCGGGTCATCAATCTAGATAGCCTTACCTATGCGGGGAATCCCGAAAGTCTTGCGGATATTGCGGAGCGGTATGGCAAGGGAGCGAAGCCCCGCTATGTCTTTGTCCAGGGTGACATCTGCGACCGCCCTCTTATCGAGAAGCTTTTTAAGGACTATGAGATTGATGCGGTGATCCACTTTGCTGCCGAAAGCCACGTTGACCGCTCGATTGTAGGGCCTGAGGCCTTTATTCGTACCAACGTCATGGGCACCTTTACGCTCCTCGATGTAGCCCGAAATGCCTGGAAAACGAGCGATGGCACCCTGCGAAAGGATGTGCTCTTTCATCATATTTCGACCGACGAAGTCTATGGGAGCCTGGGGGAAACAGGATACTTTACCGAAACAACCGCCTACGATCCCCGATCTCCCTATTCAGCCAGTAAGGCCGGAAGCGACCACCTGGTGATGGCCTACCACCACACCTATGGGCTCCCGGTTACCCTTACGAACTGTTCCAACAACTATGGGCCCTATCAGTTCCCGGAAAAGCTTATCCCCCTCATGATACTCAACATGACCGAAGGGAAGCCCCTACCGGTCTATGGGGATGGGAAAAACATCCGGGATTGGCTTTATGTAGAGGACCACAATAGCGCCGTGTGGCTTGTGATGCGGCAGGGAAAAATTGGCGAAAAATACAACATCGGCGGCGAAAACGAGTGGCAGAACATCGAACTCCTTAAGAAGCTCATCAATATAGTAGCGGAAGAGACCGGAAAGAACACTAACGACCTTCGCTCCCTCATTACCTATGTCAAGGACCGGCTCGGTCACGACCGCCGCTATGCCATCGATTGCAGTAAACTGAAGGGTGAGCTCGGCTGGTCGCAGTCCGTAAGTTTTGAGGAAGGCCTCCGCAAAACCGTCCGCTGGTACCTGGCTAACCCCACCTGGGTTGCCCACGTCCGCTCAGGGGAATACCGCAGCTGGATAGAAAAAAACTACGACAAGCGGTAGTAGTATGCGAATTCCCATAATTCCATTACTACTGGAATAATAATTCCAGTAGCAGTATACTATTATCATGAAACTTTCAGAAATCCGCGATATAGCAGAGAGTCAAAAAGCGATAGACCATGGACAATGAAGCTCGAGAAGTGCAATGGCTTTTAGTCCGCTAGTATCTTGCTAACCCGACCTGGGTCGCCTATATTGTTCTCATGATGATAGAAATTGAACGAATAGTTGCTGAACGCATTGCAAAACTCGACCGTCACATCATTGCCCTCAGCTCATATAAAGAGCTCATTGATGATCTTATCGCTCGGAAACCTGTGTTCCAGGTTGATGTATTCGAGCTCCTTAAACCTGAAGAAAAGGCTATTTTTGATGCATATCTTAAGCGATTTGCATCTATACAGGATTATTTGGGTGCAAAAATATTTCCTGCCATTCTGGAACTGGCCGGTGTTGGTGCTGGTCCACTAAGTGAAGTCCTTGCCAACGTTGAAAAAGAGGGGATTATCGATAATCTGGAAACCTGGTTGCGTTTACGGGAAGCGAGAAACCATCTGGAACATGATTATCCAGCAGAACTGGAACAGTCCCTTTTAGATTTACAATTCTGTATTATTCATTATACGACATTGATGCAATACTATAACAACGTTAAATCTTTTATTTTAAAACATGGAAGCAGGTAACCATGCGGATACCTGAATCGCTTAAAACCGAGCTTATCTCATCAATTTATACCATCTTTGGAACGATACCTATTGTTGTTTTTGGTAGTCGGGTCCATAACGAAAAGCATGGTGGGGATATTGATATTGCCCTTAAAATTGATATGTCCCAGGCTGAATTCGAGCAAAAACGAATCGCATTACTTGCACACCTTATGCGAAACAATTTTCCCCTCCCCGTAGATATTATCCAATATAGCCCTACAATGTCCCCCCTCCTTCGGCAGGAAATTGACCGGGAGGGGGTATTGCTTAATCCTTACTAAATTGACCATGAGAACATTATTCTATAAAATATGACTCATATATGAAACATCCCGTTGATGTATAAAAATGGGAAAAAGAGGAGTTTTAAGTGCCAACGGTATATTTGGGAATGATCGGAGATATCATTCATCCTGGGATTATTAATATTGTACGAGAGGCTGCAAAGCATGGGGACGTGCTTGTGGGTCTCTTTACCGACAAGGCAATAGCAAGTCACAAACGGTTACCCTATTTAAGCTATGAACAGCGCCGTGAGGTTGTAGAAAATTTAAAGGGGGTTTCCAGGGTTGTTCCTCAGGATGAATGGTCCTATGTCCCTAACTTACGTAAATATCGTCCTGATTTTATTATTCATGGTGATGATTGGAAAAACGGCCCCGAAAGTTCGCTTCGTGAAGAAGTCTTTGCGGTAATGGCCGAACTTGGGGGGAGTGTTATTGAAATACCCTATACCAAGGGAATTAACTCGAGCGCCCTGAATGAAAGTCTTAAAGCGATTGGGACCACACCTGAAATACGTATGAAAACCCTCAGGCGCCTTTTAGCAGCCAAACCAATTGTTCGAGTTTTAGAAGCCCATTCAGGCTTGTCTGGCCTTATTGTAGAAAATATTGAACTCGAGACCTCCGATGGCAAGCGATTTTTCGATGCCATGTGGTCATCCAGTTTGACCGATTCTACCGTAAAGGGTAAGCCCGATATAGAAGCGGTAGATTTAACATCGCGGTTGCAGAATTTAACCGACATATTAGAATGTACAACGAAGCCCATTATTTTTGATGGTGATACCGGCGGGCTCGAAGAACACTTTGTATTTACCGTACGTACCCTGGAACGTCATGGGGTTTCAGCGGTAATTATAGAAGATAAGGTTGGGCTAAAGAAAAACTCTCTCTTTGGGACTGAGGTTAAACAAGAATTAGCCCCGATTGATGAATTTTGCTCCAAAATAAGTGCTGGAAAACGTGCTCAGGTAACTAAAGACTTTATGATTATTGCCCGAATCGAAAGTCTTATAGCAGGTAGGGATGTTGATGAGGCGCTTACCCGGGCTCGTGCCTATGTTGCCGCTGGTGCAGATGGCATTATGATACATAGTAAAGAAAAATCGGGTAGTGATATTAAGGAATTTTGTTTATCCTTCAGAAAAGACTATCCCCATGTTCCCCTGGTGTTGGTGCCTACCACCTATAATCGTTTTACCGAAGATGAACTTGCATCATGGGGAGCAAGTATAATTATATATGCAAACCATCTGCTTCGTGCTTCCTATCCTGCTATGGTAAAAGCGGCAGAGCTCATACTTGCCAATAAACGATCCTTAGAAGCCGATGAAATATGTATGCCTATAAAGGAAATACTTGAATTAATTCCGGAGACAAAATAATGCTAGATACCTATCAATTTGGTGAGAGTCTTAAAAAAGCTGGTTTTGATTTTTATTCCGGGGTCCCCTGTTCATTTCTTAAGGACCTTATTAACTATGCTGTCAATGAATGTGAATATGTCATGGCAGCCAACGAAGGAGATGCGGTTGCGATTTGTGCTGGCGCTCAGCTCGCAGGTCGCAAGACCGTGGTGCTTATGCAAAACTCTGGTCTTGGGAATGCCGTATCCCCCCTTACGTCCCTTAATGCAATATTTAAAATTCCTGTTTTAGGTTTTGTAAGTCTTCGAGGTGAACCGGGCTTAGCCGATGAGCCTCAGCATGAGCTTATGGGAGTAATTACAGGGGATCTACTCTCTGCAATGAAAATACAGTGGGAGTATCTTTCTCAAGACCAGACCCAGGCAGAAGCCCAACTAATTCGGGCCCAGGAAGTACTGGCAAAGGGATATCCCTTTTTCTTTATAGTAAAAAAAGAAACCTTCTCAAAGGTGAGTCTAAAAGAAGATAAAAAAGTTGTATCCCCGGAAGGTCTACCGGACCGGAATAGTCTTCTTGCCGCAGTTCGCCGATCTGCACCAGAGGCTGCTGTGGTGGCTGCCACTACCGGATTTACAGGCCGTGAATTATATGAGTTAGGAGACGATGAGCGGAATTTTTATATGGTAGGATCCTTAGGCTGTCTTTCTTCATTTTGTCTTGGTATATCCCTTTCGCAGCCCGAACGACCTGTTATTGCTCTCGACGGTGATGGATCCATGCTCATGCGCATGGGAGCCTTGCCAGTGGTAGCCGCATATAAACCTAAGCGATTTTTACATATTTTGCTCGATAATAATGCCCACGAATCTACCGGAGGCCAGTTTACCGTATCAGGCACGGTAAATTGGAAGACCCTTGCGCTGTCTGCAGGCTATCCAGAGGCTGTAGAGGTAAAAAATCCAGAGGAGCTCGAAGGTGTACTATCTCAATGGTCTAAAAAAGGTGGACTATTGTTTGTACATGCTCGAATTAAACAGGGGGCCCCTGAAAAGTTAGGTCGTCCTAAGACAAAACCCTATGAAGTTGCAGAACGGCTGAGTAATTTCCTAAAGAAGGTGAGGTAACACAAATGGTACGTGAAGCAGTTATTCTTGGTGCTGGACTTGGATCCCGACTCAAGGAACGAACGAAGGCCATGCCAAAGGGGTTTCTTGAATTAGGTGGTATGCCAATTGTAGAAGCTTCTATACGGAAGCTTATTGCTGCTGGGGTTGAACGAATTATTATTGGAACAGGACATTGTGCAGAGTATTATGAAGCTCTTGCAAAAAAATATCATATTATCGAGACGGTGCATAACCCAATCTATGCTCAATCCGGTAGTATGCGAACCCTCTATGAATTACGGGATAGGGTAACCACCGATTTCTTTCTTTTAGAATCGGATCTTATTTATGATAGTGCGGGACTCTTTGCTTTAGCAAATGATCCCCGGCCTGACTTGTTGCTTGCGTCTGGTCCTACCGCATCGGGAGATGAGGTGTACTTAGAATCAGGTCCCGATGGCCGCCTTGTAAAACTATCTAAAAAGCGAGAGGACCTTTCCCGTAATGATGGAGAACTCGTTGGTATAACAAAATTGCGTCCATCAACTTTAAAGCGTATGTGTACCTATGCTGAATCGGTATTTCATGAAAAACCGATGTTAGAATATGAGCATGCTATGGCAGCCGCTTCACAGGAAGATCCGATTTATCTTTTACGGATTGATAACCTGTTATGGCGGGAAATTGATGATGAACAACACCTGGAGATGGCACAAAAAAAGATATATCCCCAGATAGAACATGCAGAAGCCCTGAGGCATGTTCGTCGTGAAGTGCTTTTAAATCCAGGTCCTGCAACAACAACGGATTCGGTAAAATATGCTCAGGTTCAAGCTGATATTTGTCCTCGAGAAAAAGAATTTGGCCAGATTATGGATTGGACAAGAACTGAGCTTACTAAATTTGTTGCAGACCCTTCAGAATATGTGACCGTTGTATGGGGTGGTTCGGGGACCTCCGCCGACGAAGCAATGATATCCAGCGTTGTTCCAGAAAATGGTCGTCTGTTAGTCATCGATAATGGTGTTTATGGGGCCCGCATGGCAAAGATTGCTGGAGTTTACAAGCTAAACTATGAAGTATTTAAAAGTTCTACGACGGCCCCGGTCGATTTAAACGCCCTTGAATCTACCTTAAAAGCTGGTAAATTTACCCACCTGGCTGTGGTGTACCATGAAACAACGACAGGACTTTTAACGGATTTACCCAGTATTGGCCAAATTTGTAAGCGTTTAGGGATTATTACTATTGTAGATGCTGTTAGTGCCTATGCGGGTATTCCTATGGATTTATCGGCCCTTAATGTTGATTTTATGGCTAGTACTTCAAATAAAAATATACAGGGAATGGCCGGTATCGCCTTTGTGATATGTCGCCGTGATCGTTTAGCTGAGACCGCTAAAATCCCAATGCGAAGTTTTTATCTTAACCTGTGGGACCAGCATGCTTATTTTGAGAAAACCCTTCAAACCCGTTTTACGCCACCGGTCCAGGCTTTTTATGCGTTACGGCAGGCAATCATCGAAGCTAAGGTAGAAACTATAGAGGGCCGTTATGCTCGGTATAGTGCCTGTTGGGATAAGTTGATGAAAGGAATTGAGCGAATTGGGCTTCAGTGTCTTGTAAAACCTGAACATCAGTCCAAACTTATTACTGCCATACTGGAACCAGAAAATACCCGTTATAATTTTAATGAGCTTCACGATCTGGCTCGCAGTGCTGGCTTTACTATTTATCCCGGTAAATTATCCGATGCAAATACCTTCCGTATTGCAAATATTGGTGATATTCAGCCTGCAGAAATGGAACGATTTGTTCTACTGTTAGAAAAATATATGGATGCAATCCGTCGTTAATAGTAAGCTCATTCACAAATCGATATAGCCCTCCTGGGGGAGGGCATTACGTTTCAGCAATTATGCAGACTTGGTGCCGAATTGGATGATCTCGATTTACCCTATCAAATTGACCTTCTTGATTATAATGCAATAACAAGCCAGGAATTAAAAGATCATATTGACCGTATTGGCATAGAGTTATAAGGGCCTTATAAGGGGCCTCAGCCCCCCATATTACCCTTTAATTATTTTAATAACATCTACTATACTAAGCCCTTCGGTATCTTTGCGGCTCGTAAGTTCCCGCAAGGTAAGGCGAAGTGGTTCTTTGTTAAAGGCGTCCTCGGGGCAGACAATGACCCAGCGGGCGCCTTTTTTTTCGGCCAGAGCGTACTGCTGAACGATTTTTTTTGCCTCCGTAAAGACTTCGCATGCAATACCCGCCTTTCTGAGTTCCCCTGCTATGGCCTGGTATTTACCCCCCAGTTTTTCATCGGTACAGGCTATGGCCACCTGGGCATAGCCGGGTCGGGCCTTGGTTCTCCCCAGGGCTTCCAGGGCGGCGATCAGGCGGTCAAGGCCGATCGAGGCTCCAACACCGGGTAACTGCTCTTTAGAATAGAGGGCTGCCAGGTTGTCATACCTGCCCCCCGAACAGACTGAACCGATGTCGGGGAGGTCATTCAGGAAGGTCTCATAGACAACACCGGTGTAATAATCGAGTCCCCGGGTAATCGACGGATCCAGTACAAAGATATCGGCAATACCCGCATCCACCATAAACTGATAAAGCACTTCAAGCCGTTCCGTGTCAGGCCCGGGACCGCCGGCTGCTTCGGTAATAGCCGCAAGGGTTTCTTTATAACTATTCTTAGATTGTATATATTGTAATACACTCTCTGCTTTCTCTGAGCCAATAAGCTCTGAAAGTTGCAGTAAAGTAGACTCTTTGCCAATCTTTGCGAGCTTATCGACAGTCCGCAGTATCTCTACCGATTTGTTTTCGATACCCATTCTGCGTAAAAAGCGGTTAAAAACACCCCGGTGGTTCATCCGGATAGTCACATCCCCAACACCAATAGCCCTGAGGGTTTCTCGCATCATAAGGAGTATTTCAAAATCTGACCCGGCACTTTCACTTCCCACAATATCAAAATCGCACTGGGTAAACTCCCGATAGCGGCCCCGCTGGGTGTTTTCTCCCCGCCACACCTTGGCAATATGGTAGCGCTTAAAGGGCAGGGCAAGATCTGAGCGGTGTTCAGCCATAAATCGGGCAAAGGGGACCGTCAGGTCAAAGCGGAGGGCCACATCCCGGTCCCCGTGATCCTTAAAGCGGTACACCTGCTTTTCCGTTTCGCCGCCCCCCTTGCCAAGGAGAATCTCCGTATATTCCAGAGCAGGGGTATCAATGGGGACAAATCCGAAGGAACGGAAGGATTGTTCAATAACTTCAGTCAGTTGGCGCCGCTCAATTTCTGCGGCAGGTAAAAAATCACGGAATCCCTTCAGGACCCGAGGTTCGATAAGTGGGGCCATAGTCTTGCTCCAATGCTGATAATATGTCAGCATAATGCCATACAAGCCCTGGGATGGCAAGGTGCTTAAGGATTGCAGTAACAGGAGTAGGAGATGCTCTTAACGATTGATGTAGGAAATTCCAATATAGTGGCCGGTGTCTGGAAAGGGGATACACTCCTTTATAGCTGGCGTATTCATACAGTAGCGAAAAAGACCGAAGATGAATATGGCACCCTTTTCAGGTCCCTTTTTCAGGATAAAGCGCTTGATCCGAAAGAACTTCGCAAGATCTGTCTTTCTTCTGTGGTGCCCTCCCTCACGAACCCGATGATCACCATGGTGGAAAGTTTTACCGGTCAATCACCCATCGTCGTCGGTCCCGGTATTTACGATAAACTGCCTATCCATGTGGTGAACCCCTATGAGGTAGGGGCAGATCTCGTGGCCGATGCCATGGCAGCCTATGCGAAATGCAAAGGTGCCTGTGTGGTAGTCGACTTCGGTACTGCACTGACCTTTACCATTGTGGATGCCACCGGAACCATGCAGGGCGTTGCCATTGCGCCAGGACTGGGCACTGCCGTGAATGCTCTTTCCCGGGATACGGCCCAGCTCCCCTATGTTCAGCTTGCAGTTCCCCCTGCGCCTTACGGCAAGAACACCCTCCACGCCATACAGGCCGGAGTGGTATATGGCTATACAGGCCTTGTGGAATACATGATTGCCCGTATTACCGAAGACCTGCAGGTGGAGCTAAAGGTAATTGCCACGGGGGGCCTCTGCGATGTGATCGCACCCCTCACCAGGGTATTTTCCTATGTTGATAAGGACCTGACCCTCCGGGGATTAAAACTTATTGCTGAGCACTGTTAAGCCGCTTTGCCCGTTCGGCAAAGTGGTAATCGTCGAGAATTTCCACGAGTTCAGGACTGAAGGCGAGATTTGCCTGGGTCCGCACAATCCCGGTGGGGAGCCGGGTGGCGCTTTCTATGGTGCCGCCCACGGCGATACGGTATTTCCGGAAATAGAGCTGGTAGGCTACTGCCGTTCCTGCGGGCCGTTCTGTGCTGTTCATCGATTCCAGGTGCTCAAGTTTCTGCGAACTTAAGGCAAATACCTGAATTCTGCTCCCCCCTTTATTGGGTTCCGTAATGGTGGCATACATGTTATACCCCATGAGCTGAGCTGTATCGGGGGTCATTTTTATCAATGTTTTACCGTAGTCTTCCCACTTTGCCCGAAGCACATCCACATATTCCAGGTAGCTTCCCAGGATGGTAACATAATCATCCGGTGAGTTTTTATAATCCACCACGAGGAGCCCCACATTGTCCTTTCCCTTCATAGGCCCAATGGCTGCAAGACTTCCCCGTATAAAGAGCTTGAGCGGTTCCTTGCGGTTTGCCTGGTTAAAAACCATGGAAACCCCCACGATACCATTCAGGTAGCGCTGAAAAAAGGTCATTTCCTGTTTCGATAGGGACGCAAGATAGATACCCCGCTTAAAACCGAGCTGAAAGGGTGCACAGAGAATGGTATATTCATCAATCTTGATGAACGAACTGGTCTTATCGACACCCATTTTCTGCAGTGCATACTGACTGCAGCTCACCTGCTGTTCTGCAAAACGCTCCAGATATTGGGCTGGTCCTGTCGGTATGTTCATCATTTTTACAATCCTTTAGATATCTTCAAAACGTATGCCCTCTCCGGCCGGTATCAGATTCCGGGCTGTTCTCCCGATAACCTTGCGGAGCCAGCGGGGATGGAGTCCCGGCCGGAGCACCTTCTCGGTCCTGAGAATGGCCACATCCCTCTCCCCGATGACATCTCCTGCGGGAATATCCCGCACCGCATGGAGGGACCGGTTAGTTCTATCATAATTTGCCTTTTCCGATGGCGCAAGCCGTTTTATTCCATCCCCAAGGGTAGCCTCGATGCGATCGGCACCCCATTCCGCTTTCATCGCTCTAAGCAGGTCATGCCGCTTCTGGATAAAGTCCCTTTCTTCCAGCAGGTTCCGGTATGTCTGGAAGCTTGCTTCTGGTAAAAGAGCTGCAAGCTCCTCTTGCACCCCCCGAACCGCCCGGACCATGCGGGCAAAATCCTCAGGTGGCAGGGCAATCGGGTCATCGAGTCCGGGATCATTGCGGGAGAGGCAGAAATGTTTTTCGATAACACTCGCCCCGCAAAGGGTGGCCAGCGCCGGTACCAGAACCGGGTCCATGCTGTGGTCGCTCACACCGACGGGAATGCTGAACATCCGGCTGAGGTTTTCTAAAAGCCGCAGGTTGTAATCCCCTTCCGGTGCAGGGTAGGCGGTCACACAGTGCAATAAACAGACCGGGGTCGTTTCGGAAAAGAACGACAGGGCATACTCGATATCCGCAAGGAGAGAAACGCCGCTTGAAAGTATGGTCGGTAGCTCATAGGACGCAACAGCCTCGAGCAGGCTCACATGGTTTAACTCGGGGGATGCGATTTTTGCCGCCCGAGAGCGAACGTATTGGGCACCATTATTATCATGCATATTTAAAAGATTCCGATTCTATATGAACCGTTGAAAACAGAGCTTACGCCATTTTCCGAGTGGAGCCGAAAATCCATTCGGAAAGCAGTAAGCTCATTTTCTTTTTAAAACATCATTGGGAAACGCAAGAACGCAGCTTGTTAAATTGAAGAGGTTAAAAACTTATTGACTTAAAAAGGTTGTCATTGTAAACTAAAACAGAGTGAAATATAGTAAACGTACCAGTTCGATCCGCCACCCCTGATCATCCGTAAGGTGCCAATGGAAACGGTTGATCTTGTAGAGCCAGGCCATGCTGAGTATCTTTTTAAGGGTTTCCAGAGGTACAAAATGACGGGCAA
>Ga0208461_1003304_pt1 | contig 12286 bp, 9 predicted proteins | sample AD_JPNTR4_MetaG_FD_184448 | JGI IMG/M metagenome (GOLD analysis project Ga0208461, IMG submission 184448) | Active sludge microbial communities of municipal wastewater-treating anaerobic digesters from Japan - AD_JPNTR4_MetaG (SPAdes) (version 2) | ecosystem: Engineered > Bioreactor > Anaerobic >... | reverse complement strand
GAATTAAAGGCAAAGAATTTGAAAAATTTAAGGAGTTAGAAGACGAAATTGTGCATTTTAAGAAGATTAGGTTTAGCGATGGTGAAAAATATGAAGAAATATTAAAGGCAATCGGTAAAGTAAAAAATTATCCCCAGAAAATGGCAAAGGAAAAAGAAATAGATGAAGAATTCGAAAAAACAAAAAATAAGAATGAGTATAAACAAGCGCTAAAGCAACTTGAATTAGATTTTTTACAAGAAGTCAGGTATGACAAACTAAAAATAAAATACATTCAAAATCACTATTATCTTCCGGTGATAGTTTCGGAAACTGAAAAAATTGATTATCTCAATCATATTATCAATGTTGATAGTGAGGTAAAATTTATTGAGCAGTTGGAAGAATACCTTACCAAACCCGATAATGTATTTACGCAATTTGATTGGTGGATGTTTTCAAAACTTGATCAAACATTGGACGAAGTTTTTATACCCTATTACAATCCGAAAGAAAATAATATTGCTAATTTCAAACCAGATTTTATCTTTTGGGCACAAAAAGACAAACGTTATTTAATTCTGTTTGTTGACCCGAAGGGAACCGAACACACAGACGGCTACAGAAAAATTGGTGGCTATTCAAGAATATTTGAAACTGAAGACAATGGTACTAAACTAAGCAAAGAGTTTTCATACAATGGATTTACTATCAATATAAAACTTTTATTGAAACCAAAGCGAGGAATTGCCGAAGTTCTGGAAAATTATAAAAAATATTGGTTTGATAATTTTGACGATTTTGCTACCAAGATCACTTTTTAATTCGTTAACCAAATTTTTTCCTAATTGTGGTTTCATTTTAGAAATGAAAAAAGTTGAGCTGTTATCAATCCCTGAAGCGACTTTGCGGGTTTATAGAAGAATTTTAAATAAAGATTGGTAGAAATATGAATAAAGATAATATAATAACAAAATGTGTTTACTGTGGAGAAGAGAAAAAAACCAATAGAGATCATGTTGTTTCTAAAAATCTCTTTCCAAAATCGTACCAAAAGAAAAATCCCATAATTGTTCCAAGTTGTGATGAGTGCAACAAAAATTTTTCATTAGACGAAGAATATTTTAGAATTTTTCTTGTTAATTTAGCCCAAGAGCATTCACAATATGCTCAAGATTTATTCTTTTCAAAAATAAAGAGATCTATCCAACGTAGGCCGCAGATAGGATATAAGGTTTTCAAACAGATGGATTTAGTAGATTTTTATACAAAAAGTGGAATTTACATGGGGAAAAGAACAAGGATTTATATAACAAAAGACGACCGGAAAAGATATTTTAATATTCTCGATAAATATATAAAGGGAATATTCTTTTATGAATTTAAAGAAATTTTGCCAAGTGAGTATAAGATTAAGCATTTTTGGGGTAGCGAGGAAATGTTAGACAACTTTAAATATATCAATAAATGGAATATGGATAATAAAGAAATATTCGCTTATGGGTACAGTTTTATCCCAAATACCTTTAGATCAATTTGGGCAATAATATTTTATAATTCAATATTTTCTATAAGTTTTGTTGCTACGGAAGAAGATTTTAAACAATTTGATAAGCCAAAATTATAACTATGCAACTAAAAATTTATCAAGAAAACGCGCTAATTGAAAAATAAATTTAGATCAAAAAATTAATTATAAAATTTAATGTTTAATATTTCATTTTCAAGAGTTATAGAATCAACTTGGTTATTTATAAAATCATCTTGGCAGTTATGGGCGACAATATTAGGAATTGGATTAATTCTGGTGTTTTTTGAAAAATTTTTCGATTGGCTTGGGAAGTGGTTAGATGAAAGAAGAGTTAAAAAATGGTTAGAAGAACATAAAACATTAGAGGAATGGAAAAAAGTAGATGATAAAGAGTTTGAAAGAATTACAGCTGCGATTTTTGAAAAATTGGGATATAAGACAAAAGTCGTAGGTGGTCCGGGAGATAGAGGAGTTGATGTTATTGCTGAAAAAGAGGGGAAAATAAACTATATTCAATGCAAAAAGATGGAAAAAGTTTCTCCGCATGCCATTCGCGATTTTTACGGCGCGATAGTAGATAAATTAAAAGAAGTAGAAAAAGGGTTTTTTGTAACTATTGGCGGATTTACAGAAGAAGGAAAAGACTTTGCAGAAGGGAAACCAATTGAGCTGATCGATGGCTTAAAGCTTGAAAAATTATTCAAAGAAGGAACAATTTAAAAACTTCAATTTAATTGAAAATTAAAAATTCTGTAATTATTTTTCTCTAATTGTGATATTATTTTAGAAATGAAAAAAGTTGAATTTATTTCTAATTCTTCTAAAGAAACAAAAAAACTTGGAAAATATTTTGTAAGTCAAATCTTAAAAATTTTGCCTTTAGATAAAGCTTTAGTTATTTCTTTAACAGGCGAGTTGGGTTCTGGCAAAACTACTTTTATTCAGGGAATGAGCGAAGGATTGAAAATCAAAGCTCAAATCAATAGTCCAAGTTTTGTGATTATGAAAAAATTTGATTTGCTTTTTAGAGAAGTTAAAAGTTTTTATCATTTTGATTTATGGAGAATAACTAAAAAAGATTTGCTTGATTTAGGTTTTGAAGAAATTTTAAAAGATCCGTCAAACATTGTGGTACTGGAATGGGCAGAAAAAGCCCAAGATATTTTGCCAAAAGATTCGATTTCAATTGAATTTAAGCATTTATCTTTGAACCAGCGGAAAATAATTTTTAAATTTCCAATATGAAAATTTTAATAATTGACAGCTTGGCTTTAATTCATCGAGTTTATCATGCTTTGCCTGATTTACGAGATAAAAATAATGAACCAGTGGGAGCTTTGTATGGTTTTTGTTCAATGTTTTTAAAAGCCCAAAAAGATATTAACCCTGATTCAATTATCGCGGTTTTTGACAGTCCAGTTGAAACTTTTAGGCATAAATTGTATCACCTCTATCATGCTAATCGCCCTAAAGCAACTCCTGATTTTTCATCTCAAGTTGAAAAAGTAAAAGAATTTTTAAAGTTGGTAAAAATTCCAATAATTGAAGCCGGAGGTTTTGAAGGGGATGATTTAATTGGTTCATTGATAAATAAACTTGATGATAAAAACGAAGTAATAGTTTTAACTGGCGATAACGATCTTTTGCAGCTAACCAAAGAGAACGTTAAAGTTTATACTATGATAAAAGGAATATCGCAAACCATAATTTATGATAAAGAAAAAGCTAAAGAAAAATATGGTTTTGATCCCAAATATCTTCCTGACTATAAAGCCTTAATTGGTGATGCTTCGGATAATATTCCCAAAGTTAAAGGCTTGGGAGAAAAAAATGCCCAGAAATTAATTGTTAATTATCAAACAATTGACAATATTTTTAAGAATTTAGATAAGCTTGAATTAGGCGATAAATTAAAACAAACTTTAAAAGAAAGCAAAGAACAGGTTTTTTTAGCCAAAGATTTGGCAACTATTAAAACCGATTTAGAAATTGAAATAAAACCAGAAAAATTCAATAAAGAAATTTTAACTTCTAACGAAGTTTTAGATTTTTTTAAACAGGCAAATTTCTTTTCATTGATTAAAAGATTAAAACCTGAAGAGCAAAATAGCTTAGATCTAGGTTTTAACAAAAAGCAAGGTTTTAAAATCACGCTTTTAAATTCAGAAAATTGGTCTCAATTGAAAAACAAAATAACTGAAAACAAAAAGATTTACTTTTTGGGTTTAGAAAAAAATTATTTATTAACTGATTTTCAAATTTATAGTTTAGAATCCAATAATAATAACGAGATTCAAGAACTTTTGGATATTTTCAAAAATCAGGAAATTATTAAAATTGGTTTTGATTTTAAAAATTTTATTAAAAATTTTTATCCAGTTTTTCAAAACCAAATTTTTAAAAATGTTGCTGACTTGTCAATTTTAGAATGGCTAATACATCCAAATTTTAGAAATTTTAGCTTAGCTGATTTGATGAAAAAATATTTTAAATTGGATTTATCAAAAGCCACTGAAGAAGAGCTTGCGCTACAAAGCGCACCTTATTTAGAAACCATAGCTCAAAAAATCATAGACAAAGCTAAAAGCGAAAATATTTTTCAATTTTATGAAAATCTTGAAGAACCCCTTATTCCAGTTTTAGCTTCAATGGAGCAAAACGGAATTTTGGTTGATTTAAATTCTTTTAAAAAAGCTCAAAAAATTTTAGCTGACAAATCTTTAGAAATTAAAAAACAGATATTTGCTAAAGCTGGAATTGAATTTAATTTAAATTCTCCAAAACAATTATCAGAAATTTTGTTTGACAGATTAAAATTGCCAACTTCAAAAATTAGAAAATTAAAAAGTGGCTATTTTTCAACTGATTTTAAAGCTCTTGAAAAATTACGAGATTTTGAAATTATTGATTTGATTTTAAAATGGCGCGAATTAGAAAAGTTAAACAGCACTTATTTAAACGGTCTAAAAAAATATTTGGATAAAGATAATTTAATTCATACTACTTTTATCCAAACCGGAACTATTACCGGCAGATTAGCAAGCGAATTTCCAAATTTGCAGAATATTCCCAAACGAGGTGAGCTTTCAAAATTAATTAGAGACATGTTTATTGCCCATAATGGTTTTTCTTTAGTTTCTTTTGATTATTCTCAAATTGAATTAAGATTATTAGCTCATCTTTCCAAAGATGAAAAATTAGTTAATGCTTTTTTAAATAACGAAGACATTCATAGATTAACTGCTTCTCTAATTTGGAATATTGATCAAGAAAAAGTCACCCCAGAACAAAGATCCAAAGCTAAAACTTTAAATTTTGGGATTATTTACGGCATGGGAAAAAGATCTTTAGCTTACAGCGCTAAAATTTCAGAAAAAGAAGCTGAGCAATTTATTGACAATTATTTTAATAATTTTAAGGGAGTTGCTCTTTACTTGGAAGAAGTTAAAAGGGTTTTAAAAGATATTGGCTATCTTCAAACTGCTTTAGGCAGAAAAAGATATTTTGCTGATTTTATTCAAGAAGGAAGAGGAGACAGAACCGAAAGAATGGCTGTAAATTTTACTATTCAAGGATTGGCAGCTGATTTAATAAAAAAAGCAATGATTAGTATTTATCAGAAATTTATAATTAATGACCCCTTAAATATTAAACTATTGATCCAAGTGCATGATGAATTGATATTTGAAATCAATGATAAATTGTTAGATAATATAAAAGACAAGATTAAAAACGAAATGGAACAAGTTTATAAATGCGATGTTCCAATAAAAGCTCATATCACCAAAGGCAAACGTTGGTCTGATTTATAAATTATGAATGATTTTTTAAATTTTTTAAAACTTAAAGAGACAAGAATTTTTATTGCTTTTTCGGTTTTTTCAATAGTTTTGATTGTTGTTTTGTTTTTGAATTTAAAGTTTATAATAGCCTTAATTTTTGCTATTTTCTTAATAGTTTTCGCTATTCAAATAGCTATTCATTCTTATTCTTTGGCAAAAACCAGATTTGTTTTGGATTTTGAGAAAAAAAGAAATAAGTATGTTTTTGATAATCTTTCGGAAGGAGTTATTACTTATGATAAAGATTTTAAAATTTTATCAATGAATAAAGCAGCTCAAGTTATTACTTCTTTGCGGGAAGAAGAAGTTTTAAATAAAGTAATTACTCCGGAATTGGCCCAAAATCCAAAATTGGCATTACTAGTTCAAATAATTTTTCCTTCTTTAGCTCCAGTAGTTATTAAAAAAAGCGAAGGTTCGTCATACCCCCAAGTTGTTAGAATAAATTTTAAAGAACCTCGAGAATTATATTTGGAAGTAACTACTACTTTAATTTTTGATGAAAACAATAAGCAAATTGGTTTTGCTAAAATCATTAGAGATCGTTCAAGGGAAATTGAACTTTCAAGGAGCAAATCAGAATTTATTACCATAGCTGCTCACCAATTAAGAACTCCTTTATCTGGTATTAAGTGGACCAGTGAAATGCTTTTAAATCAAGAATTAGGCGAATTAAATCCTCAACAATTAGACGGCTTAAAACAAATAAGTGATAATACCGGTAAATTAATAGAATTAGTTAATGATCTATTAGATGTTTCCAAAATTGAAGAAGGAAAATTCGGTTATGTTTTTGAAAGAGCTGATTTAATAAAAGTTATTGAGGAAGTAGTATTAGCCCATCAGCAAATGGCTCAACAATATAAAGTTAAAATTATCTTTAATAAACCAAACGTTAATTTACCTTTATTGTTAATGGATAAAAGTAAAATTTCAGTAGTTCTTCAAAATTTAATTGAGAATGCTATAAAATATAATGTTGAAAATGGGGAAGTTAGAATCAAAGTTGAACAATTAAAAGACAAGCCATTTGTTCAAGTGGCGGTTGAAGATACCGGAATTGGAATCAATAAAAACGATTTGCCAAAATTATTTACTAAATTCTTTAGGTCTCAAGATACTTTGAAAAAAGAAACTAGTGGTTCTGGTTTAGGTCTTTATATTTCAAAAAACATTATTAGAAGGCATGGAGGAGAAATTTGGGCAAATTCCATAGAGAAAAGAGGTTCAACTTTTTATTTTGTTTTGCCAACTGATGAAAAATTAATTCCTCCCGTTGAGATTATCGAAGAAGAATTTTAGCTAGTATGTCAGAGCTAGATAAACTTCAAAAATTTATCCTTAATCAAAAGATCAGATATCGCGATTTTTTTTGGTATGAAATTTTTAAAACCGCTAAAAAAACCAAATTAGTTTTTATGACTGAAAATTTAGCCCGAGAAGCCAGGCTGATTTTAAAAACCGAAAAAATTAATAATAAAAATTTCGAAATAACTTCTTTTGAAAACGATGATTCAATTGGCAATTTTTATGTTGTGGATAAAGAAGTTATTACAGCTTTAACCCATCCTTCAGAAGAAGAATATCGAAATATTTTAGGAGAAAAACCTAATAAGCAATTTATTAGTTTAATAAATGATTTTATCAAAAATGAAATTTTAAGAATTTTTAAACCAACTGGTTTTAATTTTTATGCTATAGCTAGTTTGCATAGTTTTGATAATTTAGCACCCAAAGCCTTAGGTTGGATTAAAAATTTAAAAGATGTCAAAAAACTAAAAACCAAAAAATTTATTAAGCCGAAAAAACTACAAAATCTTAACGATTTAATTAATAGCTTGAAAGGAATTCCTTATACTACTGGCGGGAAATCAATTCAGCATGGTTTTGATTGTTCTGGTCTAATTCAAAAAATATTTTACGAAACACAAGGAATTTGGCTTCCAAGAAAAGCAAATTGGCAAGTCATAGTTTGCCAAAGCATTAAATTTTCTAATTTAAAAATGGGAGATTTAATTTTTTTTACTAAAAAAAGAGAATCAAGAATAGACCACGTAGCTTTGGTTTATAAAATGCAATATCCAAAACTTCCAATTGTTTTTCATACTAGATCAAAATACAAATCACATCTTGAAGATTTAAATAAAGCTCAATGGCTTAAAAATTATAAAATTGAAAAGTTTGGCAGAGTAACAAATTAGTTATCTAAAAAATTTTGATTTATTAACCACTAACTAAAAACTCTTGACTTTTTAAAAATTTTTGCTATATTTTATTAGACATTTATGAGAATAAACATTTTGAGAAAGCGGAAAACTTAAGAGCAATTTTTATTGTTTTAAAGCCGCTTTCTCAAAAGCGGTTTTTTATTTTAGAAATGTTTGGTCTTTGACAAAATATATATAAAGAATATCTTTAAACAGGTGTTCGCAATAATTTAAGGGCAGATGGTGGATGCCTTGGGTAGGAGAGGCGATGAAGGACGTGGCGTAACTGCGATAAGCCTCGGGAAGCCGTGTAGCAGGCTATGATCCGGGGATTTCCGAATGGGGAAACCTACTAAACAACTCAATGTTTAGTGCTTTATCATTTAAGATAAAGAGCAAACCTAGGGAAGTGAAACATCTCAGTACCTAGAGGAAAAGAAAAAGATGCAAAACTTTTTTAATTTTAATGTTTCAAGCATTTCAGCAGTCAGCTTTTAGCCATAAATCTTTACGGCTAGAAAGCTGGCAGCGGATAATATTAAAAATGTTTTGCCCATTCCTTTAGTAGCGGCGAGCGAAAAAGGAACAGTCTAAACTTATTTGTGCTATGCACAAATAGGGGTTGTGGGGTCAAAAATATTCATTCTTAATTTAATAGAAGAACAGTCTGAAAAGGCTGGCCAAAGAAAGTGAAAGCCTTGTATTTTAAATTAAATAAAGAATGATTTTGATACCCGAGTATTTCGACAAATGAGTAGGTCGAAAGAATCTGGCAGAACTATTCTGCTAAGACTAAATACTCTTCTACACCGATAGTGAACTAGTACCGTGAGGGAAAGGTGAAAAGAACCCCGGAGAGGGGAGTGAAATAGAACCTGAAACCATTTTGCCTACAAGGACCCAGAGCCCGCAAGGGTGATGGGGTGCCTATTGAAGAATGAGCCAACGAGTAATACTTATCGCTTTATCTAAGTCATCTAAGATGACGGAGGTATAGCGAAAGCGAGTATGAATAGTGCGAAAAGTATTTGTTTTGAAGCTTGAAACAAATGCTTAAAGCGATAAGTAATGACCCGAAGCCAAGCGAGCTACCCTTGGACAGGATGAATCTTGTAGAAATACAAGAGGAGGTCCGAACCCGTGAGCCGTGCAATACTCTGGGATGATCTGAGGGTAGAAGTGAAAAGCTAATCGCGCTTGGGAATAGCTGGTTCTCCTCGAAATAGCTTTAGGGCTAGCGGTTGCCGTAACTTTTTTGCAGGTAGAGCACTAGTTGAGACAGATAGGGAGAAATCTCGCTGCCTCAGTTAAACTCCGAATGGTAAAAAAGTTGGCAACTAGTCAGAGTGTGGGGGCTAAGCTCCATGCTCGAAAGGGAAAGAACCCGGACTTCCAGTTAAGGTCCCTAAATTTTGACTAAGTGTTTAAGGTAGTAATCAACCACAGACAGATAGGAGGTTGGCTCAGAAGTAGCCATCCTTTAAAGAGTGTGTAACAACTCACTATCAGAAGTTTTGCATTTTGCAAAACTTGGTTGGTTGCGCTAAAAATGAAACGGGGCTAAGTCAAATACCGAAACTGAAGATATCAATCTTTGGATTGATATGGTAGAGGAGCATTCTATATGCACTGAAGCAGTAGTTGTAAAACGCTGTGGAGCGTATAGAAGAGAAAATGTTGGCATGAGTAACCTACAATCCTGATGAAATATCAGGAGGCCGAAAACCCAAGGTTTCCTACTCAACGACAATCGGAGTAGGGTTAGTCGGTCCTAAGCTGATGCCGAAAGGCGCAAGTGATGGACAGCTGGTTAATATTCCAGCACTTCAGTTCCTTGTGAGGGAGGGACAAAGTATAGTAGATGAAGCATTTTATTAGATTAATGTCTTTTACTGAGGACGCGTGTTTGGCAAATCCGGCACGCTGGATTAAATTCCAAGTCTAAGGAAAAAAGCGAAGCTCTGTAATTAGGGCGAAGTTCATCGAGCATGCTTTCGAGAAAAGCTTCTAAACTTAGAGGAATTGAAACCGTACCAAAACCGACACAGGTGGGTGAGGCGAGAAGCCTAAGGCCAACGAGTGATTGGTCCCTAAGGAACTCGGCAAACAAGCTGGGCGTAAGTTCGCAAGATGCCCTCCCTGTTAAATTCCGCGCAAGCGGAACCATTAACAGGGCGCAGCTAAAGTTTTTCTGGCGACTGTTTACCAAAAACACAGCTCCCTGCAAAATCGTAAGATGACGTATAGGGGGTGAAACCTGACCGATGCGAGAAGGTTAAAACCGGCGGTGAGAAATATTTTATTTCGAGCTGACTGGTCGAAGCCCTCGTCAATGTCGGCTGTAACTATAACGGTCCAAAGGTAGCGCAATTCCTTGTCAGGTAAGTTCTGACGCGCATGAAAGGTCCAACGACTGGAAAACTGTCTCAGGGACTAGCTCGGTGAAAATGCGAATCCGGTGAAGACGCCGGGTACCTGCGGCAAGACGAGAAGACCCCGGGAGCTTTACTGTAGCCTGGTATTGTTTTAGGGGTTAGGTTGCGTAGTGTAGTGGGGAGGCGATGAATTCTAGCTTTCGGGCTAGAAGGAGCCGACAATGAAACACCCATCTTCCTAATTTTTAAAACTAATTTAAAAGGAAAAAACTTTTAATGACAGTGCTTGGCGGACAGTTTTTGTGGGGCGCAATCCTCCTAAAAAGTAACGGAGGAGTTTATTAAGGTCAGCTTGCTCCGGATGGAAATCGGAGTGAAAGTGTAAAGGCAAAAGCTGGCTTAACTGCAAGAGTGACAACTCGCGCAGATGCGAAAGCAGAACTTAGTGACCCGATAGCTCTTAATAGAAAGGCTAAAGACAACGGACAAAAGCTACCCCGGGGATAACAGGCTGGTGAGGTCCGAGAGTCCACATCGACGACCTCGCTCGGCACCTCGATGTCGGCTCACCACATCCTGGGGCTGGAGAAGGTCCCAAGGGTTGGGCGGTTCTCCCATTAAAGTGGTACGTGAGCTGGGTTCAAACCGTCGTGAGACAGGTTGGTCTCTATCTGCCGTAGGCGTTCGATACTTGAAAGAAGCTGTCCATAGTACGCAAGGACCTGGATGGACGCACCTCTGGTGTACTGGCTTTCCTGCTAAGGGAATCGTCAGGTAGCTATGTGCGGTTTGGATAAGAGCTGAAAGCATCTAAGCACGAAGCCATTCTTAAGATAAGGTATCGTTAAGAGTGCTAGTAGACTACTAGCTTGATAGGCGTTAGGTGTAAGAACAGTAATGTTTTTAGCCAAGACGTACTAAAACTCGAAATTGCGAACACCTGTTTAAAGATATTTAAAAAACAAAAGCCAGTGATTTAGCTTAATATGTACCACCCGATCCCATTTCGAACTCGGAAGTGAAAGTATTAAGCCCCGATGATACTCCTTATGGGGGAAAGTAGGGTTTGCTGGCTTTTTATTTTTTTAATAATTTTGTATAATATTTTAAGTTTAATAACTTTTTTATGAAAAGACTGTTTAAAAAAATAATAATTGGAGCCGGATATTTAGCTATAATTTTTGGGATAATTTATTTGATTTTTAATTCTATTTATCAGCCAACTTGTTTTGACGGTTTAAAAAATCAAAACGAAGAAAAGGTTGATTGTGGAGGAGTTTGCGCTCCCTGCGAATTGCAAACCTTACTTTATCCGGTAACTTTAAACAAAATTTATTTTATAGATAAAGAAGGCAACAATATTGACGTAGCAATTAAAATTAAAAATCCTAATGCTGATTGGGGAATAAAAGACTTTGATTATCAAATAGATTTTTTGGATGAAAGTGGCAGAGTTATTCCGGGATCGTTATATGGTAAATCGTATCTTTTGCCAGGAGAAACAAAATGGATTATGGAATTAGCTAAATTTACTCCTTCTAATGTTTCGACGATAGATTTTAAAATAAATACTTCGACAATTGTTTGGAATAAATTAAGGCCTTATGTTAAAGAAGAAGAGTTCTTTATTCAGAATGCCAATTTTCGGAAACTAACACCACCTGAGCTAGGTTCAGCTGAAATTACCGGCATTGTTTATAATAATTCTAATTTTGATGTTAAAAATGTAGAAATTCAGGCAGTACTTTATGATTCATATAATAAAATAGTCGCCGTTGGTTTAACAAACCTATACTCCCTTCCCTCAAAAAGAAGTTCAGAATTTAGAATTTTTTGGCTTAAACCATTGCCAGAAGATACTAAAAATTTTGAGTTGTTTTTAAATACCAATTTGTTAAATGATGTTAATTTTATGAGGGAATATGGCCTATAATTCAAAAAACATTGATTGGTGGCTTTTAGCCCCGATATTAATTTTGTGTTTAATAAGTTTAATTACTCTTTATTCTTTTACAATTTACAATCAGAATAATTTCATCTTTTTTCATCACCAAATTATTTGGATAATTAGCGGTTTTATTGTTTTATTTTTAGTATCCTTAATAGACTTTAGATCCTTAGCCAGCGATTATCAGCTAATCAATATTTTTTATGGTTTAGAAATTTTACTTTTAACTTCGACTTTAATTTTTGGAAGAGAAATAGGTGGAAACCGCGCTTGGCTTAATTTTGGAAGTTTTTCAATTCAGCCTGTTGAATTCGCTAAAATAATTTTAATTTTATTCTTAAGTCGTTATTTCGCTGATAACAATTTAAATATTAGGCAAAATAAGATGTTTTAAAATCATTTTT
>Ga0208461_1003284_pt1 | contig 12344 bp, 14 predicted proteins | sample AD_JPNTR4_MetaG_FD_184448 | JGI IMG/M metagenome (GOLD analysis project Ga0208461, IMG submission 184448) | Active sludge microbial communities of municipal wastewater-treating anaerobic digesters from Japan - AD_JPNTR4_MetaG (SPAdes) (version 2) | ecosystem: Engineered > Bioreactor > Anaerobic... | reverse complement strand
AAAGAGTTAAAACAGAAATCAAAACTGGCAAGAAGGATCTACTGGGAGGGGGTAAGATGAATACATACACAATAACATCGTCGTCGGTTCTGTGGGAATGTGGTAAAGTCGGAGACTTTTCCATATTTCCACAGAATATAGAAAAGAAAAACTTATTGGATTGTATACAAAAGTGTTCACACAAAATTTTTGGATTTTGTCTAATTATTAAAAAACATGACAGGCGTTATATCCTTATTCAAGGACACCAGAGGTATAAAGCTGCTATACAAAATAAAATCAAAGAAATCCCCTGTATTATCATTAATGAGAGAGATTCCATTGGAGCAGAATATGATGTAAATCTGTATAGAAGACATCTTACAGAGGAAGAGATTAAAAATTATGAAAAAAAGAAAGCTGAGCTTGAAAAGTCAAAGGTTACTCTCATCTCAGTGTTCAAGTCAATCGAACACCTCCTCCCAAAAGAAATTATTGATGTACTTACAACTATACCACCAAATGTTCAAGAGACATTTTACAGATGTATACCACAAAAGATTATTACAGACACTACGGAAATAGAAAAAAAAGAAAAACAGATTGCGGGCCTTAACATTGACATTAGGGAAAAAGAAAAAGAGATAAGTATTTTAAAGAAAAAAATGGAATCCCTTGACCAAGAAAATAAAAGCCTCAAAGCTATAAAAGATGCAAAAAAAGATGAAATTGAAGCCGTTATCAATGAAAGAGTCAAATAGATAGAACAAAGGCTCATGGAAATCCACGAAGAGGAGGAGTTCGTTCAGAAACTTGAAGAGGAAAAGGAAAAAATAAGAAAAGAAGTTCAGGCAGAATATGATAAAACAATAGAAGAGTATAAAAGAAATATAAACGAAAATAGCACGGAACAACTAAAACTCAAAGATACGATTAAAAAACTTAATGAAGACATAGACAAACTGAAAAAAGAGCTGGAAGAAGAAAAAAATAAAGTAGAAGAAGCAAAAACAAACTCAAGCTACGCTGTTACAAACCTGAAAAAAATTGTACAACTGTATGAAATCCCCGAACAAGTCAAAAGTATAGTAAATGAGATACAAACTACTAAAAAGAAAGCAACTATTTTAATAGAGTATATAATCAGACTAGGGGAAACGATTAAAGAAACAAAAAACGAAAACCAAAAACAAGCAAAAATACTTATGAAAGAATTCAGTGAGCTAGAAAAAGCTATAAAAGATATTCTTTCAGCTTTAGAGTAGGAACTAGAAAAATCGAGAGCTTGTCAACATTTTAGTTGAAATTTTATGTGGCCCCATATTCATCTTTACTCCCTTCATGCTGCTTCTTGAAATGCCTCTTGTTCCTCATGCATCTTCTCAATATTTGTCAATATCCCTGTAGCCCTTGACCTTATGGAAATTCTTTTCACAATAGAGAAGCATAGTGGCAAGCCATCTCTGAGACATGGAGCTATTACGGTAGCGTTTAATATTCCCCTCACAGTCCCTTACAGTGGAGAACATGCTCTCTATGGGATTCGTTGATGTCAGTGTCTTTCTTAGAAGATGAGGTACTTTGAGTTTATGTGTCTATTCCGATCTATTCGAACACTAATTCCGATTTTATCCGAACGGCTTTTTTATGATCCTCACTCTGCCATCTCTACTTTATAAAAGTGTTCCACCTATGTCAAGCCTGAATATATTTTTCTCATAGAATCCTCACCTCCTTTTAATATTATCTTATGGGCATTGTGGACTATCTTGACGATATAGCTCTGATTCAAGCTCTTTTCGGGATTTGTCTCTCTTTTTCCTTCCATCTGAAAAAAGAGAGGGCAATTCCTCAAGCAGCTTCTTTTTCCACTGACCTATCTGGTTGGGATGGTCTCCATATTCACTCGCAATCTGGCTTATGGTCTTCTCTCCTCTTACTGCCTCAAGGGCTACCCTCGCCTTGAATGTAGCATCTCATGATTTTGTTGACCTGCTCATCTGCTTTTCTCCCCTCTCTATGAGTGATCATAGGATGCCATACCCCAAATTACCCTGTCCAGATTTCGGGGGGTATTATAGACCTCTTTTTTAGATTAAATCTTTTTATTCGGGATTAGCTAATCAAAACCATAAATATATGTCTCTACAAGGGGGCTTTCTGCCTCAGACATGTAGTAGCCCTCTATTTCTTTAGAAAAAAGTATGATTTTTGTTACCTCTCTTTTTAGGGTATTGCAGCGTCCGCTAAACCACTTTCTGGATCCCGGTCCATTTTTTACTTCCTGATCTTCATTCATGACCCGCTTCTCTCTCAAACCATCGCTTTCTCCAAATGCGATGCTATTATCCTGATTAGAGCATTTTGCACCTTCCAGAATTTTCCCCCAGTAATATTTCACTGTCCTTATAGAATAACCTGTTTTTTCACTCAACTTTTTCTGCGTGACCCTGTCTGAGGCATTTAAAAGTTCTTTATAGGCATCTAAAAGTTCTTTATATGTCCTTTCTCTCCTTATGGCACTTGTTCTTTTCCCGGCAAGGCTCTGCCTTCTTTTTACTTCTTTTTTATATTTTGAATATGGAAGCCCCTTTATCTTCTCAAAACCCATAGCCCCTATGTTCCATTTTGTATCCCTTCTTTTAAAAGAACCTCTTTTCTCCCACACCCATTTGGCTATACTTTTTGTAATGGAATTTATTTCGTTAGGCGGCAGGGGGCATGAAAAGTGTTTTGGTATCTCAGAATGATTTAATTCTTCAAGATATTTATTTATTTGGTCGTATAGGTCATTATAATCGCTGCATGAGGATACTTTTCTGTATGCATAAATTCTTCCATGGTCAAAAAGGGTAACATTCCTGCTTGTGGGGTTTATCTGGTTTAACTGTTTTTTGTTACTATCTTTTTCTTTTAGTTTTCTTTTTGATGATGGTATATACTCAATAAGTTCCGTTAAGGTATATTCACCACCATTGTATATGACTTCCCAGTCCTTATGAAAGGGATTCTTAACAAGCTGTTTCTGTTTGGTTATTACCTTATCCGCATTAAGTTTTTTTTTATAACGATTTGCCACAATATCAAGCAGCTCTTTTGTCTTTTTACTGGCTGTGCCTAAAAACACAGGTTTAATCTTGTATATGGCATGACAGTGGGCATTCTGTCTGTTTATCACAGCATATGTAAAAGGTGGCAGTCCAGCTTCTTCCCAGGCAAAGGCACTGCCTTCATAGTCAAGGTCAAACACTATATACTTTATAAACATGGGGAGATTAATCTGGATATACCTCTTTTGAATTGCCTCATCCCTGGAGAGTATACCTTTAATTCTCTTTCCATCACCCCAGTATGGTCTTTCAGGGAGGTTGTCATAAAGTTGATTTAGCCCCTCATATTCCCGTGCATCTCTTATGCAAGCCTGTTTACTCACATAGTAGTATTACTTCCTGAGATAGATGGGGCTTGTGTCTAAAATTATTGTGCCATGTTCTTTTTCTCCATTATTAAAAAAAGGACAATTGTTTTTATCTAAATGCCTATTGTATTATGTTGTAATACAAAACCTTGATATTACCGAATTTATCAAAACTTGTTGGTGCAGCATACTCATTTATAGGTTATGCTTTAATGATGGTAAATAAGATGCCAGAATAAAATGGATTGCAGATAATTAAAGGGCTGTCAAAATAATGAAGGCCTTATCCAGATATCATAGGATTAAAAATGTAACTATCAGGGTGGACTAATCCGGGAAATAGACCGGTAGTAATTAGCCATATCAAAAATATTTTCTAACCTCTGACATACTGTTGTCACAGACCAAATGTTATAATAATATCCAAAATAGGGTTTAGAGTATGCCGCAGTGGACATTCAGGATAAAAAAACGAATAAAAGGACAGCAGATGCCTTTGAACTCAATGAGGCTCTAATGAAGACATGCACTACAGAATTAGATGATTATGAAATCGTGGAGGGCAATGGTTTTAAATACAGGTGCTTATTCTCAGCCTTTACAGACATCCTGTTCGGTTTATATACAGACCGGCTGAGCTTATATCATTAATCAAGGTTTTTTCATGAATGAGATCTATCTGAGCAAATCACTTTTTATAAAAGGTATCCAGTGCCACAAATCCCTGTATCTCCATAAATATCATCCTGAATGGAAAGACCCTGTTCCCCCTTCAAGGGAGGAATTGTTTGAGAGCGGCTCAGAGGTGGGCATTATTGCCCAGAGACTGTTCCCTGGTGGCATAAATATACCCTATGAACCTGACGATTATGATAAGCAGATAAAACTGACCCAGGAGGCAATAAGAGGCGGGATATACACCATCTATGAAGCTGCATTTAAATCTAATGGTGTATTTGTCAAGACAGATATCCTCCATAAAGAGAAAGATGGATGGGCCATATATGAGGTGAAGAGTTCAACCTCCCTGAAGGATATTTACATGCCTGATGCCGCCATCCAGTATTATGCAGTTAAAGGCTCAGGACTGCCTGTATCCAGGGTATGTGTTATCCACATAAACAACCAGTATATAAGGCAGGGAGATATTGAGCCCCATAAGCTCTTTACTGTAAACGACATAACCTGTGAAGTCCTGGGGATGCAGGACAAAATAGAAGAAGAGCTTGAAAGACAGAAGAACATGCTGCTCGGTGATATCCCTGATAAAGACATAGGGCGGCACTGCCAGGACCCCTATGACTGTGAGTTCATCGGTTACTGCTGGTCTCATATACCCGAAGACTCTGTGTTTATATTAAAAGGAAACAGAACCCTTTCTTATGAGCTCTACAGTAAGGGCATAATCAATCTCAGAGACATCCCTGAAAGCATGGTGTCTGGAGACATAATGTTTCAGGTGGAGGCATTCCTTGAAAAAAAGATACATATCTCAAAAGAATCAATAAGGGATTTTCTCGATACCATGAGATACCCACTTTATTTTCTGGACTTTGAGACATTAAGTAGCCCGATACCACCGTTCGACGGAACAGCACCCTATCAGCACATACCCTTCCAGTATTCCCTCCATATCATCGAAAATGAAGGTTCAGAGCCTGTGCACCATGAATACATAGCAGAACCAGGCACAGACCCGAGAAGAGAACTTACAGAGAGACTCCTTTCAGATATCCCTGAAAATGCATGTGTTATAGCCTATGTCGCAAATTTTGAAAAAAACAGGCTTAAAGACCTTGCAGAATATCTTTCAGAGCACAGAAGAAAGATAGAAAACATCATTGCAAACACCATTGACCTTGCAATCCCCTTCAAGAAAAGATATTTCTACCACTGGAAACAGAATGGCTCTTATTCGCTAAAGGCAGTGCTGCCCCTAATTGTCCCTGAACTCACCTATGAAAACCTGGAAATAAGAGACGGCAATATGGCAATGAAGGCATACAAAATGATGCATGAGACCTCAGACCCCGAAGAGATAAACCTTATAAGACATGCCCTCCTTGAATATTGCAGACTTGATACCCTTGCCATGGTCAAGATTGTGGAGAGGCTTAAGGAGATGGTTGGATGATAGCTGTTAATGAAACAGATATAGGTCCATTATGGAGACAGATATTTTAAATAATAATATCCCCAACTAATACTAAAATTGTGCAAAAAAAAGTTGCATTTTGATATTTTGAAATATTAGAATTGGAAAAGGTTATGGGGGGAAAGAAATCATTATTTTACTTATAGCTTTCCATTTTATTATAAAAACAAAGGAGGGACAGATATGAAAATTAAAATGGGTGATAAAGAAGCAATAATTGAGAGCAAAACCGTGAAGCCTTTTGAAAAAAATGGTGAAATATATGCTGTTGACTGCGTAAGGGTTTATGCACAGTATGTCAATAGAAAAAGAAATCTTTATAGTAGCAATTATATTGATATACCAATTCAGGAAGAAATGTTTGATTTAGAAAAGGCAATCAGAAATTTTTCTTTTGAACACAAAAAATATACTAATAGTTCAATTATCGGATACCAGTTTTATTATGTTAATAAAAAATGGTCTCTAACCGTTGATATTCATAAGAAAGTGGTTTTTTATGATATTGAATCTAAAGATTTCAAATATAATAAGTAGCGGTTATATGCAGTATATAGGTCAATTATGGAGACAGAAAATTTTCCAGAATGCATGCAAGAAAGCAGGAATTAAGAAAAACGTTAGCGTTCACTCATTAAGACATTATTTTGCCACACACTTGTTGGAGAGTGGAATTGACCTGAGGTATATTCAGAAACTTTTAGGTCACAAAAGTTCAAAGACAACAGAAATTTATACCCATGTAAGCACAAAAAACCTTTCAGCAATAAAAAATCCACTTGATAGCCTTTTAGAGTAGGAGGTGAAACATGGCCAAAGAAACAGAAAATAATGGTCGTCTAGAGGGAGGTGTATACGAAATATTCGCATATACTCTAAAATTAACGACATATAGGAATGGTTCGGATATGAACGAGTTATATGAAATGGCGCTTTTAAAAGAGATGGAGGTATAAGAAATGGAAAGAAAAATCTTGAAAAATAAGCCTCTTGTAGAGGCTATATTTGAGTTACGATGGGAACTTCAAGAGCTTGCTCCTGGGATGAAGACAGATCCGCATTACAGAATAATAGTTGGCAGGATATATGATAAAGTAAGCAATGAATATCCATTTCATGAACAATTACCCACGGCAAGTATGCCAGATGAAATTGCAGGATATGTGGTTCAGCATCGATTTAGAAAAGGCAAAGATAAATGGCCTCTTATTCAAATAGGCCCTGGAATCATCACTGTTAACGATACCGAGGGATACCTATGGGAAGATTTTGAGAAGAGAATCATCAAATCTGTTAATACTCTCTTTGAAGCTTATCCTGATCCAAAAAATAATTTGAAATTTAGTAGTGTGGTATTACGTTATATTAACGCTATTGCTTTTGATTTTGAAAAAGAAAATATATTAGATTTTTTAAAAGAACAAATGAAAATAAATATAAACTTGCACATGAAACTATTTCAAGGTACAGACGTAAAAGAGCAACCTTTAGGTTTAGACCTGAGAATTTCTTTTGTCTCTACAAAACCCAAAGGAGCAATCCAACTCAGATTTGTTCGGGGTAAAGCGAAAGAGTCGGACGCCTTAATATGGGAAACAATAGTTCAATCGACCCCTGAAGATATTCCTAAATCTCAAGATGAAATCCTTGATTGGGTAAAAAAGGCCCATGATTTAACGTATGATTGGTTCTTTAAATTAATAGAGGGAGAACTATTAAGGAGGTTTGAATAATGTTATATGAGATGACTTCTCAGGATGTAAAGACAGAATTCCATCCATTCCAAGATGTATTTGAGAATAGTTCAAGAGAAGAAATTAGCATGAGTGAAATATTGGAAAGGTGGTTTTTAAGTTTTAGGGAAAAGCATTTTGAAAAACCTTTCTTCGTTATTCCAAATCTCTCACTGATATTGCAAATTGATTATTCAACCTCAATATATCGATCCCTTGAATTTAAAAGTGAAACAGCGCTCACTGAGGAGTTCTTTAGAAAGTTAGAACAGACAAAGGTCTTAGAAAAAGTATCAAGAATTTATGATAAACTGACTCTTGAAGAGAAGTTTCTTAGGGATGTAGATAAGACAAAACTGCTCAGGACTATATCGGAAATACTGAATGAAATTTCCCCTGAACAGTTGAATATTCTTGAAAACGAGCTCTTTGAAAGAATAAGAGGAGTTTTAGTATTAGAAGCCGTATCAGGAACCCTAAATGAATTAACTCCTGAGCAGATAAAAGATTTTGATGAAGCAGTAAAAAGGAGGTCTCTTTTTAAATGACATACGTGCTCGATACAAATATTATTACAGCAATCTTAAAAGGAAATGAAAAAGTAAAAAAAACGGTGCAAAAAACTATATTAGAAGGTAAAAAGATTTTTATAAACGGAATAAGTTATTATGAGATAAAGCGTGGTCTTCTGGCTAAAAAAGCAACAGCACAATTAGACAAGTTCAATCTACTTAGCAAAGAATTCGGGTTGGTATTGCTGGATACCCAATCTATTTTTGATAAAGCTGCAGAAATCTATGCAAATTTACGACAGAGAGGGGAACTTGTCGAAGACGCAGATATTTTGATAGCTTCTGTAGTTAGCTTCCGAAATTTTATTCTTGTCTCGGACGATACCGATTTCAAAAGAATCCAAGGGCTAAAAATTGAAAACTGGCTAAACTAATGGTGATATAACGTGGCGCCACATCATATAACACAGCATATACACTACGGGCTAACGCCCTTGCCCTTCGGGACATTGCTTCCTACGGTCGCAACGTCGTATATGCTGAAACCGTTAGCTGAAATTGCCTATTAAAAAGAAAGAAAAAAATGAAAAAATCTATAATCGCTATTTGTACTTTTATTCTGGTAGCAGGCATTGGCATATATGGTTTCAATTATCTACAGTTACAATCTCAAATGAATGCTGTAATTAAAGATGACCCCAGAAACAACGGAGTAGAGGTATCAGTTCATTTTGGGTATTACATCAATCCCTCAATACTTGTATACGACCTAAAATCAATTTCTGGCGCTAATAGCATGGTTGATGTTTTTAGAGTTTTTTTGCAGTTTGCAGAAAAAGTGCAATCAAAAAAATTTGATGTGGTTGAGTTATCATTTAGAGGCAAGACAAAATTCAAGATAAATGGCGACTATTTTCAAACGCTTGGGAAAGAGTACTCATGGCAGAACCCTGTTTATAAAATGCGGACTTTCCCTGAAAATCTTATGAACTATGATGGTTCAAGAGCTTATCCAATGTGGACTGGTGGATTGCTTGGAGTTACGACAAAGCAGATGGAGGACTTTAATGATTTTCATAAAAAATGGTATTTGGAAGACATGGCAAGGTAATGGGCAACTTCAGCTAACACAATGTTTGCGACGCTTCGCTAAATGCTTTTGGCACTTCGCACATACGCAATATGTTATACGCAATCGGACTTCGGCAAATAGAAGGAAGTAGGAGGTTCTGACTATGGCAAAATTAGAAAGAACTGATAAGCCTGTAAGTGTGCTTCTTGAAGAACTTGGAGAAGGAACACTAGGATTGCCCGAAATACAAAGAAGTTATGTATGGAATAGGTCACAGGCAAGAGACTTAGTAGATTCTCTTTATCGTGAATACCCATCGGGGCTTATTCTTTTGTGGAAACCAAAAGAGCTACCTGAACTGCGAGATACAGCCCTTGGCGAGAATAACAAAAAAACGCCAGATTTTTTGATTTTAGACGGTCAACAAAGATTAACGTCCTTAGCAAAAGTACTTAGTGGAGAAATAGATGTCTATTTCAATGTCGAGGAGGAATCATTTCAGATTTACAGCCGAAAACTGAAGGCAAACCCATTGTGGCTTTCTGTAAAGGAAGTAATCAGCGAGGGGGCGGTTAATGTATGGATGAAACTCCAACAAACTTTGGCTTCACAGGTTAGCCAGCCCAAATTAAACGAATATCTCCAGAAATTGGCAAACTTAGAAAAAATCAAAGAATATCGATACCCAGTCATGATTATACATACTGATGACTATGAGGAAATTACCGAATCGTTCATCAGGGTAAATTCAAGAGGAACTCGACTGAGAGAAGCAGAATTAGCGATGGCTCAACTTGCATTTCATTGGCCAGGGGCTTTGGTCAAAGAATTTGAAAGCGCTTTAGATGATTACGAGCAAGCAAACTATGAGTTAGAAGCCCGTTTTCTGATGAGATGTTTTGTTGCAGTCAGCACTGGGCAATGCAGATTCCGGTATTTGAGCGCCTTATGGAAGAAAAGCCCTACCGAACTTGAGGATATATGGAAAAGAACCAAGAAAGCCGTTGATCATACCATTAACTTCTTGAAGAACAATGCTGGAATCGAATCGTCAGACTGGATACCTTCTATAAATGCTCTTGTTCCTCTTGTAGTTTACTTATCGAAAAAACAAACGCCACTAACAGACGATGAAGCAAAAGGACTTTTGTTCTGGTTTTTTGAGGCAACCATTCATGGGAGGTTTACGGGTAGCCCAGAAACAAAGATTGATCAAGATTTGAAAGCCATAGAATCTGCTGACCCGATTAACGGTATGGTTGCCAATCTAAGAAGAGATGTGCCAAGTTTTGACATCACATCTGAGATGGCAGAAGGAAAGTATCAGGGACATTCATTTCTCCCTTTAATATTTGCTATTTCGAGAGGAAAGAATGCCAGAGATTGGTTCACAGGAACCGTTCTAAGTTCTACTAATGTGGGGCCTGAACACCAACTTGAGTTACATCACATCTTTCCAAGAGCGATACTAAAAGAAAGTGGAGATTTCAAAACGCATGAGATTGATGATATTGCAAATATTGCCTTCCTTTCACAAAAGGCAAATAGAACAATTTTGAAATCCAAACCTGAAGATTACTTGCACAATATTGAGGTAGAACGCTTGAAGGCCCAGCACGTTCCCATGGATCCAAACTTATGGAGAGTGGATAAGTTTAGAGATTTCATTGGAGAACGAAGAAGACTCATAACTGACGCTATAAATGAATATATGAGAGAACTCGGGACAGGATATTTCGATGTATAACCAATTCGCCTTCGTCCGACACTCGGTCGCTATCGCTTCCTCGTCCTCGCATTCGCTCGGAGCGTATAACAGCGGACAAACGGCTACGCTTCGCTCCACCCAAATGCTTGGCTACGCCTTGCACTTCGTATGTCCGCAAGACGTTAGCAGAAATTCCGTACGCCACCCTTTAAGGAGATGAAAAAATGAGACTGACGGAAGAGCAACAAAAGAAAATTGATACATATATAAGGAAATTTATGTCATCTCTGGATTTCAAAAACGAGATGGCTTCTCGCCATAAACGTCGTGAGTTTGCTGTTAACTTACTTTCAAAGGAAAAATTAAAATCAATGACAGAGCTTGAATTTGGTGAATTAATCTCTAAATTATGGGCTTCAGCATTATGGGGAAATAAAGATTACTTGGTACAAAAAATATTAGATGCAAATAGTATAAAAAAGATCATCACTGAGCTTGAAGATTTATTATATGGCGTCGATTCTTTTGATAAAAGATTTGATAGATTTCTTAGCGAGATTAAAGGGTTAGGGCCCGCTACAATCACAGAAATACTATGTTTATACGATCCTGAGCATTATGGAATATGGAATGATAAAGCACGTAAGGCTCTCAAAATATTAAAATTCGAATCTTTACCATTAGCCAAATATAAGATATCTGGAAAAGAATATACCAAAATTAATGAAGTCCTCTTGGAAATAGCAAAACACATTGAGAAATGTGGGGTAGAAAACGCTGATTTATTAGCAGTAGATTATTTTCTTTATGAGATATGGGAAGAGGAAAAAGAAAGGATAGAGGCTGAAGAAGAAAGAACTCTTGAAGTACTTGAAGAAAGAGAATTTGATCATGACGAAATAAGAGATTTCATAAAAGAGATTGGTAATTGGTTAGGGTTTGAGGTTGATGTAGAAAAGCAAATTGCTAGTGGTGCTCGTGTTGATTGTATATGGATGGCGAAAATAGCTAATTTAGGTGTGGTTACTTATGTTTTCGAAGTTCATAAAAGCGGGTCAATAGACAGTCTTATTCTTAATCTGCAAAAATCGCTTAACAATCCAACAGTTCAAAAAATTATTGCTGTGTCTGACCCCAATCGTTTAGAAAAAATACATAATGAAATCAAAGGACTTCCCGAAAATTTTAGAAAAGCTTTAACATTTTGGGAAGCGGGCGACGTCATTAAAACACATGAACGATTATCTGAAGTCATCAAAAGTATAAGCAAATTAGAGCTTGTAAAAAGTAGATTTGAGGAGTGATTATATGATCGACGGTGTGCGAAACTCTTTGCCTGCTTTCGCAGGCTCGCCCTTAGGGTCTGCTAACAAGCGGGTATCTGGTTTCGGCTTACGTCTTTGCCCAAATCCTTCGCTGTCGCTCGGACTTCAGATACCCGGCAAACGTTATGTGCAATTGTGCCCTAAAAGGAATTGACTATGTCATTACTGAAGTTTGAAAAGAAATATTGGGAAAGCTTGAATAATCAGCAGAAGCAATTGGTGAGTCTTTATGAGGAGATCAAATCTAATGCTTCTATCTCCCTTGAAGAAAAGGATATTACAAAAGCAATTCTTTTCAGGATGAAGGCCTACTACGATACTCAAAACAAAATCAAGGAGTTTTTGAACAAGAGGTATGTTTCGGCTGCATCGGATTTCTTTGTTGAGGCGATAGCCTTTTATCTAAAACTAATCTTCGATAAAAAGGGCATTAATTTTGAGG
>Ga0208461_1003283_pt1 | contig 12352 bp, 7 predicted proteins | sample AD_JPNTR4_MetaG_FD_184448 | JGI IMG/M metagenome (GOLD analysis project Ga0208461, IMG submission 184448) | Active sludge microbial communities of municipal wastewater-treating anaerobic digesters from Japan - AD_JPNTR4_MetaG (SPAdes) (version 2) | ecosystem: Engineered > Bioreactor > Anaerobic >... | reverse complement strand
GTGGCCGCTACCACCGCCACCGCCTCACCGGCCGCCACAAGCCCGGCTGCCACCGCCGCCGCTGCTCCAGCGGCCGCCGCCACGTCAGCCGCGATCCCGGCCACTACCGTGGCCGCCACCACCGCCACCGCCTCACCGGCCGCCGCTGCCAAGCCAGCGGCTAGCGCACTAGCCGCTGCTCAGAACATCAGCTTTACCGCCTGGATGAGCCACGGGGACTCCCTGGCCCAGCTTGCGCCGGGCTTTATCCAGATCGGCACCAGCGCCCATGGTTTCCCCGCGGTGCTTGTCCATGAAAACAAGGCCTGGTTCGGCCTCCAGTTCCATCCGGAGGTAACCCACTGCGAGCACGGCCGGGATATTCTTAAGTCCTTTGCCCTGGATATCTGTGGCGCCAGGCCTGAATGGACCATGGAGCGCTATATCGAAGAAGTCCGCTCCAACCTGGCCCAACGGGTAGAGAAGAACCCCGTCCTCCTCCTCATCTCTGGCGGCGTCGATTCCACCGTTGCGGGAGCCCTGCTCCTTAAAACTCTGGACCCGAACCAGGTCCACCTCATGTACATGGATACGGGCCTCATGCGAAAAAACGAGACCCAGATTGTCTCTGCCAATCTGGAACGGCTCGGTGCTAAGCACCTCCACATAATCCATTGTGAAAAGGAGTTTCTCAGCACCCTCTCGGGCCTCACCGACCCTGAAGAAAAACGCCGGGCCATCGGTGACCTCTTTATCAGCATCCAGGAACGGGAAGTCGCCCGTCTTGGCCTCCCGGACAGCTATTTCCTGGCCCAGGGAACCCTCTACACGGACCTGATCGAAAGCGGCAAGGGGGTCGGCAAAAAGGCCCATGTCATAAAAAGCCACCACAACGTTCGCAGCCCCCTGGTCGAAGCGAAACGCATCGCGGGCCGCATCATCGAACCCCTGGACCGGCTCTATAAGGACGAAGTCCGCGCCCTGGGACGGCTCCTCGGCATCGATGAGGACATTGTCATGCGGCACCCCTTCCCCGGTCCGGGCCTCGCGGTCCGTATCCTCGGAGAAGTAACCCGTGAAAAGTGCGATATCCTGCGAGAAGCGGACCATATCTACATACAGGAATTAAAACGCCGGGGCCTCTACGACCAGATCTGGCAGGCCTTTGCGGTGCTTCTCCCGATACGCTCTGTAGGCGTCGCCGGAGACGTCCGCAAATACGGCTGGGTCCTCGCCCTCAGGGCCATCGTCAGCGAAGACGGCATGACCGCCGACGTCTATCCCTTCCCGATGAAGGACCTCCTGGAAATCTCCACCCTGATTACCAACACGGTCAAAGACATCGGCCGGGTAACCTACGATATATCATCCAAACCGCCAGCCACCATCGAGTGGGAATAAATGCTCTAAGGGGGGAAGTCTCCCCCTCGCTCGCCCCACGGTGGCTCGCTACCCCCTCTATCGCCCTGCAATGTATGTGGTAACTTAGCCACTTAACCCTTTTGCAGGGCGATATTGCCTGCATTTTGTGCTGTAACCTTTTACTTGGACCCTTTTGCAGGGCGATATATCATATAGATCCCCGGTTCAAGAACACGGGAGCTCCAATTCCAATGGGGCCTGAAGGACAGCCTTTGTGCCGCTCCCTGTCTGGGCAGAGATAGTAAAAGTACCCCTTATTTGGGCGGTAAGGCTCTGCACCAGTTCCAGTCCAAGGCCTTGCCCCCGCTGATTAGGTTCTAAAATACCCAGGCCGTCATCAATCACCTCAATCTGGATCATTCCAGAGTTCTGGTTTACGGCGGCCCGTACCATAATAGTACCTCCAGATTTTCCGGTAAAGGCATGGGCATAACAGTTTGAAAGGAGCTCGCTGACGATCAGGGTCAATGGAACTGCCTCTTCTATAGAAAGTATTGGGTTTGTATCATAAAGATTCGAAAGGTCAGACTCAAGACGGATTGGAATATCCGGTCCTTCCTCCGGTTCAAAACTGTTGATTAGTGCATCGAGACAGGAAATGAGAGGAATAGAGTTGATATCATCCTGTTCGTACAGGAGCCGCTGTATCTGGGCTATGACCAGAATGCGGCGTCTTCCCTGCAGGATAGCCGTTATGGTCTCTTCATTTTTAGAGTGGTAGGTTTAGAAAGGTCATCAATCTCATCATGGGTAATCCCCTGCAATACGATGGGTTCATCGGGATGTTCCCGGCGGTATACAAGCTGTGCTTGTAATTCCTTAAGCGGATCGAGGAATTGTTTCCTGAGAATAACATAGAGCACTACCGAGATGAGTACCAGGGCGATTAACAAGGCTAAGGAAAAATTCCTGATTACCACTGCCCCATAACGGTACATGGTCCGTTCTCTCTGGATACCTATGGTGCCTGCCTGGTTCCCATAGAGATCCTTCAGATCCATGGTCATGGTGATATAATTCTGCTTGCGCTCAAAGGCTGCTGCGGGTGTTTTTTGCCCTTCTGGCATGAGTTTAATCGTAAGTCCCAGCAGTTTGCTGTATCGGACAAACTGCCGTTTTCCCAAAGGTCAGGCCATCCAGAGACTGCCCATGGCGGGGCCATATCCGTCATTGTGAAGAATAGCCCTGCCAGAAACCAGATACAGCTTGTCCCCTGCCCGGAGTATCCCCTGTTGCCCCCCAGGCATGAGGTTTATTGGTTCTGTGTTCCCCAGTTGTTCAAAGGCGCTGGAGTTGTGGCCATCCATGGTATAATAATAACGGATGGACCCATCAACCTGAAAATAATACAATGCAGCTAGCCCCAGGTTCTGAAAGGTTGAGATTGAAAAATTAGCCCCTTCGTAGTCCTTTCTAAGACCCGCCATATATTCCCAGGTGTCATCCCAATAAGCCCAGTCTGTAGTGGTCCTATCCAGCTGTTCCAGATCATTCTGTAATAAATTAAGGAATCGTTGGCCGTATTCTGTTAATTCGGTCTCTTCTATTATTTGTAAGCCATGCTGAAAAAAGCCCCATGAAAGCGCTAGGGCAGAACCGGCAAATATAAGGATTGTAAGGGTGAAGACAAGCAGGATCTTTTTTCGTTGACTCATTGTTTTAACAGTATAGAGTTGCAAATAAAATATGACAAGAAGCACCGTTTGGTAGCTGATGCACTGCCATTTTACCCTTGCTATTTTTGTAAAAAAGAGAATAATTACTGATATAATGCAGCTGGATATTCAAAGCGTTTTTTTACCGGAACTGGCATGAGCTTTGTATTCCTCTGTCTATCTGTATTTACCTGGCTTAAAGGTCGTGGCAGAGTAGCAGGGCTGGATTATTGGTTTTTAGGTTTTGGCTTTTTTCTTATCGGAATGGTTCTGATTGTTATCCGCAGATTCATACCAGAATGGATTTCAATCGTCTTTGGGAATACAGCGATTTTCATCGGTCTTTCTTTTAAGATTATCGGTCTTCTTCATTATCTGCAGCAATATAATAAAAGAATCCTGGGTTATTTATTGATATATAATGCGGTACATATTACGCTGCTGATTTGGTTGTTATTCCTTCCGGACGGTCTAAAATACAGGATGATTACCATAAGTCTGTATAACGTGATGTTCGGGGTTTTAGGGACCTGGCTGCTCCTGGCAAAAGCTCCAAAGGATCTGCGAAGCCATACAATTGTGGCCACTGTGTTTTATGGGTCTTATGCTGCAATCTATATTTTCAGGACCATAAGATCCTTCTCTTGGAACAGAGGAAATGACTGGCTTGCGTCTAACGATTCTGTAGAAAGTTTAATAATCGGCCTGGTAATCATTTTGCTGGGTGGCGTTGCGGTGGGCGAAATGCTGCTTGTTCATGGAAAACTGGAGCTGATGCTCATTGAAACGGCTAAACGGCTTAATGAAACCAACCGCAACCTGGAAGAGGAAATTGTACATCGTACCATAATTGAACGGGAATTACAAAGCTCTAACAAGGAACTTGCTTCGACTCAAAAAGAAATTATGAAGACGCTGGCTGAGGTTGTAGAGTTTCGATCCAAAGAAACCGCTTTGCATGTGGCGAGGGTGTCAGAATATTCTCGAATCATTGCGAATGGATTGGGATGTGATTCAGATTTTGTTTCTTTGCTAGTCGATGCTGCTCCCATGCATGACCTGGGAAAGATAGCAATACCCGATGAAATCCTTAATAAACAGGGCCTTCTTACTGAATCGGAGCGGATTCTTATTCAAGGTCATACCCTTGTGGGATATAACCTATTAAAAAACTCTGATCGTCCCCTGCTTAAAATGGCTGCGACTATAGCGCTTGAACACCATGAACAGTGGGATGGCAAGGGTTATCCGATGAAAAAATCTGGTACGGAAATTTCTCTTCCCGGCCGTATTGTGTGTCTCTGTGATGTATTCGATGCTTTAGCGGTAGACCGGCCCTATAAACATGCATGGACTACGGATCATATACTGGAATATATTCGGGAGCAGCAGGGGAAAATATTCGATCCTGATTTAGTAGATATATTCTTTAAACATATTGATGAAATACTTTCAGTTATCAAGTCTCCCCTTGGATCCTATCATAATTAATTGAGGTTTTTGCAAGAGCCTCAATTATATGAGGTTTACCCCTCCCTATAAAACCTTATGGGGAGGGGTAAAAGATTAGAGACCTACCTGGGTTTTAATACCAAATATTACTGCACCACCGTTTGCAATATCAAAGTTGCTTCCTGCGTTCGAGGATGCCAACCAGTCTAAATAAACTGCCATTTTTGCAAATAGAGCTGATTTCTTAGCAAAAATATCATAATTTACTCCCAATCCAAAGGCGGGAGAAGCACCAGTAACTCCGGTATATAGAGAAATCCCAAGCTTATCTACCGGTATCACAGTAATATTCATTAAATTCAGGTTTGTTCCGGAAATATTAAGAAATTTAAATCCACCGGTAAAACTGTCGTTAAAGGTATAGTCAAAACCATAAATTGTCTCACTCACAACAGCTTGAGTATTAATATTATACCCCGCTCCGGAACCAACGGTAAAGGTAAAATAGTCTGCCTTTTGGGCAAACACCGACAGGGCTAACCCCCCGATTAAGAGAACACTTAAAAGCACTTTCTTCATTTGAAAGCTCCTGAAAAATAAGATACTTAATAATGGGACAACTTAAGGATATAGTCTAGTGAGCTTCATAAAAAGTTTGTGTTTTAAAGAGACTCTTACAGTATTGTTGTAATTCTAAAATAAATATTTATATGATATAGAATAAAATATATTGCATGTACATCTTCGGTGAATTTTTTCTGCTTTAATTTGTAGAAAAAATCCTTAATATATTAAAATTTATCTATAAAATAATACTTGATTTCTAAGGAAAGGGGTTTACAATACATACTAATCGCAGGGCACAAATGATGCAGCCCTGCTGGAAAATAATTATCATGTGCTTCAGTGCTGCTTCCTGCTGATGCTTCGGCTGTGTCGAACCGTAAGGAGGCTGGTATGAATCCTGTCGCAGGCACTCATCAATCTGAAACCGCTCTTGCTCCTTCCCTTATCGAGGACACCATCAAAAAATACAAGGGTAAACCGGGGGCTTTGCTCTCTGTTCTGGAAGAATTACAAAATCTGCACCCCCATAAGTATTTGGAAGAGCCTGTTTTGGCCCGGGTGGCCGATCGTATGGGGCTCCCCCAATCACAGATCTATTCGGTGGCGACCTTTTATTCCTACTTTAACCTGAAACCCCAGGGCAAACACACCATCGTGGTGTGCCGCGGTACGGCCTGCCATACCCGGGGCTCCCTGGCGCTGCTTCAGGAAGCTATGGCCCGTCTGGGAAACAATACCTTCAATGAAAGCGAAGAACCTTCCTTTACTACCGAAGACAGGCTCTTTACGGTAAGAACTGTCGCCTGTTTTGGTCAATGTGCCCTGGCGCCGGTCATTGCTGTGGATGGGCAGATTTATTCCCGGATGAATGTCCAGCTGCTGACGAACCTTCTTGCAAAACTGCGAAGGGAGGCCAAAAAATGAGTAGATTTCCTCTGGAACAACAGGCTCAGGCCGGGCTTGCTTTAGTACAGCCTTCCCAACCAACAATTTCCGTAGGTCTTGGTACCTGCGGTATCGGTAACGGGGCTCTGGATCTTTTTGATGCCCTGCAAAAAGCGAGTGCTGGAACCGGAATTTACATTAAACGGGCTGGCTGTTTTGGTTTCTGTGCAGAAGAACCCCTGGCCATGCTCTATTACCCTGGTAAACCGATACTGCTCTATACAAAGGCCACCGCCAGTGAAGCCAAAAAATTGATTAAAGCCCTGGAAAGTCCTGCTGCAATTGATCGTTTTGCAAAACAGGGCCGGGCAAAGATAAGCTATTGGGATTTTAAAACCAGTCACATTGAATTCGGCAGCGCCTGGCCGGACCTGCCAGAATGGAAGGAGCTTCCCTTCTTTGCAGGTCAGGAAAAACTTGTATTACGGAATGCGGGTCTCATCGACCCTGAAAATATAGATGAATATCTGGCTGTGGGCGGCTACCGGGCTCTGTATAAGGTGTTAACATCCATGACCGGTGAAGCAGTCATCGATGAAGTTACCCGGTCAGGACTGCGGGGGCGGGGCGGGGCCGGGTTCCCGACAGGAAAAAAATGGCAGCTATTAAAGAATAACTCCGCTGAAACTAAGTACATCATCTGTAACGCCGATGAGGGGGATCCCGGGGCGTACATGAACCGGAATGAAATAGAAAGCGACCCCCACATGCTCATCGAAGGCATGCTCATCGGTGCCTATGCCGCCGGGGCTCAACGGGGATTTATCTATATCAGGGCAGAGTATCCGCTCGCGGTGGAACGGCTTAAAAAAGCTCTGGAGGCTGCCCGGGGCTCTGGACTTCTGGGGAGCCATATCCTGGGAACGGACTTTTCCTGCGACCTAGAGTTGGTTTGCGGGGCAGGGGCTTTTGTTTGCGGCGAAGAGACGGCTCTTATCGCCAGTGCGGAGGGCAAAGCCGGAAGGCCCATGCCGCGGCCCCCATTCCCGGCCCAGAAGGGGTATCAGGGGTATCCAACGAACATAAATAATGTAGAAACCTGGTGCAACATACCGGTAATTATCGCTCAAGGTGCTGAATCGTTCCGCAAAATCGGAACTGAAAAAAGTCCCGGCACCAAGGTGTTTAGCCTGGTAGGAAAGGTAAAAAATACGGGTCTGGTGGAACTCCCCCTGGGTACCCCCCTCAATGCCATCATTTACGGTATGGGGGAAGGAACGGGGAGCAGAAAGCGTATCCGCGCAGTACAGACCGGCGGACCCTCCGGGGGCTGCATCCCGGCAGACAAATTTTCTGTCCCCGTAGATTATGAATCCCTTACTGCCCTGGGTGCAATCATGGGTTCCGGCGGTATGGTTGTCATGGATCAGGATAACTGTATGGTGGATGTGGCCCGGTATTTTACGGGGTTTACAGTAGCCGAATCCTGCGGAAAATGCGCCCCCTGCCGGGAAGGAACGTCCCAGCTGTTTCGAATCCTTTCGGACATAACCGCGGGCCGCGGATCCCCTAAGGACCTGGAAGATCTGGATCAGCTTGCCCATACCCTTAAAGACGCCTCCCTCTGCGCATTGGGTCAGACCGCAGCAAACCCGGTGCTTACCACCCTGCAGTATTTCAGGGAGGAATATGAAAAACACATCCTGGACAGACGCTGTCCCGCCGGTGTCTGCGAAAGCCTGTACGAAGCCCTCTGCGAAAATTCCTGTCCACTTCACATGAATATACCGGGCTATTTGGCACTCCTCTCAGAAGGCCGTATCGAGGAAGCCTATGAACTTACCCTCCGGGACAATCCGCTTCCCGGTTCCATGGGCCGTATCTGCCATTTCCACTGTCAGATGCGGTGCCGCCGGGACACCCTGGATGAACCGGTAGCCCAGGGAGAAATTCATCGCTATCTGGCCGATACCATGAATAAAATGGGAAAGGATCGGGACGTATGGCGGAGGCTGGTACTTGAGAAGAAAAAAGATACGGGAAAGGAAATCGCCATCATCGGTGCCGGCCCGGCGGGGCTTTCTGCGGCCTTCTACCTGGTTCGGCTTGGACATCGCATAACTATCTATGAATCCCACCCAAGGGCCGGCGGCATCCTCAGGTACGGAATCCCCTCCTACCGGCTTCCCAAGGACATCCTGGACCGGGAACTGGAACTCTGGAAAAAACTGGGAGTCCGATTCATCTACAATTGGAAACTGGGGCAGGACGGTCATATTGATGAACTGAAGTCCCGGTATGATGCGGTCATTCTGGCTATCGGAGCCCAGGGGGACAGGAAGCTGGACATAGCGGGGGAGGAGCTTGTGGGTGTGCATCCTGGTTATGAATGGCTCGAAGCCTTTGCTATGGGTAAAATAAAAAAAGTCGGCCAGCGTTGCCTCGTTATTGGCGGCGGTAACGTAGCAATCGATACCGCCCGAACCCTTTTCCGTCTCGGCAAGGAAGTTACCGTGGCTTACAGGCGCAGCCGCGCAGAAATGCCGGCCAACGCGGTGGAACTTGCCGGGGCAGAAGAAGAGGGGATCCGTTTTGAATATATGCTGCAGCCTGAAGAAATCCTCGGTTCTGCAGAGCCGTTGCCTGGAAGTACCGACTCCAAAAGCAGGGTTCGGGCGGTGCGTTTCCGGGTGATGAAGGGCGGCGGTATTGATGAATCGGGCCGGCCCCGGCCGGTTCCAACGGATCGTACCCTGGAAATCCCCTGTGACGAGGTTTTTATCGCCGTAGGGGAGCGGGTTCTTTCGGAGGCGGTCACCCAGGCTGGGTTCCGGCTAGAACGGGATGGACGCATCATTGCAAACCATATCACGGGCAACATTGCAGGAAATCTCTATGCCATCGGTGATGCGGTAACCGGACCCAGTACGGCAGCGGAGGCCATGGGGCTTGGCAAGACCGTTGCCCGTGCAATTGACCATGCCCTGATGAACCGGGATATCTTCTCTGAGCTGTATAAGTCCTATTCTTACTCTATGACTATCCCGCTGGAACCCAACTTGAGTCCCATGGGAAGGGCAAAGCTTGTACCCCCTGAAGAACGGCGGGGTAATTTCCAGGAAATTTCTCTTGGGTTTAGCGGGGAAGAAGCCATCCGGGAGGCCCAGCGCTGTCTGCGCTGCGATGTCCGTTCTAACGCCATGAGCCCCTGGCGATAGGAAAAGGAGAACTGCAATATGAGTACCTTAGTAGAAAACCAGGTTCAGATAACTATAGATTCACGCCCCCTCTCGGTTCCTGCGGGGACAACCATACTTAAGGCGGCAGAGCTGGCAGGTATTAAGATTCCAACCCTCTGCCATTTGGAGGGGGTATGTTCAAACGCATCCTGCGGAGTCTGCGTGGTAGAGGTTCTGGGCGCCAAGAGCCTTCTGCGTTCCTGTGTGCAGGCCGTCACTCCGGACATGCACATTATAACCCACAGCCAGCGGGTCATGGCAGCCCGTAAGACAGCGGTGGAACTGCTTTTGGCTAACCACCCAGCGGACTGTCAGACCTGCCTTCGCAATGGCAGCTGTGAACTCCAGGAAATGGCACGACTCCTGGGTATTAGGGAGCGCCGGTTTCCCCGCACCCGTCCCATACTTCCACCGGATACTCAGGGCTGGGGCGTCCAGCGGGAATACGATAAATGTATCCTCTGCGGCCGCTGTGTGGCGGTCTGCCGGGAACTCCAGACCGTGTCTGCCATAGACTTTGTCGGCCGGGGTATTAAAACCCATGTGGGGTCCTTTATGAACCGGGCCCTTTCAGAGTCGGTCTGTGTCTCCTGTGGCCAGTGTACCCTGGTCTGCCCAACCGGGGCTCTCACCGAACGGGACCAGACAGAAGAAGTCTTTGGACTGCTTCATAATCCTGATAAGGTGGTCATCGTTCAGACCGCACCAGCCATAAGGGCCTCTATCGGGGAGGCCCTCGGTATGGAAAGTGGATCCCTCGTAACCGGCCAGATGGTGGCAGCCCTCCGGCGTCTCGGCTTTGCCTATGTTTTCGACACCCAATTTGCAGCAGACCTAACCATTATGGAGGAGGGCTCTGAACTGATAGAGCGGCTCCATTCAGCCCGGGAGGGCAGGCCGGCAGCACTTCCCATGATAACCTCCTGCTCCCCTGGCTGGATCAACTTTATAGAAACCTTTTACCCAAGCCTCACGGACCATCTTTCGACCTGTAAATCCCCTCAGCAGATGTTTGGCGCAGTGGCTAAGACCTATTGGGCTAAAAAGATGGGCCTTGATCCCACCCGGGTCGCGGTGGTCTCTATCATGCCCTGTACGGCTAAAAAGTATGAGGCGAAACGGCCAGAAATGCGGTCCGCCTGGCAGTGGTGGAACAAACAGGGGAAGGCCTATGAACCCTTCTACGATGTGGATGTGGCCCTCAGCACCCGGGAACTGGCCCGGATGATCCAGCGGATAGGCCTCGATTTCAGCCGGATTCCCTCCGAACCCTTCGATGATCCTCTGGGCAGAAGCACCGGGGCAGCAACGATTTTTGCCACCACGGGGGGCGTCATGGAAGCTGCGGTTCGCACCGCCTATGAGATCATAACTGGCAAAGGTCTGGAACATCTGGAACTGGAAGCTGTCCGTGGTATGGAACAGATTAAAACCGCAGAGCTCGATCTGAATGGGACTACACTCAAGGTTGCGGTTGCCCATACCCTTAAAAATGCCCGGATCGTACTGAATGAGATCGCGGCAGGTAAAAGTCCCTATGCCTTTGTGGAAATCATGACCTGCCCCGGTGGTTGTGTCGGCGGCGGAGGTCAGCCCCTCGGTCCCAGCAAGGATAAGATTGCAAGCAGGCAAGCCTCAATCTATGCAGAAGATCGGCACTTGCGGATACGAAAATCCCATGAAAATCCAGAAGTGCAAACCCTTTATCAGGAATTTCTGGAGAAACCCCTGGGGCATCTCTCACACGAACTGCTCCATACATCGTATAAAAGGCACGTATAAAAGGCAATCTATTTGACAAATTTAAAAACCTGAATAACAGTAATAACTATGAAAAAATTACAGATAACTACAATCCGGGGCCGGTTTCTTCTATGGACGGTCCCGGTTCTATTGTTTGCACTCACAGTCGTTGTAGCAGTGCTTTCATTGCTGTCCGACAGGATTATCCAGGAAGGGGCTGCTAAGACGGTATACCTGGCAGGGAAATCGATGGCAGCGGATATTCAGGCAAACCTGGAAGAAAAGGCCCGGGTGGTAAAAGCCCTCGCAGCCTCCCTCAATGCCCTCCAAACAGGGGGCTTCCAGGACCGTAACTTTGTCGGTTCCTTGCTTGCTTCGGTACACCATCAAAATCCAGATCTTTTTACCGTGTGGACCGTTTACGATCACAACCGATGGGATGGAAAGGATGCCCTCTTTGCAAACAAAAACGGTTGGGATGGGGCTGGTTCCTTTGGCCTTTATACCAGCATGACCGGTACGGAAGTATAGGTAATCCAGGATTATGATTTTTATGAAGAAGCCTATTTTGTTGAACCTAAAAATGCCGGGACCTTGCTTCTCATGGAACCCTATGAAGATGAGGTAGATGGGATTCACATAATTAACACCAGCATCGCCTTACCCCTCTATGATCAAAACAAGACCTTCCTCGGTGTCTGTGGTGTAGATACATCCCTTGATATGGTCATAAAACAGGTGCAGAATTTCCGTTATGGTCCCTCAGGTTATGCGCTGCTCCTGTCCAGCGGGGGTACGATTTTATCCGACCAGAATGAAGAAAGAATAGGTAAACTTTTCACTGAAGTATTTCCACCGGATCTGGTTGCAGCCCTTGAACAGCATCTAAAAAAGGGAAACGAAAGTGAACTTACTAAACGGTTAACGACCTGGCACACAATGGGAAACAGGAGTTATTATTCCCTCTTTTTCCCTATCAATCTTAATGAAGGTACAGGCCAATGGCTGTGTGCTGTCATGGTACCCCAGGATGAACTCCTGGCGCCCCTATATCTCTTCCGAACCATCAGCATAGGTGGAGCCCTCATTATCTTCTTGTTTACCCTTTTAGTGATCTTTATCATCACAACCCAGACCGTAAAACCCCTTAAACTCTTTCATTCCCTCCTCGAACCAGTAGGAAAGGGAGTTTTCACCGTTCGATTCCAGGGGTTAAGCACCGATGAAATTGGTGAGCTTGGCAAAACAATGGACGACCTCTTAGAAAAACTGTCCATCCTGATCAACCGAATTAAGGCCGCTGCTGCAGCTCTGGCCTCCCTGGAAGACCTTTCAAATCAGCAGACCGAACAGACCGGTGTGGATGTAGAACAAATTGCGGAGGCCATTGCCAGTATGCAGCAAGCCCTG
>Ga0208461_1003266_pt1 | contig 12400 bp, 3 predicted proteins | sample AD_JPNTR4_MetaG_FD_184448 | JGI IMG/M metagenome (GOLD analysis project Ga0208461, IMG submission 184448) | Active sludge microbial communities of municipal wastewater-treating anaerobic digesters from Japan - AD_JPNTR4_MetaG (SPAdes) (version 2) | ecosystem: Engineered > Bioreactor > Anaerobic >... | reverse complement strand
GAACGTGCGAGTTTTGTCGAAAATTGGCCGCTCTTTGAACCACCGCACATCGGGAGTCCCGTGGAAGAGGACGGGCGAGTCATAGTCATTCCGCAAAGCCGCCTCGTCCACCATTTTTTCAAGCCGCTTCGCCGTCTCAGGGTTGCGTTCAAGCCACGCCGCAACGGCCTTGTCTCGCTCGTCTTTCTCTGTTTTGCGCAGAAGCTCAACGAGGTTATCGCTGCCTCGGTCGCCCTTTTCGACGGCTTCCATGTACTCGGCATCCAGGGTGACGCCGGGGAGTTTGAAGCGGATGTCGTCACTCGCCTCATTGAACCGCTCGGACGGCGGGATCACGTTGCCGGCGTCGTCGTAGGTCACGGGGTCGGCCGACTTGATCTGCGAAGGGGAGAATGGAACGTAAACCAGCCCATCAATATCTGTGCGTCCTTCTGGCGTTTCGCGCATCACTACACCATCGTATCCAGCATTCTGTAGCCGTGACACTTCATCGAAAGTGTTCGCTCGCAGAGATTTCCAGTAAGAACGGCTTTCGGGCCTGTATGGGTTAGCCATTCTGACAAAAGCGCCAAGCACGCGGGCGTTGTTTCCAAGCGCCCGTACGTTGGCTTGGAGTTGAGCAAAAGCTTGCGCGTACGATTTGTTTTCGGCGAAATACATCGGAATGCGAGGAGTGATGATTGCGGGGTCATCAAACACGACGCCACCCCGCTCCCACCTCCAACCCATCGGCGCCGTCCCATGCCACACCGGCCCGACATTGTACCCCGCCGCACGCGCCCGATCCATAACCATTCTTTCAAGCCGCTTCGCCGTCTCAGGATTGCGTTCAAGCCACGCCGCAACGGCCTTGTCTCGGCCATCTTTCTTTGTTTTGCGCAGAAGCTCAACGAGGTTATCGCCGTCTCGGTCGCCCTTCTCCACGGCGCTCATATACTCGGCATCGAGGCTGACACCGGGAAGACGGAAGAGCGGCTGTCCCTGCATCACGGACTCGCGCATGGCTGGCGTGACGGGGAGGGAGTGGACGTTTATATTGGGAAGTTTGCCGTATTCGATGTCGCCTCCCAGTATGCGGGCGGTAAGCGGCGAAGTCTTATTGGCGGCGGTTTGGAACGACACGCCTTCATTCATTTCGCGCAATATATCGCGAAGTTGACTTTTCGCGGTCGCGTTGATGTCGCTGCGCTTGTATTGAGTCTCGACTTCCTTGTAGGACAGTTCAGGTCCGACGTACTTTTGCGGAGCTGTCAGCCTCGTCGTTTCGTTTATGCCTACATCCTCCACCCGCGCCCCGAACTTCTTGCCGATGTCGTTGGCGATGGAGGGGAGTATCTGGTCGTAGAACGTCCTCATGCCCTCGCCGCCGATTTTGAGGTTGTCGCCCTTGATTTCTCCGGTTCTCTCTGACGATTCCACGATCTGCTTTGCCAGTTCTTTACCGATGTAGTCGGCAACCTTATCCGGCGACACCATTTCAGTGATGAGTTGCTGGCCGTTCTTCATGGCCTTGATGGACACCTGTTCGCCAGCGTCGGAGGTTGCCATCTTCGTCCACTTGATGCTATCCACCTGCTTGCTCAACTCATACCGCTCCGCCTGCTGCTCGCCCGTTGTCCACGCCACCCTGTCGAAGCCGTTTTCGGCCGCCCAGCGCAGCATCCGCTTGAACGCCAGCCGCGCCCAGCCTTTCGAGGTGTCCTTAAAGGGGGCGTCGGGGACGCCCTCCGACCGCTTGCCGCGCATCTCGGGTTTCTTGTACGTCTCGTCAACTATGCTCTTGTCCTCCGCAGACAATTCGGTGTAGCCCTTTCCGAAATAGCGTTTTGCCATGTCGTCTTTGACGCTAATCTCGGTCGCCGCGTATCCCTTCTCCCGTCCGGCCTGATGCCAGTCGCTCTGAACCTCTTCGAGGAACAGAGTCTTATCCCCGTTGGCGGCTTGCCTCTCATTGAAGCGGACATGGGCGAGAATGTTCGGCTCGGAGAAGTGGGAAGAACGGAAAGAGTTTTTAATACCCGCTTTGCGGTTCATCATTCCAGCAACTGCCTCAGCGGCGCTTCTGCTGCTATACAGCCCGATAAACTCCTCCTCCTCGCTGTCCCATATCTGATATCCGATACCAACGATGTCTTTCACGTTGTAGCGTTCAGCCTCAGTCGGCAGCGTCAGCAGCAGCTCCCGGTAGTTCTCGCCGCCGGGAAGCTGGTACTGCTCGAACTTCGTGGCATTATCGAGGTCTTTCCCGATGCGCAAACGCCGCGCGAGCTGTTCATATCGGGCGTCTTGTTCAGGCGTCCTATCGCGCCCGAGTCGTGCAAGTGCCGTCAGCTCTTCCTGCCTGTCAAGCTCCGCCTGCGTCTGCCCCTTCACCACCTCCCGGATCTCCACGTCCTTGACCGCGGCCATCACCTCGGCCTTGGTCACGAAGTCGCCGGGGTTCTTCCCGTCCAGAAATTCCCGCAGGCCCGTCCACTCGATCTCATCGGCCTTGACGCCGGAGCGGGACGGGTCGATCAACCCGCGCAGGGCCATAACCGTCATCCGGTTGGGCATCTTGGCCTCTAGCGTGCGCCGGAGCTGGCTGAAGAAGACCGGCTCGGCGTCCAGGGTGACGCCGGGGAGACGGAAGCGGATGTCGTCACTCGCCTCATTGAACCGCTCGGACGGCGGGATGATGCGTCCGGCGTCGTCGTAGGTCACGGGGTCGGCGGACTTGATCTGCTCCGGCGAAAACGCAATATAGACGTTGTGAACAGGCCCCTTCTCCGTAGCCTCATAGGTGTCCTTCGTCCGGTAGACGATCATGCCGTCATGACCTTCCGCCTTCGCCTGCCTGATCTGCGCCTCTTGCGTCGCATTCCCTCCACGCTTTCCCCAGCCGACGCCATCAGCGAAGACCAGCTTGGGATTCTCAAGCTTCAGCCGGAACGAAAGAATTCTCGGCTCCGCGTTTTGATAGTCGAATGCCCGACGAGCGTCCGCGTACGTGCTGGCGACCGCGCGGTTCTCCGTAAAAAAAACCGGGACGGATTCAGAACCTTCGACCGTGTTTTTGCGAGCAGCCTCCAAAAGCCTCATGTACTTTTTTGTCGGATGGTCGGGACGTTTTGCCTCGGCTGCCATCTTGGAATAAAGCTCTTCCTGAAGGCCTGTATCCGCAATCGTCTCGAACGTGCGAGTTTTGTCGAAAATTGGCCGCTCTTTGAACCACCGCACATCGGGAGTCCCGTGGAAGAGGACGGGCGAGTCATAGTCATTCCGCAAAGCCACCTCGTCCACCATTTTTTCAAGCCGCTTCGCCGTCTCAGGATTGCGTTCAAGCCACGCCGCAACGGCCTTGTCTCGGCCATCTTTCTTTGTTTTGCGCAGAAGCTCAACGAGGTTATCGCCGTCTCGGTCGCCCTTTTCGACGGCTTCCATGTACTCGGCATCCAGGGTGACGCCGGGAAGACGGAAGCGCAGCTCCGGGGCATATCGCGTGTTGTCGGTACATGAAGCCTCAATCACAGCCTCGCCCTTAGTCTTAAACTCGGAGTGTCCGTTCGGGGTGGTGTCGACAACGCCGTTCTCGTGGCTGAAATAGGAGCAGCGCCAAGGGTTCTCGGTATTACGTGTGTTGAAATGAACGACGTTCACGATACCTTTACCGGCAAGCCTGTCCCCGTTCTTCTCCGTCCATGTGTGGATAAAGGGCAACACCCGAGGGGCGCTTTCCGCCCACACCGTCACGGCCTGCTTCCACGCCTTCATCTCATCCATGAACCGCTTGATTTCGGCCTTGAACTCCTCGGGTCCGTTCATGTCTTTGCCGTGCTTCAGCGATGCGGGACGCTGCGGGAAGGGCGCCTCCACGGCCCTCATGTACGCCGCGTCCTGCTCAGGCGTCACGGCGCGACGGAACATGGCGTCACCGTCCTCGCGCCACGCCTCCCTGCGCTCCTCGTTCCTTGCCACGCGGTCGATCTCGTCCTCGGCTGCGTTCAAGCCAGCGGCTAACTCGCGCATGGCATCCGCATCCTGCAATGCGCTGGCCAGCCGCAGCTTCTCGCGATCCTTGTCGGTCAGCTTGGAAGCGTTCACCTGCGCGTCGATGGCCCTCACGCCGTCAGCAGGCACGGTCACGTCCCTGTAGCCGGGAGTACCGTCAGGGTTGGCGGGGTAAGGTGCGAGCCGCTTGGTTCCCTTCTGTTTCTCCTTGAACGCACGGAACTCGGCCTTGCCGTCCTTGCCGTAACCCTTGACCTCGCCAGAGTAGACGGTGCCGTCATCTGCCGTGGCGACGGCCTTCGCGCCTGCCGGTACGCGCTCGGCAACGTCCTTTCGCGCCCCGCCGATAGTGTTGGCGTTCTCGCTGCCGGTGGAAGCCTCTTTGGCCGACTGCGCCGTCTTTCTCAGCGCGGACACCTGCCCGGGCGTGCGTCCCTTGCGGTCGAGCGCAGGAGCAGCCTCTTCCGCAGGCTTCGATTCCTCTGCCTTGCCTGAGCCTTCCTGAGCGGCCTTCCACTTCGCGTACTCTTCAACGTGGTTGTCATTCTGCCAGCCAGAATCGTCTAACCGCAAAGGCATCTGCACGACGTACTCGCTCTCGCCGTTCAGAAGCATCGGAGAACCCTTGCCGCTGACCCGCATCACCGGCGTCGCGTTCCCGGTCTTGCGCAGGAACGTCAGCGCGTCCATCAGGTACTCGGGGTTGTAGATGCCCAGCTCGAATCCGGGGGTGTCTCCGAGAGAGGAGTACGATCCGCCCGTATCCTTGGTTGCTCCGGTCTCGATGAACTCCGTCGTCACCTCGACCTTCCCGTCGGCGGTCAGCCACAGCCTGACGAAGGGTGGTGGGGCCTTTTTGTCAACGTCCTTGTAGACGGAGAGCGCCTGCGTCAGCTTGCGCGCCAGCTTCGCGGAGTCAACTTTGACCGCCAGCGCGTCGGCTGGGTCTGGATTCGGAACCTTCCCCTCCTTGTAGCCTGGGACGACCTGCGTGTAATTCGGGTATCCGCTGTCGTCCTTCTTGGGCTTGGCGTTCTTCTTGCCGATCATCACGGCCAGCCGCCACCCGTCGGTCGCCACGGCCTCGCCCGCCGCGCCGTTCCAGTGGGGGTCGAGAATCGGCTTGCGCGTCTGGTCTTTGGATGCGAAGGGTTGCAGGAGCGCCTTGATCTCAGCCGTCATCGCGTCGAAGTTGACGGTGCGGCCAAGGCGGACGGGGGCTTTAGGCTCCGGCGTCGGCTTCTTCTCGGATGACGGTGCGGAGTACGGCGCGGCGGGGAACTTCTTCGCCTTGTCGCGGAACCGCTGCAACGACGGCTTGCTGTTGATTATCGTGAAGGTGCCGTCTCCTGGGACTTCGATGGAAACCATGACGTAACGAGAAAGTTCACGCTTCTCTTTCAGTTTCACTAGCACACCTTCCAGCTGTTTGACAGCCTCGTCTCTCTTTGCCCATTCCTTACTGTCAATGGTTGATAAGTTGCGATACTCAACCGCCTTCGTGTGCGCTTTGTCAGCCGCCTTGTACTCTTCCTCCTGCGCCTGAGACCAGTTTCCGCTTTCCTCGGCCTCATCCGGTGCCGCTTCGATGGCCTTGTCGATCTCTGCGAGGAGGAACTTCTTCTGCTCCTTGGGCGTGATTGAAGGCTTGTCCTTGGACGGCACGCTGACGGTCTTGTCTCCGTCCGGCTCCGTCTCGACCTTCACGGCGGTAGTGGTGGCGTGATCGGACGGTACGGCGTCAGGTTTCAGCTTCCCGGTAAGCGCACGCAGATAATTCTCGTTTGTTGCGTTCGCTCCGGGGGCATCCTCTCGCCTCGGAATCGGCTTTAGGAACGCCTTATAACTCTTTGCGCTAAAAGCCGTGCTTGCCAAACGCCGGATGTCTGGGTCATCTTCAAAACGCTTCTCGATCTCGTCAAGGTCATCATTGGACACGGCGACACGTTCGCCTCGTTTAATCGCCGACCACTTTTCAGCCACCTTGTCGGCTTGCGCGGGCTCTACTTTGTCTATACTTTGTCTATTCTTTGTCTGCGCTGTGGCAGTTGGAGCGGCCTCGCCCTTCTCATCCGGCACGATCTCGAAATTCTCTTCGGTCCAGTTAGCCGTCTCCTCCGGATGCGCCGCCACATACTCCAGCATCGCCTCTTCACTGGGGAAGGTCATCTTCGCCACGTCCGCAGTTTTGACTTCAGGCGCTGGAGAAGGGGGTTGACCCGCCGCCTCGGAAAAAGGAACGGCTTCTTCCTTTTCGGAACGCGGCGTTCCTTTTTCAGTGCGTTCTATCGCGTTTTGCGGCATGGAAATATCTTCCCGCACCGAGTCATACACCTTCGCCGCCTTGCCGATGTCGCCCTTCGCCGCCCGCAGAGACTCGATCCACGCCTGCGGGTCTTCCGCCATGCGCTTCTGCGATTCGGCGTTCAGGTCAACAGCGGGGGCTTCCGCAGACACGGGAGCCTGCGGCGTGTAGGACTCCTCAAGCTCAAGCACCTTCCGCTCGTAGGCGCTCTGCTCCTCGGCCTCGCGCCGTTCTCCCTCGCGCCGCTGATACCCTTCCGCGACCTCGCGCCCCGCCGCTTCCATCGCCCCGGTGTCAACTTCCACACGCCGCGCCGATCCGCCATCGCCCATCACGCTCTGCTGGGCCTCCCACATGAGGACTTCTATCTCTGAATCGCTGTAGCTCAGTTGCGGGTTCACCTTGCGCAGGCGCCCGCGCAGCCAGCTTACCGCGTCCTGATACGTGGATGGGTCTGCCGTCCGGTTCTCGTAGGCGTGCGCCAGCCCCTCCTCGACCAGCAGGGCCTTGTTCCCGCTGTAGCCCAGCTTCTTGGCACGCGCTTCAAACTCTTCCGCCGTCCTGCCGCCGACGTTCTTGGCGAAGTCCTCAACGGCCTCTCTGGAACCGAACGTCTTGCGAAGCCCCTCGTGGATTCCAGCCTCGTGCATGATCGTCCGCAGCGCGTCCTGCGGCGACTTGATGTTGTCCAGAACCAGCGCGATCTTGCCGCCCGGCATCCGCACTCCGGGGGAACGCGGGTCAAAATTGGGGTTCTCCGTGAGTTCCGGGTGGGCCTGCACCAGACCGTTCACGCTGTCGAACACGTCAAGATCGAGGTTCCCGGCCAGCCGCTGTGCCGCGTTGCCTACGAACTTCATCTTGTTCGCACGGCGGTTGCCCAGCACCTGCAACTCCACCGACCGTTGTTTCGCAGCCTCCACCGCGTCCCCAACGCTTGCGAACTCTGCCTTGCCGCCCTCCGGGTCGTACATCGTGACCCTGCCGTCCCCGGTCGATGCCAGCCCGATCCCGCTTGCCGGGTCGATATGCACCTGCCCGTCGTCGGCGATGTCGCCCGGGATCTTGAAATTCGGTTTGATTCCGTTACGTTCGGCGTCGAAATGGTAGCCTTCCTGCTCGATGATCTCGTCCGCCGCCGCAGAAAGCCTGCCGCCGAGCCGTCGCATGATCTTTGCCGCCTTCTCAGGCTCCATTTCACGCTGGATGAACACCTCGTACAGGTAGTCCTTCTCCTTGGCGTTCAACCCGGCAATGGTCTCTTCGTTGACGTTCGCCATGCGCAGGGCGTTGTCAACGGCCCTTGTCCTGCTCTTTTCGGCTTTGAGGCTCTGAACCGTCGATATGCCGCCCTGCAAAGCGAACATGCCGAGAAGCCCCAGCGCGATCTCGGTGTGCGTCTCCAGCTTCTTGGCGTCTCCCCAGTATTCCGCAGACGCCTTGCGGATGCCCTTGTTCTCGGAATCCTTCTTGTCCAGCCCGAACACGCCGGTGGCAAGGTCAAGCTCTTCCTCGAACATTTCAGGGATGAAGCCCTGGAACTGCGTGTACACGGCCATTTTCCGGTACGCCTGTGCGGTGCCGAGAACGGCCCTCCCCGCGTCGGTGTCGTTCATGCGGCGCACGGCGGCGCGCATGGCGTTCCTCATTCCGCTGGAAACGGATTTCCCTGCGGCCTTTCCGAAGACCCAGCCCAAAACCTCGCCGCCGGCCATCTCGATTGCGACCTCACGGCCTGCGTTTGCCGCCGCCTTCAGCGCAGCCTTCCCGCCTGAGTCGCCCTCAGACGCCACGAACACGTTGCCCTCGTCGTCCACGTCGTAGGTGTCAGCCGTGAGGTCTTTGTACGTCGCCACGCCGGAGCGCAGCAGAGGCAGCGCGGCCTTCGTCGCGTGTTTTGCAAGTCCTGTCAGCTTGCCCGCTGCGGCAATCTTTCCGCCACCCGCAAAGGGGAGCATGTAGCCCACGTTCTCCACCGTGTAGCTCACGGCCCTGCTGTGCCACGGCTGGAAGCCAGTCTCAAGCCGCTCGGAAGCGGCCCGCTTGCGTTCCGTCATACCGGCCAGCGTGTCGTTGGCCACCTTGCGCACCGCAGCGGCGCGAACCTGCGGGTCGTCCGTGGTCTTGACGATCTGGTCGATTGCCGCCACGTCTTCCGGCTTGAGGCTCCTGGCCCACTTGGAAAAGCCGCTGGTGCCGATGAATGAGTTGATCTCGTCGTTGGAAGCCTCCGTCAGCCTGCCGAGTTCGGCCTCGCGCCGCTGGGCGTCGATCTTCCTTCCGACGTTCGCGCCGGTGACAGACTCCAGCACACCTCGCGCGGTGTCCCATCCGCCCTCCGCCTTCTCGCCGGTCTCCTGTTCAACGCGCAGGCGGGCGCGCTCGCCGACGGTGATGCGGCCAGGCTCCACGCCTTCAAACCCCGCAAAGGGGTCGTTGGCAGTTTCAACACGTTCCACACCCTCAAAACCCGCAAAGGGGTCATTGCCAATGGTACTCATGCGAATTTCCTTTACGCGCGTCAACCTATTTCAAAAACTCCCCAAAGAGGCGAATGAACTCCGCCTCCGACTTCTCTTTCTTCTGTTTGAAGTATTCGCGGACCTTCTCTTTGAAGTACTCTTTGGGGTCGATGGGAAGTTTCGTCTCGGGGTCCTCTCTCGGCTCGAGGGAGTCGGCGTGAATCTTTGCGATTGCCTGTCTGTCTTCATCCGTCAAACTCTCCTCTTGCTGTTTAGTAAACCGCAACTCCACCGCCGCAGGCTGTTTATTTCTGCCGAGTCTCTGCGTGTCTTTGCCGGGTTCCACATTGGCCTTGCCGCGTTTACCGTCCGCACCCGCCTCAAAGAGAGGTGTCGAAGACGGCGTTGTCCAGCTTTTCTGTTTTCCTACATTCTTTGTGGCCGGTTGTGAGGCGGGGGCTGAACCACCCGCCTTTTTTGTCGAGGCCACGGCGTTCTGTCTGCGCCTAGCTTGTTCGGCGGTCAGTTTCTCTGCCACGGGGGGTTGTTCCACTACGGGTATTTGCCCCGTAGACGCGGTTGCGCTCTGTGGGGCGGGGGCGCCAGATGCCTCCGGTGTCGCCGCTTTGTCTCCCCCGATTTGGATGTTGTACTTCTCCTGTAGCATCGCGCGATTTTTCGGGGTATCCGGCATTCTCGCCGTCTGCCCGTTGATCGTGACAACCAGCTTGTCTTTGTCAAGCTTCGCTTCGACCTTTGGAGATTGCCCCGCGGGCGCGGCCCCTGCGCCGGAAGGTGCGGGAATGTTCTCGCCATACGCAGAATAGATGGCTGCCTCCTCGTCCTGGTCAAGCTGCATAAGCCGGTCTTTCCGTTTCTGATACTCCTTATCGCCAAGCATCACTTTCGCATCCTCCGGCGCAAGCTCTTTCAGAATAGCGGAACGTTCTCTTTCAATCCGGCCAAGTTTGATATTCAAAAGCATTTTTCCGGCCTCGGAGAGTTTCTCCGCGCCGGCTTTGGAATGTCCATAGTTGTCATACCGAGCCCTTTCGCGCCGTTCGGTCAAAAGGTCTTTCGCCGCTTCTTCTCCGAATACCCCCGGCATCGAGCGCATGATAGCTGCTTGGACATTTGCCGGTGTAACCTCCTGAACAACCTTGCCGTCCTTTAGCACATCCGTCACGAACGATCCATCCGGGGCGAAATACATTCCCTGAAACGGGATTCCGGTCTCTTTCGCGACTGCCTGAACAACACTCAGCGGAACCACGCCGCCGCTCTCCATGCCGATCTTCATTGCGGATGCAAGCGCCGTCTGTGCTAGACGCTTGCGTTCTGCAATCGTTTGACGTTCCTGTTCGGCGAGTGTTTTGAACTGGGCAAACCGTTCCTTTTGAAACGCAATAGCCTCCTCGTTCTCGCGTATCTTCTGTTCGTTGAGAGCATCCGCCCAAGCGTCCTGCTTACCCAAGCGCTGTTGCTCAAACGCCGTGTTCAGAACGTCTTGACCAAACTTGCGCTCCTGAAGGCCAAACTGCCTATCGGCATTGAGCTGTTCCATTGCGATGCGAGAGCTAGCTATATCCTGATTGGCCTGAAAGCGCTGTTGCTGAAGCGCCATATCTTCTCGCTGAAGCTTCAGCCTTTCAGCAAACTGACGGTCTTGCTGGGCAAGTGAAGCCGCCTGCAAGCCTAAGCCTGCTCGCCGCGCCCGTTGCTCCTCTCTCGCGTTATCGCCTTCAAACGCACCTGCTGCCGCTCCTAAAGCCGCCATAACATGCCTCCTTGCTGAATCATGTTTACATCATAGGTGTAAACCTTGCGCCGATCAACCGAAAATAGCGTTCACCAGTCCACCAGTACCGGCAAGCTGACCCCAACCCTGAGAAACCTGAGCGTAATACTGCGCCGCCGTCTGCTGCGCGCTCGCCAGCGCGTTGGCCGCGTTCACCTGCAACCCAGCCGCGCTGATCCCGAGTTGCCCTGCTCCCTGCGACAACTGCCCCGCGTTCGTGTAGGCGTTCGCCTGAGAAGCTCCCAACTGTCCAGCCAAAGCGTTGAGTTGACCGGCCTGCCCGTACAGTTGCCCTTGATTGGCAGTTATGCCAGCGGCCTGATTGACCATGCCGCCGCCCTGCGCCTGCATGGCCCCGCCCTGCGTCATGATGCCCGAGCCGGTCGTTGCAAGGTTCTGCGCCACACCGAATCCGCTCTGCAACGCGCCAAGGCGCTCTGTGACGCCAATCTGACGCGCCCTTGTCTTCGCACCGGCAAGCGACGTGGCGAGAAGGCTGGCGTACCTCTCCCACATGCCCGCGTACCTGCCGGAACCAACGTCCACGCCTGAACGCGAGAGGTCGCGCTTCATCTGGTCGGCCACATTCTTGTAGCTGCTCTGCACGTCGGAAGCCGCCATCGACACGTACCGGTCGGGATTGATCGCCATGAGCGCGCTGATGTACTGCCCCGCCAGCCCGCCAGCGTTCTGGTTGAGACCCATGATGTCATTGGCGCTGCCCATGTAGTTCTGCCCGTACCCGTACAGGTTCAGCCCCTGCCCGTAAAGCTGCTGCCCGTACTGGTTCAGTTGCGTTGCGAACGGTGAGAGCGACTGCGCCGTCTGGTTGACTTGTCCTGCCGCGTTGTTGACGTTGGTGATTGCCGTACCGATTCCAGCGGCTGATTGAGCTGCTTGACCGGCATACTTGTTCATGTTGGTGATATACGACTGAGCGTTTGCAGCAGCCTGATTCGCCGCCGAAACACCGCCCTGTGCCGCGCTGATGCCTCCCTGTGCCGCAGAGTCGGCCGCATTCATGTACGCAGCCGCCGCGCTCCCGGCTGTTGCTTGATAATCTTTCCACCTCCAGTTCCCTGCACTTCCAGAAAGTCCGTAAACACCTAAAGGCATGTACCACGAGTCTGAAGTACGGTACACCGGTTTCACAGTATCCAAGATTCCCATAACTCACCAGCCTTTCCGACTAAACCGCCATAAGCACGGCTATCTTCGCCAACGCCGCCTTCAAGTCCCTGTCCATTATCTGATGCGCCTTCTGCAATTCAGCGAGTTGAGACGCCAGACTCGCTATATTCTCGTTCAGGCGCATGACCGTATCGCGTGTCGCCTGATCCTTCACGCCTGCTGTGGAAACCTTGCCGTGAGGGAGTGACTTGATCGTAATCATTGCGCAAGCCCTTCCATTGATGTCGAAACGACCGCCTCTGTCACGTCCGACTGGGATTGAACCTCGATCTCGACATATTTTTCCGGTCTCGCCATCGGAAGCCTGAATCCGTTCTGGTTTCGCGCATAGACGGAAGCCGTAGGGGTTACGGGAGAAGGAGCGTCAGGTGAACTCGACATGTAGATGCTGAGCGTCACATGATAGGCGTCCGCGTAGACTCGTGCCGAAGACGGGTTGAACGGTTTTGAGGCCACGTACCGCTTGCTTCTCCACGTCATCATCTTGTTTGCAGTCCCGCCTTCCCACTTGTAAATCGCGTCAGTGTCCTGTGTGAACTTCGCGTAGAACTCGGTGGGGGCAAGAACAGAGTGCGTGAATGTCGTATCGGCTGAAGCCAGATTGGTAGCCGCCGCGTCGTAGTACCATCCGTTGAACACATAGCCGTTCTCAAC
>Ga0208461_1003265_pt1 | contig 12408 bp, 7 predicted proteins | sample AD_JPNTR4_MetaG_FD_184448 | JGI IMG/M metagenome (GOLD analysis project Ga0208461, IMG submission 184448) | Active sludge microbial communities of municipal wastewater-treating anaerobic digesters from Japan - AD_JPNTR4_MetaG (SPAdes) (version 2) | ecosystem: Engineered > Bioreactor > Anaerobic >... | reverse complement strand
TTCGCAACCGGGTCACCACCACGGCACCGATTTCGATGACCGGTTTCAAGAAACTGGCTCGGGTAAAGCCACCATCAGTAACAATCCAAAGCTGCTTTCCAAGGTTTTTACAGCCCTCATATGCCCATTTCGCCAATTCCGCTGCCGGTTCGGTTTTACTGTTGAAGGACAGAGCGACGGTTTGGACATCGTTGGCTTTGATGTACATCCTTGCCAACAGGGGCCAGCCGATGGTTCCAAAGGTTTTGTGCCTGGCGATCGCCGACAATGTGCCCCTGAGATGGCCGTAAACAAACTTCCGTCCGGCATGGGAGTGGGGTTGCGATGAATCCCTGCCCCCATTACCTTGGGACCGTAGCGGGGGGGCGGGCTGTCATCAATTGCCTCGAGAACCGTATTCGTGTTTTTATAAATTCTGCGTATCATTATCTCAAACAATGCGGCCGCGATATTTTCAATTTTGGGGGCCAGAGAACCGATAAAGGAATAGTAGGCTTTGTAACAACGATTAATGCCTGTTGCTCGAAGCCAGCTTGCAACGGTTTTCGACCTTTTGTGAAGAGCATGGCCGTGAATAGGATGCTCAATCGCCAAGCCGAGCGTTGATGCAGGGTGCCGCTCAGCGCGATAACCGTTACGTACCAGAAATCCGGAAAAATCCATTTACTCAACATCGGCTCTCCTTTCCTACAATGTCTTTTTTGTCCATTAGACAAGTCGGAAGGATGAGCCATTTTTATTTACAGTATCTGTTGTTAAAGAGCTAAACCGATGTCATTTTTCTTGGAAAGTACAGTCAGTGAAGGACTTGAGGGATATTATCCCCATTCATGAGGCCTATATCGGCAACTTCCTGCGGCGCTGGTACTGCCCAACTCGATCAATGACCGATCGCTGCGAACGCTGCGAGGAAAACCGTATATCTGCAGAATTTTGAGGGAAAGCGAGAGTATGGCATGGAAATTTATTGGCCATGCCGCAGCGATTTTTGTAAAATTATCCATGCAGAGTTAGATGGGAATCGTATTTTTCAGCCGTGTAAATGGGAACTATCAGTCAAAACGAGTACTCTATGCACTTGACAAAACGTCCTGAAAAGTATTACGGAGGAGATCCCTGGACCATCGTGGAGGAAGGTTTTCACCCGGAAAAACAGCGTCTCAGTGAATCCATTTTTTCGGTGGCCAACGAACATATGGGTGTCAGGGGCTATTTTGAAGAGGGCTACAGCGGCGATCATCTGCTGGGCAGCTATTTCAATCACCTCTATGATTATCTTGCGATCAGCCATGACCAGTTTTTTAAGGGCATGATCACTAAAAGCGGCGTGATGATTAATGCGGTTGACTGGCTGTATACGCGCATCAGCATTGATGGGGAGCCGCTGGACCTTGCCGTGGCCCGGGTCAGCGATTTCAAGCGAGTTCTGGACATGAAAACGCTGGTGTATACTCGGTCATTTGTGTGGCATCTTCAGTCCGGCCGGCAGATACAAATGACGTTTATACGCTTTTTGAATATGCATACGACGAAAATGGGCTGTCAGCGCATAGTTTTTAAGCCGTTAAATTTTTCCGGAAACGCCGACATCGTGCTTGGGCTTGACTTTGCTACGCGTTATGAAATTGCTTCCGGCTGGACTCAGACACAAACGACCGGTTCGGCAGATTCAGACAAGGGGGAAAATTTCTGGAAGGAAGTCAAAAAGGACTCAGACGACAGAGGATGTCGGATTCTGGCACAAACAAAGGGGACGGGCTTTCAGCTGTATTCGAGCTTTCGCATGCTGACCGGGCAATCCGTTACGCCGCGCGTGCTGTCATGCGATAAATTCATCGGTCTTGGATTTTCCTTGTCCCTGGACGAAAACAAGGCGACCTGTATCGATAAGATCGTTTTTAATCAGTGGGCGAAGAACGACCACACCGAGGAAAACTGGGAACATGCAAGTACATCAGCCGCGATGTATGCAGAGGTTACTTTTGAGACAGCCCACAGTCAGCATGTCCGGTTCATGGAACGAATGTGGGATCGTTTTGGTGTTGACATTGACGGAGACGACGACGCGCTGCAGGGCCTGCGTTTTTCCATCCTGTCATGCTATCAAACCTATCATGGAGAAAATCCCCGTCTCAATCCGCTTTGCAAAGGCCTGACGGGAGAGGTTTATTTTGGCTGGGCGTTCTGGGATACGGAAATCTACTGTCACCGATTTCATTTGTTTGTCAATCCCCAGGCGGCCAAGAATCTGCTGATGTATCGCTATCACACGCTGGGGGAGGCACTTCGGCGCGCCCGGGATCTGGATTGTCAGGGCGCCCGATACCCGTTTGCCACTGTTTCAGGATATGAGGACTCGGGGACCTGGCAGCATGTGGACCTGGAACACCATATCAGCGGAGCGGTCGGCTATGCGATCTGGCAATATGACAAGATTACCCAGGATAAGGAGTTTTTGTATAAGGAAGGCATTGAGATGCTTGTTCAGATTTCCCGATTCTATGCGAGTGCGGGCGATTACAGTCCTTTGAACGGCGATTTTGGTCTGTACGGCGTGATGGGGCCGGATGAGTTTCATATGATGGTTAATCACAACTTCTATACAAATTATCTGGTGAAGAAGATGTTTCTCTTTACGCTTGAGGTGCTGGAAGAGATGAAACGAAATGCGCCGGACCAATACGATTTTGCCATCCAGAAAGTGGCGCTGGATCCCGCGGAACCGAAGGCCTGGAAAGACATGGCCCAAAAAATGCGCATTCATCAGGAGCCGGATACAAAAATATTTGAACAGCACGCCGGCTACTTTGACCTTCCGCATGTGGAGATTGCCGAGATTCCGATGAACGATATTCCCATTTACAAGAACTGGGCGTATATCCGCATCTTTCGGAAAAATATGATTAAGCAGCCGGATGTGCTGAACCACATGTTTTTCTTCAGTGAAGATTTTACTCTGGAGGAAAAGAAGGCCAATTATGACTTTTACGAGGCCCGTACCATCCATGAGTCCTCTCTGTCGCCATCGCTTCATTCTATTTTAGCGCTGGAGTTGGGAATGACCGATCAGGCCTATGCGTTTTTTACCTATGCGGCTCGACTGGATCTGGATAACTATAACCGCAATACCGAACAGGGCCATCATGCGACGTCCGCCGCAGGCGTCTGGGCGAATCTGGTTTTCGGTTACGGCGGTATGCGCAGCGACGGCCCTGTTCTTTCTTTTCGTCCCCAGATTGCGCAGGCCTGGAATCATTACCAGTTTAAGGTATATTATCGAGGGAGCATGCTGGAGGTTCTGGTGGACAAAACCCAGGCGACGTTGCGGTTGAGGGAAGGCAAGCCCGTTGAAATCAAGATATACGATACATTATATCGAATTGATTCAAAAGGGGTGCGGCTCCCTTTACTGTCTCAAACCCTTTAAACCAAGGAGGCGATGTATGAAAAATGCATACTGGATTGTGCTGGTGCCAGGGATCTTTTTTGCGGAGGCCTATGCATTTTCGCCTTACGAAAATTATTTATTGTCAGGAAAACCTACGCATGCGGGTTTAATCGCTCGCGCCAAGTCCGGTCAGGAAGACCTTCTGTCTGAACGGTTGTTCAAGTTATGCAAGGACAGGAAAAACGGAAAGATTAAGCAGGCGGGGATATCGAATCCGTCGGTTTTTAAAAGGCAGATACAGGGCGAAACATGGTTTCTTGTTTCTTTTCAATATGCAGGGGATAAACCCTATTTAACGGCGGCCCAATCATTCGAAACAGCCGTTCCCGAACTGAAAGATTTGATCGATCCGCACCCGCGAGCGGCGCGATACGGCCGCTGCTGGCTGCAGATGGAATGGATCAATTATATTCGCGGCCTCGATACAGAGCGGGAACCCACTCAAGTCCTGTCGATGGTTACAACGATAAAACCTGAAAAAGAAAGTGACTACCGCAGTCTGCACCAGACCGTCTGGCCGGGTGTGGTTGACCAAATGATTCGAGGAAACAACCGTAACTTTTGCATCTTTCTGGCAGAAATCGGAGATACATTGTATGAGTTTTTCTACCTGGAGTATATGGGCACCGATTCTGAACAGGATGATCAGATGAACAAAGAAGACCCGGTGAATCAGCGATGGTGGGCTCAGACAGGCCCCTGTCAGCAGCCCCTCCCGAGTGAAACAGAGATTTGGGCGTCTATGATTCCAGTCACAGATTCAACGCTTCAGAAGGAATCAAAAAATGATTAAGGCGCCGGTTGTTCTGCCTCTGGGTGTAACCATGCATCCGCTGGATGTCTGGGTATTTGCGAGCTATCTGGTGGTTCTTCTGTCCATTGGTGCATTTGTGAGTTATCGTCATCGCAAAAGCGAGGACTTGTTTCTGGGCGGCCGTTCGATGGGGTGGGGCAATGTAGGTTTAAGCATATTTGGAACTAACATCGGACCGACGTTTTTAATCGCCACCTGCGGAGCCGGGTATACCACCGGCATGGTGACGGCCAATTTTGAATGGATGGCGTGGATCTTCCTGTTTTTGCTGGGTATGGTATTTGTGCCGTTTTACCTGAATACGAAAATATCCACGATGCCGGAATTTATGAATAAGCGTTTTGGCCGCGGCTGTTATACTTTCATGTCTTTCTATGCCCTGCTGGGCACTGTCGTTTTGTGGATCGGCGGCACCTTGTTTGCCGGCGGTGCTTTGCTATCCCAGCTTCTGGGCTGGAAGTTGATGTCCTGTATCTGGCTGCTGGCCGCCATTGCCGCCAGTTTCACCATTGCCGGGGGCCTGGCGGCGGTCATGGTGACCGATTCGTTTCAATCTGTTCTGATAATTATCGGGGCGGCCCTGCTTTCCATCATTGCGGCAAGCCGATTGGACTCCTTTTCTTCCCTGGTTCGTATTCAATGCGGCAACACCCCTTCGGAATTAACATGGAAACTGCTGCATCCGGGCGGTTCGGACAATCCCTGGTATGCGTTTGTCCTGGGGTACCCTGTTCTTTCGCTGTGGTTTTGGTGTTCGGACCAGACGATTGTGCAGCGTGCCCTGGGCGCCCGGAATTTGAAGCAAAGCCAGGGGGGCACCTTATTGGCGGCATTTCTTAAAATCACTCCGCCGTTTATTTTTCTGCTGCCAGGCATTTTGGCCGCTCATCTGCTGCCCGGCATTGAAGACGATAAACAGGTGTTTTTAAGCATGGTAAATACCTTTCTGCCGGCGGGACTGGTCGGGTTGAGTATTTCGGTTCTTGTTGCGGCGGTGATTTCAACCCTGGATTCCGGGCTCAATTCATTCAGCACCATATTTACACTGGATCTCTACAAACGCTGGATAGCCCCGACGGCTACAGAGCATCAAATCAAACAGGCTGGACGCATCACCACCGTCGCTTCGGCGTTCCTTGCCGTAGGGATTGCCTGGTTTCTCAGCAAAGTCGAAGGAACCAATCTGTTTAATCTGTTCCAGGGGATTATCGGGTATATGGCTCCTCCGGTCTCGGCTGTTTTTGTGCTGGGCATTTTCTGGAGGCGTTCCACGGCGACAGCGGCTCTGCTGACGCTGATCGTCGGCTCGATGGTTTCCTTATCCATCGGGTTCTGTGATATTGCCAATGTGTTCGCCAATGAGGCTGGAGAGGATATTTTCCCGCATTTTCTCCTGCTGTCGTTTTATTTGTTCTGCGGGATCATGCTTTTTATGATCTTAACCTCCCTTGTCACGCGGCACAGCGATTCGGAGACTCCGCTACCGACGCTGCGTCAGACATATCGTGAAAACCCGGGACTGGGCCGGGCCGGACTCATCGGGTGGGCTGTTTTGGCCGTTATTATGGTCGGCTTGTATCTGTTCTTTCAGTTTGGGATGAAGGCATAATGAATCGGCGAAGAAAAACCGGCGAGAAGAGATGGATGCTTGCAAACGCAGCGATCTTCGTTATCTCATTTTTGGGAATCGGCTGTGCAATCCTGCCGCAACAGACGCAAACGGAATTTTATGTTTCGCCTGACGGCAATGACCGTGCGGCCGGAAGTCTGGACCGGCCGTGGCGGACCTTGCAGCACGCACGCGACCAGATTCGAACGATCAACAAAAACATGCAGCAGGATATCATTGTATATCTTCGCGGCGGTATGTACACGCTGGACGGGACTTTCGAATTGACGCCTTTCGATTCAGGCACAAACGGGCATTGGATTATCTATAAGGCGTTTCAGGATGAGGTTCCCATTTTGAGCGGTGCGGTTCCGGTTGCCGGATGGACACGGCATGCCGGTGATATCTGGAAGGCCCGGCTTGTCAGAGACAAGAAACTGCGGGCTTTGTATGTCAATGGGAAAAGAGCCGTCATGGCAAGACAGCCCCAGGGAGTGTTCGGGCAAGGGGGATACGGGACATTTCACATCACCGGCCAGGAGCCCTGGGCCTCCACTGCCGGGACGGAATATGCCGGGATCAAATTTAAACCCGAAGAGGTCGGCGTGTATAACAATCCTCGGAATGTCGAACTGTTTCAATCCAATGTGTGGAGTGAGCCGATTTTATGCGTGGAAGACATGTTTTCCGAAGAGGGGTATACCGTCGTCTTGCTTCAGCAGCCGTATGGCGCGATTGCGCTGAATATGAGCTGGGTCCCCTTTCGGGTAACCCCACGCCCCGATCGTCCGATCTATATCCGCAATGCCTATGAACTGCTGGATGAGCCGGGAGAGTTTTACTTCGACGATCAAACCCATACGCTGTACTACTATTCCCGCGGCGAGGATATGACAACCGCCGAGGTGTATGCTCCTGTCGTGGAAGGGCTTGTCCGCATTCAGGGAGACAGTATCTCATCGCGAGTCCGGAATATTCAGTTTTACGGTCTGACCTTTGCCTATGACGATTACCTGCTGTCTTCCCTGGGCAATTCTCGCGGCTGGGTCAGTGTGCAGAGTCTATCTCAATTTACCCGATACATCAAGGATGGCAACTGGCATCTGAATCATTACAACGACATCACGATTCCCAAGGGCACGGTCAACGTGTGCAATGCCGAGTCCATTCGGATCGAACGAAATCGCTTTGAGCACCTGGCAAGCGCCGCAGCATTGAGTCTGGAAAATGATGTGGTCAATACCGCTGTGATCGGCAATACCTTTGGAGACTTGATGGGAACGTCGGTCAATGCAGGTCATCCCCAGCATTACAAAATCGGGGATGGGGAGCAATTTCCTGACGGCGTAGAGGGAGTCTGTAAAAATATCCTGATCTCCAATAACTTTGTTTCCAATGTCTGTCTGGACTTTCGGCAGATAGAAGGAATGACCGGCTTTTTTGTGGAAAACGTAAAAATTGTCCATAATGAGATCAGCGGCACACCTTATGGCGGTCTTGCCCTGGGCTGGTGGTGGGGCAATGCCCAGATTCCTCCGTCGACGGTTGCCAAAAATAATTCTATTTTGTACAACCGCATCGGCAGCACGCACCGTGCGCTCGACGACGGGGGGATTATTTATGTGCTGGGCGAGCAGCCCGGTTCGGAAATTGCCTATAATTATTGTTATGACGGTCCCCGATGTATTTACCCGGATGACGGGTCGGCCTATTGGAACATTCATCATAATGTCATCCTGAATCGCCAGGATGAATCCTCGCCGCATAAAGAGCTCTGGCTGCACATCTGGTCAAAGAACTGCCATGACATGACCATCGACCGCAATTTCGTCAAAGCCGACAACGTCCGCAACGAGGGGACCCGCTGTCCGGTCACCCGTACGATAGTGGAACCCCTGGCGCCGGAATGGTCGCCTCGGGCCCGTGCGATTGTCGATGCGGCCGGTCTTGGGCCCGCCTATCAGGATATTCGACCCCGATCAGAATCCGATTAGGAAAGATAAACAGTCCATGAAGCCGCTGTGGAAAAAAAACTGGCCCCAAACACGACAGCATTTTATAGACTGGTGGAAGTGCCGCGGACTGGTGCTGGGATGCTGGGGCACGGGGATCGACAGCGACGGCCCGCCTCATGCGGATATAGCCAGACCTTCTTCAGCGGCCGATCCGGCACAGTATCATACGGATCCAAAGTCAGTCGCTGAGAGAATTCATTATGAAATGGCCCGCAAGGTCTGGCCGGCGGATGTGCTCCCGGCGGCATGGGCGGACATCGGCACGGTGAGCTTGGCGCCCTTTCTGGGAGCTGTTCCGAAGTATGAACGAGACAACATTTGGTATCACTCCTGCATCGCCGAGCCCGAGACCCATCCGCCGCTTCGCTATGAGCCCCATGCCCCGTACAGCCAAATGCTCCAAGCGGTTCTTCGAGCCGTGCTCGCCCACAGCGGGGGACATTATTTTGTGGGAATGCCTGCGATTGTACCCAATCTGGATGTCTTAGCGGCCTTGCGAGGAACCGAAAATCTGCTGATGGATATCCTGGAGCGTCCGGCGTGGGTTCACCAGAAACTTCAGGAGATTGAAACGGCCTATCGGCAGGTGTTTGAAGACCTGTATGACATTATCAAAGATGAAGACGGCAGTATGGCGTTTGGTTATTTTATGCTCTGGGGGCCGGGTAAAACAGGTCTGCTTCAGTGTGATCTGGCGGCGATGCTTTCTCCGAGGATGTTTGATGATTTTGTGGTGCCTTATCTGAAGCAGTCGGTGAATTATCTGGATTATTCGATGTTTCATGTGGATGGGCATCAATGCCTGGCCTTTGTGGACCCCCTGCTTGAAATCGAAGGATTGCGGGCGATTGAATGGACTCCAGACCCGCAGGTTCCGCCGGGGGGCGCTCCGCACTGGTACGACCTATACCAAAAAATCCTTAAGGCCGGCAAAGCCGTGTGGGCTGCCAATTTGGATGCGGATGAGGTGATTCCGCTGCTGGATGCCATCGGGCCTGAAGGTGTGTATCTGAATGTCATTTCAGCCGGCGGGGAAAAAATCACTCCCCAGCAGATGGAGCAACTTGCCGATCGGATAGAATCCTATCGCCGCTGACCCTGCCGACCTCACATGCGTCCCGGCTGAATGCCTGTATCGCGCGGCGGCACTTCCATGGCAGCGGGGATGACCCCCAGGAGCAGGCAGCTGCCCGGGCTGCGAGGGTCGAAGGTAATTTCTCCGGCCGGAAATGTGAAGATGTGCACATTCACTCCCGGCGTCTGCTCAATCTGAAGTGCGTTTTGCAGGGTGCATTCGACCCCGCCGTATTTGGCGGCCTGGCTGTCGGTGTCAGGATTCGGCGGTTTTGCCCAGATATCGCGGTCTTCATTGAAGTAGCCGACCAGGATTTTCACGGGGCTTTGTGTTCTTAAACGGACGGGCTTGAGCTGTCCTGCCTTGCCGGCGGTATGAGACAAGCGGATGCCGGTGAGGCCTTTGAGTTCTTCCGCCACCTGGAGGATGCGGTAGTCGCGGTCCAGAAAGGGCTTGGCGCCGACGCGCACCTCATACATTTCACAGTCCTGGCTGAGAAGTTCAAAGGGTACCCCCTGAAGTGGCGGGATGGTTTGGTGGGGCTTCGGTTTGGTGTCAGAAAGCCCGGCCAGTTGAGACTGAAAGTCCTCCAGTTCTTTTTCATAGAGCGGCAGCATGTGTTCCCAGTGGTAGTAATAGGGCTGATTGTCTTTCATTCCGCGAATGGGAATACGGCGATGACCTGTTTGCAAACTGTTAGCATACCGGTAGAACGTGCGGGTCCGTTCCGTCAGAGCCCGGTAGTGATCCAGACTTTTTTCGAGATGTTCTTTGGCTTTGTGCATTCGTTCGGGATTTCGGCTGAAGTTGTAATCCAGAACCAGGACAGCAGCCCGCACCTTTTCGGCATAAAAACGGCTCATCAGATCAATGCAGTGCATATCATTCCGAAGCCGCTCAAACTCCTCCTGATTGCGTGTAATCAGCGAGGCCGCCTGTTCAATCGCCTGTACAGCCGCTTCCGCGCGGCGGACGGCTTCCTCGACGACGGAGATGGGGGTTTCGCCCTGATGAGGTTCACCGGCCCATTCTTTTCGGGCATATTCATCGAGACGTTCGCCGGGCGGGGCAAACCATTCCCACAAGCCGCTGACCGGACCATACGGTTTGGGATTAACCAGCTGATCCAGGAACATGCCCAGCGACAAGGTTTGGCGATTGCCTTCTGTGATACCCAGGCGGCGCAGCAATAGGGGAGCACAGTATCCGGATTCATTATAGGCCTTGAGGATCTGTTCGGCGGCCTGGGGATCGCCGTACATCTCGTTCAGCCGCCGGATCCAATAGCGATGGTCCTGATCCGGGTCTCGGTCCGTGCACCACAGGTAGCGGGCCCAGGCCTCAAACCAGATCCAGTCGCGCTGAATCTGTTGGAGAGGGGGTTCAACCTTATCCGGTGCATTGGGCCAGTCCCAGTAGGCCAAGGGATACAAGTGCACGCCCTGAGCGCCCAAGCGGTCACGGCAGGCCAGCACACAGCGTCGGATGAAGTCCTGAGCGCCGTAGCGAAAGGGCTCCAGATTAGAAAGCAGGTGTACATTGACCACATGAGCTGAACCTAAACGACTCATATCCAGATGCACCTGCTGCCACCGGCCCCGCGGCTCAAAGGTGGTCAGGGATTCACCATTGTACTTGGCCATGGTGTAGAGATTCGTATAGTGCTTCAAAGCGGATTCCATCATCTGTTTGATGTTGCCGACCGCATGGGCACGCACTACGATCGGGGGCTCCTCCGTCTTGCCCAACGCGGTCATGGCCTGTTTGACGGCCGGGATAATCGTTTCATTCATCCAGGCCTCTTGATTGTCCTGCCCTCGCAGGGCCTCGCCCAGACAGACCAGCAACCCTACATTGGGGTACATCTCCATGAATTTGGCGATTGACTTGCGATTATAATCAGCAGTCAGTTTCGTGGGAGCTGCATGCTGGGTTTCGATGTTGTGGTGTTCGGCAAAGGGCTTGGACACAAAGATGTTATAAAACATCTGGATAACCCAGATGCCTCGCTTGTCCGATTCTTCAGTCAACAGACGGTACATCTCCACGTTGCGCTGATAGATTTCTTCGGAGACTTCCAGGGCATACGGATAATCCTCCAGTTTGACCAGGGAAGCGAAGGGGTGACCGTTCCACAGGTAGAGGGTGTTCATACGGTTAGCAACCAGGAAGTCCAGGAACTCGATCCACTGGTCCTTGTCATAGAAAAAGGGAAAGTTTTCGGGTGTGTACGGATACTCATAGGTTTGACGACCCGGCAAAATAGACGGCAGCTGCATCCCAATGCAGCTGCCGCGCAGCCGAAATGTCGGCACTTCGGCAACATCCAGCACTCTGGGCCATTGGCCGGCTTCTTTGGTCCGGTCAATCAACTCCAAAGCCCCATAGAGGGTTCCGGAATCGCCGTACCCCTCAATGCGGTAGGCGCCTTCGGCGTCCCGATAAAGATGAAAGCCCTCAGGGGTACGGTCGCCTTCAACCCTGTCCAGTTTGTCACTGCTGAGGATAATGCGGGCGGCGCCAAACGTGCAGAGATTTTCTCGCAGCCGTTGCGAAGCGTATCTCAACCGGGGTGCGTTCTGCCCCCTGATTTCAATGGACAGGCTGGCAGGAGCTTCCCGGCTGCAGGGACTCTGTTCTTCGGTCGCGAAGGCCGTTGTGAAACTCATGACAAAACAAAGCGGTATAATGCAGAGCACTTGTTTCATGGCAAATCAGTCTCACATGATTAACGCTTTTATTTTTATTGTCTGCAACGTTAAAGAAGCACTTTTCCAAGCGGGACTATCCAGCAACCGAGAAGGTTTATGAACTATTCACAAGTCGATGGGAGTCGCGATATTCCCTTGGCGTGCAGTGACAGAGTTTTTTGAAGGAGGAATTGAATCGGCTTAGCGAGTTAAAGCCGGATTCAAAAGCGATCTCAAGAACTTTTTTTCGAGATGTGACCAGCAAACGTTGTGCATGTTGTACCCGGTGTTGGATTACAAAGTTGTTTATCGTGACGCCGAAGGTTTTTTTAAAAGCGTACGCTGCATAATACGGATGCAGACCTGCTACGGCGGCTATGTCCGAAAGGCAGATCTGCTCGGTATAATTCTGTGCGATGAATTTTGCCATGTTTTCAATTTTATTGAAATTTTGAGTTCCGACGTGCCTTACAGAGTATCCCTGTGCACACGAGTCAGATGCGACTTTCCTGTTTTCCAGGTTCATGGCCATGCGCAAAAGACGGGCTCTTATTTCGAGCAATACAATTTCATGGGTGGACGTTGAATCCTGATTGACGTCTCGAAACCATTGTTCGAATAAATTTTTATCCTGAACAAAAGCAGATGCCTCAGATTCCTGTAAAATCCGTCCGTTTAGAATTTGAGTTGAGAACTTTTCCGGCATACCCCAATTGAGCATCCAGGGAAGCGGAATCGTGATAACAAAATAGGATTT
>Ga0208461_1003263_pt1 | contig 12416 bp, 11 predicted proteins | sample AD_JPNTR4_MetaG_FD_184448 | JGI IMG/M metagenome (GOLD analysis project Ga0208461, IMG submission 184448) | Active sludge microbial communities of municipal wastewater-treating anaerobic digesters from Japan - AD_JPNTR4_MetaG (SPAdes) (version 2) | ecosystem: Engineered > Bioreactor > Anaerobic... | reverse complement strand
ATGACCGCTACCTCAATAGTACTCCACAGATTAGCTAAAAATTGCCGAAATTGTCGCATAGAATTAATTTTGATAATTCTATTATAAACAAAAATCTTAAAAAATCAAATAAAAAGAGAGGATCTTGTGACCCTCTCTATTAATTTTTAATTTTCAATCAAACTTCTTGATATTCTGCATCAACCGTCTCTTCTAACTCATAAATAAACGATGAATCAAAGCCATATTGATATTCTCTTGTTCCAGGTTTGGGACGATCAAGCAGTCCCTGAGCATCAATATCTTTATAAGCTGGAGAAACACATTTGTAGGCTTCCAAAAATTCAATAGGAATTAATTCAATGGTTATGCCGCTTTGATTTGAAAACTCAATAATGCAACCCATTGGTTCAGGCATTAATCCCCGAGCAAATTCAAAAGCTGACTGATCATTAAATCCGGGCAACTGCAACATAATCAGTTCGGCAATTTGAGCAATCCAGAAAGTATGTTTGTGTCCGCCCAAAAGGATGTGAGCATCAGCAATTGATTTCGCAATATTTCTTACCCATCTCATTTGTTCGTGAAGCGGTGTTCTCCCGGCACCACGAGGATAAAATTGATGTTGAACAACATATTTAAATCCACTTTTCAATTGACGGCCAGCAAAAGGATGATTAATAGTTGCTCCTCCAGGAGCAGCGGTTTGAGTATTTCGAATTCGCGACCACATCTTGATATCCGGATATTTTTCCACGGCATTAAATTTTTTCTGCTGGTTATATAATTCAGTAAGAGCAAAGAACAGGAATTCGAGATTATTCTGTCCAGTCAAATCAGCGCCCCAGATTTCTGCCTCATGATTTCCCAATAAAAGATCCATAGCTTCAAGATTAGGAGCTGGAAAGAGTGGCTCTAAAATACGTAAAGTGAAAGCTTTTTGACTGCTAACCGAAACCAGCCTTTTTGGTCGATTTTCTGAAACAAAGCGTGGATAATGAAATCCTTGAATAATATCACCGTTGAGAATAAGAACATTTCCTTTTCGGCTATAAAGAGCGTAATCTAAAAATTTTATTCCCCACTCAGGTCTCATTGTTAATGAACCTAATTGCCAATCGGAAGTATAGACTAAAATATCTTTTTTCTCAGCTTGATCTTTTTGAGCTTCAATAATCTTTTTGATTTTATTATTTAGCAATGAAATCTTCAATCTGCCATCTTTAAAAATTTCGAAACTAACAATACCGGGAGTTGGCGGTTCTTTACGAACAGTGATTTGACGATGAGCTTTATCAGTTAACACTTTGCTATGGAAAGTCTTAATTTTGCCTTCGGCTACTGGCATTGGATTCTGACAACCGGGTAAATTAAAAATAAAGGTGTTAAAAACTTTTGTGCCCCAGAAACGTTCTTGGTGAAAATCAACCCAAAGATAAGGAGTTTCTTTTCCGCTCGCTTGGAGATGTCTAAGAATTGATTCGGGAATGAATCCGCTATCAATATATTGGGTAATATCACTGAAGGCAATATTATGTTGAGCAAGGACTTTCTTATCAAAAGCGGACAATTCTAAATGTACGGGATCAGGCGTTACAATTCTTTTAGAATTGGCTTTATCGCCATGGAGTGCTTCAAGATCAACTAATTTTTTGTATTTTTGAGGAATCGGCTGATTAAATTCTTCAAAAAGTAAAATAAAAATAATCACTAACAATTCGGAAATCCGATCACCAATTACTTTTTCTGTTTCTTCGGCATTTAATAAAGAACGGCCTATTCGATACATATAAGGTTGAATAGTTTCCCATTGAATTTTCATTAAACGGTAGTAATCGGCTCCGGAACGTCTTTTTATCTCTTCCGGCCAAAAACCAGTAGCACCTAATTTGCGGATATTACGATATTGTTCGAGGGCAATAATAACTCGTGAAAGCGCCACTTGCCAATCATCATCCGAAAGTTGATAAATAACTTTTTCTTGAGCAATTGCTTCTAATTCCTGTAATAACACATCTGCTGCTTTATGTTGAGTCTCTATTCGATGGAGAAATCCAGTACGAGTAAGAGATCGCAATCTTTCTACTTGAATACCACGAAAATCGCCCTGAACAAAATCAGAAGTAATAATGTAGTGAGGTAGATACTGCTTGAGCATCTTGAGTCCCCATTCGATTAATTGCATATCGGCAAACTGATTGCCAAATCTTACTTCACCCAAAAACGTAAGACGAATGGATTCGCCATTAATATCACTTTTTAATGGTTGAACAGTCTTTTGTTCAATATCTTTTTGAATCGTTTCTTTTAATTCAGATAAATTTTGAGGAATGACACCGGCGCCTTTGAGTTCTTGTTCTTCTGCTAATAAATTATGAAGCTTTACCAACTCAAGACTCTTAAGGGATTCAACACTAATGCCTGCTTCTTCTAACACCTTACTTCTTTTATAACCGTTTTTACTTTTCACTAGCCAGCCTTTTGATAAAAAAGCAGTGAGAATTTCCTCTAAAAAACGAGGGCTAATGTTAAGTGTTTCTGCCAATTCATTCATCTTTAACCATTGATCAGACATAAGCTCAAGAATACTTTTTTGATATTCTTTAGGGATTAATTCCAGCAATTCTTTAACCGAATAAAATCCCGGCAAAGCACAAAAGTAGACATTGTGATTTTGAATCCGTACAGTTTCAAGCAATCCCCATTCTTTAAATTTAGCAAGAATACCCCGTGATAGGTTTAAGCGCTGATATTTACCCTTAACATTTAAGGGAAGAACTTCTGCAGCCTCGATATTTCGAAAAATTCGTTTTTCTGCTAATAATTTGCTAATAGCATCCCAATATTCCCGAAGTTTTTTCGGCAAGTTAGCAAGAAATTCTTCTTGACTAATTTCATTCATTTCAAGCAATTCAATTCTTTCTTCAGAAGTAAAATTATCAATTGTTAACTCACCTTTTTTCCATCTCTGAATCTTTTCTTTCAAATTTCTAGTTCTCTTGTCATAATTTTTCATTGAAATCCTCCTTTATTAAATTATTAAAGATCTATGTCAATGGAAGATTTTTTAATTCTTCCACTGCCGATTTCATTATACATCTATATATCTTTTTATCAAATAGCAATGTCCATCGCTTAAAAATTTTTAAACCCCTTTGAGGGGTTTAAAACTATAAATCTAAAATTTTTTCAATAGCTGGCACAAAAATAAATCCTGGATATTCTTCGGTATCAAAATCAGTTTCATTTTTTTTGCTCATAAGCCAAAGGCTGTTATTCATTGGAAAAATCATTTTACCACCGATTTTTAATTGATCTTTAAAAGCTGGAGGAATTTCTTTAACTGCAGCCGAACACATAATGCGATCAAATGGAGCTGCTTCTTTTAGTCCCTCAAGGCCATTTCCACAATACATCTCAACAATTCCTTTATTAAGAAAACTATAACGCATCACATTGGCTTTACCAAATTCGTATATTTCAGGAATAATTTCAATTCCATAAACTTTTCCCTTCTCTCCAACAATTGCAGCTAATAAAGCCGTTGTCCATCCTGAACCAGATCCAACATCTAAAACCTTATGGCCTGGCTGAACGTCTAATTTTTCTAACATAAAAGCCACGGTTAAAGGCTGAGAAATAGTTTGTCCAAAACCTATTGCCAAGGGCGAATTAACATAGGCATTATTTTTAACAGGCTCAATTACAAAATTAGAGCGATCGATTTTTTTGAAAGCTTCAATCACGCGTGGACTATGCAAAAAACCGTCTTTTACCAAATCTTCGATTAATTTATCTTGTTGAATACTCATAATTTTGACGTTAGCGACTTTATTAAGCTACCTTCACTATAATTATATATCAAATAATTAATTTTTTAAATCTAGGCTGATCCTTTAAAGAATAAGGGCCAATAATCGCTAAATTAAGGTTTGATGGATGAAAAATATGCTTTGCTAATTGTAAAATAGAATTTTGGTCTACTTCATCAATTTTTTGATAAACTTCATCAAGAGAGAATGTTCTATTATAAAAAAGCTGCTGAGAACCAAAATAAAAGGCGTAATCGTTAGAAGTTTCCACAGAAAGAGCTAATTTGCCTTTGATATAACTTTTGGCCTTATTTAATTCGTTGGAATCTACAATTTTTTCAGTAAGTTTATCTAATTCACTTTTGATGACCCTTAAAGCCGCTTCTGTTTTATCCACAGCCAAGCCACCTGCAATTCCTAAAAAACCGTGATCTAAACTCAAATCAGTAAAGCTATGAATATAATATGCTGCGCCCATTTCATCCCGAATTCTTTGAAAAAGCCGTGAACTCATTCCACCGCCTAAAATAGTTGAAAGAACTGATAAAATGTAACGTCTTTTGTCAAAACAATTAAAGGTTCGCGCCGCAAGAACCAAATGATTTTGATCGGTATTTTTTGGTTGAATTAAAACAGCTGGTTCTTTTTGCTTGTAATTGGTTTTAAATTTTTTCCCCCCTTCTCCTTTCCTAACATTTTTCATCAAAGCATAAATCTTTGCAATTATTTGTGTTGGTTGAAAATTTCCCGCGATCACAATTAAAGTTTTTTTATTAGTATAATGCTTCTGAAAATAACGTACAAAATCTTTATGATTAACTTTTTTAATAACCTCTTCCCTGCCAATAATTGGTCGACCAGCTGCCTGGTGAGGATATAATAATTCAAAAATTAAATCTTCAATTTTAATACTAGGCGTATCTTCATAATAATTTTTTTCTTCTAAAATTACGCCTCGCTCTTTTTCAATTTCTCGATCATCAAACAAAGAATTAAGATAAATATCCGTGACAATATCTAAAATCTTATCAGTATGTTCTACTGCCGCTTTAGCATAATAACCAGTATACTCTCTACCAGTGAAGGCGTTGTAAGATGCACCAAGCGCATCTAATTCAGAACTTAAAATATTAGGACTGGGACGTTTTTCGGTACCCTTAAAACACATATGCTCTAAAAAATGCGAAATACCCGCCTCATTAATGGATTCGTATTCTGAACCTGCCTTCACCAAAATCAAAAAAGTAATATTAGCAGATTCCTTCAAAGGAATTAAAAGCAAATTTAAACCATTCTTAGTTAAAAAGGAAATTTTTGTTTGCATTGTCAATTATTTTTCTTCTTCCCATTTATAAGCTACGTTAGCTGTAATTTTATATTCGACAATTTTACCTTTTTCCAAAGAAACCGATTGGCTTATAATTTTTATCCCTGTTAAATTATATTTGTCTTTTCCAACAAATTCAATAATGCGATTTAAAGCGTCTTCAAAACTATTGGGGGAAGTCCCGATAATTTCACGAATTTTGACTATAGCCATTTTTTAAATTTTTTAACCGACCTTTAATCTAAAACGAGTTATTCAAAACCTAGTTTCTTTTTTAAATACGGCAGAAGATCGTCAATAAAAACTCTCTCTTGATTTAAAGTATCACGATCGCGTACTGTAACAGATTTATCTTCTAAACTCTGAAAATCAACAGTAATACAATAAGGCGTTCCGATCTCATCTTGACGACGATAGCGTCTACCAATTGAATCCACTTCATCATACTGAACAATAAAATGTTTTTTGAGATTTTGATAAATTTCCTTGGCTAAAGTTACCAAATTTTCTTTATTTTTTAATAATGGGAAAACGGCTGCTTTAACAGGCGCAATAGAAGGATGAAATTTCAAAACTACTTCTACTTCTTTTTTAGATTCGGTTGTTTGACTACGCCCGCCCTTAACTTCTTCGTATGCATCAATCAAAAACACTAATGTTCCGCGATCAGCGCCGGCAGACGTCTCAATAATATAAGGAGTAAACTTTTCTTTGTTTTTTTCATCGAAATAAACCAATTCATGACCTGAATATTTAGAGTGATTTGATAAATCCCAATCGCCTCGATTGTGAATTCCTTCAATTTCTTTCCAACCAAAAGGAAATTTGTATTCAATATCAACGGCCATCCGAGCATAGTGAGCTAATTCTTCTTTCGTTTGTTGATGAAGACGAAGATTCTCTTTTTTGACACCTAAATTGATATACCAATTTAAACGCTGTTCAACCCAATAATTAAACCATTTTTCTGCTTCATCTGGACGAACAAAAAATTGCATTTCCATTTGTTCAAACTCGCGGGTACGATAAGTAAAATTACCGGGATTAATCTCATTACGAAAACTTTTACCAATTTGGGCAATTCCAAAAGGAATTTTTAAACGCATCGTATTCAAAACATTTTCAAAATTTAAGTAAATACTTTGACATGTTTCGGCTCTCAAATAAGTCACCGAGGCTTCATCTTCAAGTGGCCCTACAAAAGTTTTCATCATAAGATTGAATTTTCTTGGCGGCATTAATGTTCCACCACAATCAGGGCACCGATTATCTTGGATAGCATCTTCTCTAAAACGATGATGACATTTCGAACATTCAACAAGCAAGTCGGCAAACCCTGCTGATAAATGCCCCGATGCCTGCCACACTTTTGGAGACATTAAAATGGCACCATCAAGACCAACAATATTATCATGCTGTTGAAGCATTTCTTTCCACCAAAGATGTTTAATGTTATTCTTTAACTCTACCCCTAAAGGGCCGTAATCATAAGAGCTGGAAAAACCACCATAAATTTCTGAAGATGGAAAAATAAAACCACGCCGTTTAGCTAAGCTTATAATTTTATTCATTATATCGTTATCTTCTTTGTTCATGTTTTTATTATTTATGGCTGTACTACCCCTTCTTCTTTTTCAACCGTCGGGTCAGCACTTAATTGAGAGTTCAAGGCAGGTATTTTAATCTTTATTTCTTGACCTGTAAAGACATCTATAGCCGTAAGTGTTCCTTCAGAAATAAGCTCCATATACCTGCCTACTTGATTAAGAGAAGGAGTGGCATTAATTTGAAAAATTAATTCTTTAGCTGGCAATAAAATACCCGTAAAAGCAGGCACATCTTTAATGTTCCAAACTAATTCGGATGTTCTTTCATTATATTGAGGCTCGAGATCGCCATAGTTTCCGGCAATTACTCCAGTCCATCCTATTCCTTGGGGCAATGTTGTTTTGATGGAGACATCGGTTAAATCATTGTTATAATTAATTAATTTCCAATGAATAGTAAAATTAGTGCTCTTGCCTACTTTTAGAGGCAATGTTCCTTTATTGACGATACCTGATTTAGCATCTCTGAATAAAGCATAGGATTGCAATTCAACTTTACTTGCTACTTTAGTAGTTAATTCGGCTATTGCCGTTGTATTTTTAAGATTACTGCTTGGTGGTACACTGGGTGATTCAATAGTGGCCTTCACTTTCAAAGAAAGATTTTTATCGTTGAAACTACGTATTGGATAGTCACCGAGAGTATAAATTTTAAAACTCACCGACCCTTTATCTCCTTTATTCAGCAGCTTTAACTGAGGCGTATTTCCAGCATTCCAAATAATCTGTTTTTTTAAGGAATCAAAATAGCCATTAGTTAAAAGACTGCTAAGATTAAACATTTGCCCTTCAAGATTTGCTTTAATAACCACTTCACTTAAAGCAATGTCTGTATTATTTTCATAATCAATTCGATATTCAAGTGGTTCGGCATTTTTAGCGATATAATCTTTGGAATTGTTGACATAAATACTTAGATTGAGCGGCGATTCCAAAATGCTTACCATTGCTGTTTTTTTGTCTAAAGTAATAATTTGATTCCCTGAAACAAGACTCACGTTAACGCCCATTTCATAAAAACTACCAGCTTCTCCAACAATAGTTCCACGAATGGTAAATTCGGCGGACTCTTGAGGATTTAATGTTCCCCAAACCCACATATTATTTCCCTCCACAGGTTCAATGCTTGCACCGGTATAATTAAAGCCCAAAGGATAAAATAGTTGAATACGAATGTTAGAAAGTGATTTAATAGAATTGTTAACAAAATTAATTTTAAAACTAAATTCTTCTCCACTGATGATTTTTTGGGGAACAGAAAGATTAAAATCAATAATCGGTCCGCCAATAGTAATGGTCTGATTTTGAGATTTCTCATATCGTCCGCTAAAGCCTACGATGCCGTATTGAAGTGTTGCTTTGATGCTGGCTATACGATTAGGCGCACCCATTGCCACAAGGGTGTATTTTTCAATGTTGGAAGTTCCGGTGCCTAAATCACCCAAACTCTTTTTGAGCAATTTTGTATTATTATCCTCGCCTAAAACTTGGACATCGTCCGGTAATTCAATAATTAAATCGGCATCCTGCAGTAAATTAGCCGAATCATTTTTATAAGCTACTTCTAAATCAAAAGCTTCGCCCAGAAGAATATTTTCTTGCGCTTTAATACTAAGCTGAATGCCGGTTTTTTGTGTTGAAACTTTATGAGCCAAAAAATATCCCTCTACTAATAGCCCAACAAACAAAATAGCAATAATAATATAAAGAACAATGTTGGATTTTTTATTTTTTTGATAAAAATTAATCGGAGGCCGTTCTTTTGTTTTTTTGGGAGAAGGACTTGGCTCTTTTTTTGATGGTCTATTTTCTTCGGGCAATGGAGATCCTAAATGCTCCTCCTCTTCTGATTCAAGAGGGTTCTCTTCTTTCATTTTGTAAAGTCGTTTTTCTACATCTTCTAGCGCCATAATTTTATATTCATAAAATCATTTTTTCTTTTAAGTCTTCCTCTATTTTATTATAATCTATTTTTTTTAATTCTAATAGATTACCCGATGCTATCAATTCTTGTGTTTTCCCTTCAGAAATTAATTTAATCATTTCAATCGTAGGTCGCTGAAAATAATGCACCTGCTCTTCTGCTGCCGGCATTAAACCTAAGGCGGTTCCTAATTTTATTAAAAAATCAATATTGATTAAACTCATCAATATTAAACTGCTCTCATTTTCTATTTTTATTCTATTTAATTCGTTAAGATAGTTTCGCAACGACCGCCAAAGGAATTCATCTTTTTCAGCAGCAATAATAACTTGATTAAAAAATTTTAGCATTTTAAGAGCATTCTCAAGAATTTTTTCTTGATGTCGAATATTTGAAAAATTATCAATTGTTAAAGCGCTTGTAAGGTGTTTGCTATTAACGGTAATAATGGTAGATTCTATTAAATTAAGGATTTCTAAATGACTATTTAGTTTGGCTGTAATTTTTTTAGCACCTTTAGCAATTAATTCAATTTTTCCTAATAATTCAGTATAAAGAACAACTTGAGCATCAGCTTCATTAATAATTTGTTTATCTAAAACAATAGCTTGAGTATTATACTCGATCATATTCTATTATTATAAATCTGAGGCGAAAAATTTGCAAAACCCTTCGTTTTGACTATAATGAAAATATTGAAATTCAAAAGGAAGGGTGGCCGAGTGGCTTAAGGCAAAGGTTTGCTAAACCTTGGCGCTGTTAAGGCGCCTCGTGGGTTCGAATCCCACCCCTTCCGCCAATTTTCAGAATTCGGATTTTGGACGATTGTTGCCTCGCCCTCGCTTCGCTCGGGCTCGGCAAAAACCACGATTTTATAAGGATTTTTGAAATCAAAAAACAATTTCTGCCCGCTCAAAAGAAAGTTCGAACCAATCTTTTTTAGAAAATCGCGGCTTTGCTCGCGATTTTCTTGCAAAGCGACAATTTTGCTTTGTTTTAAGGAATTTATAAATTTTATGGCGAGTTCGAACCGATTATGGCTTTTTTGCTCAAAGGCCATCAGTTTGTCTTTTAAGAGTTGTTTTTGATTGACGAGTTTATTTTTAGCCTCTCGGTATTCTTCCAGAGACAAAGCATTTTCAAGATAGGCGGTCATCAGTTTTTCCAATTTTTCATCAATCTTTTTTATTTCGTTTTCTGTCTTTTGAGCAAAAAAGCGCGACGATTGGGCTTTCTGTTCTTTTTCTTTTTGTAATTCTTTTATCATCCAATCAGCCCAATCATCAGGCAAAGAAACTTTTTGTATCGCTTCATTTATTTGAGATGAAATTTTTTCTTCTCTGGTAAAAACATTTTGCGAGCATTTGTGATTTGGGTTTTTCTTGGTGCAATAGTAATAGGTGTATTGTTTTCCGCTCTTTTTGATTTTTCTGTCAGCAGTAATTGTATAACCGCATTCTCCACAGCGGAATAATCCCCGGTAAAGAAAAAATTTCATTTTGTCCGCTTTTTGCGGTTTTGATTTTTGCTTCATTACTTCCTGCACTTGGTCAAAAAGTTTCTTTGCAATAATCGGTTCGTGCTTTCCTTCGTAGTATTCGCCGTTGTATCTCATCACTCCGTAATAAAAAGGATTTTGTAAAAGGTATTGGTAATTTGAAGTTGAAAGAGATTTGTTTTTTCTTCCTCGCAAACATAAATCGTTAATGATTTTTCTAATCTCTTTCAGGGTGTATTTTCCGGTAGCGTAAAGTTCAAAAGCCTTTTTAATCAGCGGCGCCTTTTCTTTATCAACATAAATTTGTTTTGTTTTTGTATCGTTGAGATAGCCAAGAGGCGCCATTTGTGGCCATAATCCTTGTTTTAATTTTTGCCGATGTCCTCGTTTAATATTTTCCGAGAGATTGTCAATATAATATTTTGACTGCCCAAAAGCGATGGACAACATAAACTTTCCTTGAGGCGTGTTTTCAAACCAAAAGGTGGGGAATCTTAATTCTCTGATAATTCCGGTATCCAAAAGATAAATTATTTGTCCGCCGTCAACAGAATTTCGGGCTAATCTGTCCGGATGCCACGCTAAAATTCCAATTGCTTCTCCTGATTGAATTCTTTTTAACATTTCATTAAAAACTATTCTTCCGGGAATTTTAGCGGTTTGTTTTTCAACCAAAATATCAACAATTTCCAAATTTTCTTTTTTCGCCAATTCTTGCAATTCCGCGATTTGGTCGTTGATACTTCGCACTTGTCTATCTTCCGAATCTGTTGACTTGCGAGCGTAGATAAAAAATTTTCTTTTTGAATTTTCTTTTATCATATTTGTTTTGCCAAAATTAATTTATCGCTTTGCCTTTCGCCTTCAGCGAAAGAAAAAAGATTGGTTTGCAAAATTTCATTTTGCTCGTGCTTCGCACGGCGAACTTTCTTTTGAGCGGGCAGAAATTGTTTTTTGATTTCAAAAATCCTTATAAAATCGTGGTTTTTGCCGAGCCCGAGCGAAGCGAGGGCGAGGCAACAATCGTCCAAAATCCGAATTCTGAAAATTGGCGGTATCTTTTGGACAAAATTCGAACCTATTTTGAACAAAACCCAGACGCTGAAATTTAATTTACCACCCAAAACGAGCGGGTGGGCAAAAATTCCTTCCCCCAAACCCCCTTCCTTTTTGCCCGCCCGCATTGCCCGCTTCGCGGGCGAGCCGATAAAGAAATTTGAATTTATTGTTTGACTTTTCATTAAGAATTTCATATACTAATTATAGTATGGGAATTTTATTTCTGTATATAAAGTATAGTAAAATTTTACTACAATGTCAAAAGATATTTCAATAATTGCCAAAAACATCAAAAAATATAGGGAAAAGAAAGGTATTTCTCAAGACAAGTTATCAAAACTTGCTGGCGTTACTTTACATACGATTACAAAAATTGAATCTGGAGCAACACCTGATCCAAGAATTGAAACAGTTAAAAAAATTGCCCAAGCATTGGGCGTTAGTGTCGAGGATTTAATAAAATAAAAAATATGAATCAAGAATTAGCAAATGTCATTAAAATTTATTCAACTGGTTCGCATCAAGAACTAAGTAATTATTTACTTGGAAAATCAAAAGATACATTGATTGGAATATTGGTTGATTTGTTAACAATGTATATCAATGATAAAAACTCATCCACCATAAGAGAATTTATCACTGTGACACTGGCAGGATACAATCATAAACAGGGTAAGATTGGCTATAATGGCTTTAGACAAGATGCTTTTATCCCAGGCAGAACAATAAAATGCGAAGCAAAACCAAAAAATATTGATACGGAAGAATTTGAAAAGTTTGCCAGAAGAGAAAGAAAAACAAGTCCAGCAAAATTAAATGGTGGGGGCAATTTCACAGACTATACACCTCATAGATTAGAAAAGGATAAAAGAGAAAAAGATTTGAATATGCTAGTTAGCGGATTTATTGATGGAAAGCTTATTTATATTATTGAATTTCCATTTAATTGTCCGGATTTCATTGCCAATTTAGAAAAACAAATTAAACGATGGCAAGGTAAATTGAAAGGTAGCAAAAGTGTAAGGGGGCAATTTTTAAGAAGTGCAACTTTTGATTATAAACATTTTATAAATTGCCCAAAACTGAAAATAATTTTTCTTTTAGATAAAAAAGAATTATCAAAATATAAAACTTATATAGCAAATGCTTTTTATGAGTTTTTAATAAAGGCAGCAAAATGATCAAAGATTATCAAAACAAAATTTTTTGT
>Ga0208461_1003259_pt1 | contig 12430 bp, 23 predicted proteins | sample AD_JPNTR4_MetaG_FD_184448 | JGI IMG/M metagenome (GOLD analysis project Ga0208461, IMG submission 184448) | Active sludge microbial communities of municipal wastewater-treating anaerobic digesters from Japan - AD_JPNTR4_MetaG (SPAdes) (version 2) | ecosystem: Engineered > Bioreactor > Anaerobic... | reverse complement strand
ACGCACAGGTTTGAATTTTGTTGGTTCTCCTAAAATAGATAGATTAAAGGAGGATTTAGATGAGTATGAGGAAGTGGGTCGTGTTATTGTCTATGCGGGCTTCCAAGGTAGTATCGACATTATTAGACAAACTTGTAATGAGCTTGGTTGGTTTGTCTTACAAGTGGACGGACGAGGCAGGTTTTTATTCAAGCCAGACGGGACGCAAGTATCTGACCGAGAAACAATCCAAATGGCTTTGGGAGAAATGGACAGGTCTTCCGATACTCACACGATTGAAAAACTTGCTTTTGTTGCTGAGCCCGATAGCGGTGGAACTGGTCTTGAGCTGTCTGCTTCCCCTGTTATTATTTATTATAGTAATAGCGACTCTGGCGAAGGACGGATGCAGTCAAAGCGTAGAGCTTATTCAAACAATATGGACAAACAACGTGGGCTTACTATAATTGATTACATTTTGTTACCCACGGATAAATTAATCCGTGATAAACTTAACACAAAGGAGGAACTGCAAAGCATATCAATGGGTGAAATGAAAGAATTGTTTACAACGGTTAGTTAATCTTTAACAACATCACGTGAGGAATGTAAAAATGATTATTGAGTACAGGGGACCCCTTGTGGTTTTTAAGGAAACAAGTCAGAAAAAAGGTTATGAGATTGCTGTCCATACGCGTAGGATAGTAGTCGATGAAAATGGTGTTCTTGCAATCTCAACTTCCAACCCTGAGGACGCAGAACACTGGGTCGAAGTTAAGGTGCATAGAAAAGTAGATAGTAAGGTCGCGAGAATCGACATCCGTTGCGCCTCTTACGAAGAAGCTCTTACCGCCTCTGAGGCGATTGTTCGCCACAGAGAAAAGGTAATGTCTCCTGAAAACCTTAAACCATGGCACGGTACAAAATGACTAATGAAGTAGAAAAACTTTTAATCCTAACAGAAGAAGAAGGGTATGATGATCCTCTTAACTTGATGGAAGACTCTATGATGGACAGCGTTGTTCCTGGGATCTGTGTAAATCCAGAGAATCCAGAGTGTAATTATACCTGTAAAGTAGAGCCTGATCAGGATAAGGGGTATTGTGAGTGCTGCAAAGCAAATACAGTTAAATCTTGTCTTATTTTGGGAGGTATCTATTGATCTTCTTCGACACTGAGTCCATAGGTTTTTATGGACCCACTGTGTTGATTCAATATTGCGTGGATGACGGTGATCCCGTCATCCACAATATATGGGATCATACAGTAGGAGAAACTCTTGATCTTATAGAGTCTCATGTTACGCATCCCTCCGGTGTTGTCGGTTTTAATCTGACACACGACTGGTATCACTATAGCAGAACATACGGTGTTCTTGCCGAATTGCCCCGCAGATACCGGCCCGATCCTTTGGATTACCTTGACGTTGAAAAAGAAGATGTTGCGCATGATAAATATTGCCTAAAACCTGTTAAAGCCTGTGACCTGATGCTTGTAGGTCGTAAAACAAAGTTTCAAGCCTCTTTGAACCAGAAGCAAGTAACAATGAGAAAAGTTCCAAAAGTGCTTGCTCCTCTTCTCGTAGAGGAACTAAAGAAAAATGTACCCATACCGAGCATCTATTTTGCAAGGAGCAAGAAAGGATACGCTTGGAGAATTGTCCCTCTTATCAAGGGAACAGCTAAGGAAGCAACAAGTCCAGAGGATGAGATAGATCCTGACTTTGTAAATATTCAATTAAAGTTTGCTCCATCCACTTCTCTAAAAGCTATTATGGCTTATATAGGGCACGACGTAGTTACCTTAGACGATCTCGACCCTTTACCTAAGCCAGAAGAGTATGCTTGGTTCCCTCATTATGGTGGTTGGAGCAGTGTTTTTAACGAGCATCTGTGGGCGTGGAGAAATGATCCACGAAGATTGGAGTATGCAAAAAACGACCCACTGTATACGAGAGAATTATATCATTACCTTGGTGATCCTGTTTTGGGGGATGTCGACAGCGAACTTGCTTGTGCTATTGGAGCTATGCACTGGAGAGGCTTTGCAGTGGATATTCCGGCTTGTAAAGAAAGACTTAAAGTCGCGGAACAAATTTTCAGTCGTGCTCCAGTCAATATTAACAGTCCGCGACAAGTTAAAAATTGGTTACATGAAGTGTGTACCCCTCTTGAAAAACAAGCAGTGGACACAACTGGGATGGAGCTTCTTAAAAAGATCTCTGATGAGTGGAAAGAAGACAATCCAGAATTAGCTCGAAGGTGTGGGTTGATTATTGAAGCTCGTCGAGCAGAAGAAGAAATGACTCTTTTACGTAGATTAATTCAAGCAGGAAGGTTATATGTTACTTTTAAAGTTATTGGTACTAAGTCTAACCGTATGTCTGGTGGTTCTGAATCTTATATTAAATCCAAGGGGAGTATCAACCCGCAAGGAATTAAAAAGGGTGGAGCGATTAGAAGTTTGTTTCCTCTTGCTCACCCTGATCTCATTCTGTGTGGAGGAGATTTCTCTGGTTATGAAGTGAGCATTGCAGAAGCCGTTTATAAGGATCCGCGACTTAGAGAAGACTTGCTTAAAGGACTTAAAATGCACGGTCTCTTTGGAGCAGAGATGTATGGGTTGACTTATGAAGAAATTATGGCAACTGAAGACAATAACATTAATGATGTTAATGGGTACTATCAGAGAGCTAAGAGAGGTTTCTTTGCTTCCCTGTACGGAGCGATGGAGGATAAAATTGGAAAAGCAATGTGGCTTCCTAAAGAAGCAGCTAAAGAAGGTCTTGACAGGTTTGCTAACAAGTATTCTCGAATACGAGAGTATAGAGAAAACTTACAGAAAAAGTTTACGGCGATTTCTCAAAAGGAACTCGGTAAAGAGATCACATGGTCGGAGCCTGCGGAGTATGAAGAAAGCTTTTTGGGTTTTCGTCGTTATTTTACTCTTGAGTTTAATATCATTCGCTGTCTCTATAACATGGCGAGAAATCCATCCGAAGAGTTTTTGGAGTTGGGTAAGAATCTTCGAGTAGTTAGAAGGGACAGAGTTCAGACAGCCTCTGGAGCAGCATTGAGTGCCTTGTATGCAGTGGCTTTTGGTATTCAAGGTCAAGTGTTTAGGGCAGCTGCAAACCATGACATTCAGTCTCCTGGCGCTCAGATGACTAAGGAACTACAAGGAGAGATTTGGACAGTACAGCCTGTGGGTATAAATAAATGGTATGTCATGCCTATGAATATCCACGATGAGATACAGGCTCCTTGTGCTTCAGAAGTAGTAGATATAGTAGCGACTAAAGTGGCGAATAAAGTTGAGTCTTTTAGGGACAAGGTTCCATTAATTAAAATGAAGTGGAAGACACATTTAATCACGTGGGGGCATTAAATGAAAAGAGTGAAAGTAGATAAAATGTTAATTGATGAGTTTAATGAATGGGCTTCGAGAATGGAGTTAGAGTTTACTTATTTTAAAGTACAACAATTGATTCTGGATACAGAACAACTCTATATTACAGTTATATACACCATTTAAAGGAGGTTTAAGATGTTATCCTACGCGCTTTCAATTTACGGTAAAAGAACTGCTGTCCTGTACCGCCCAGTTAAAGATAAAAAGGGCAAAGTTCACTATAGAGCAGCAGAAGCTCACTGCGGAGATAGTGCTTCCGTGCAGGCATGGGTCAAAATTAAGGAGAAGGAATATGGAATTCGTGCTACCAATCGCATCTAACTCCCCTCAAGGGATTGGCTCAATTAATGGCTTCCGAACTCTCCTCAATCGTGGGGAGAGGGAGGATAGTAAAATAGAGCATCTTCCAGAAGAGATAGCTTTTATCGCCTCTGTTAAGAGAGTTGCTCTTGGATCTTCTCATCACGAGATAACTATTCTTCTTGACCCACAAGACGTAAAAAGTGGTTTGAGGAAGGAATACTTACAAAAAGGAGATTTACTTGTCGTCAGTCAACGTGTTTTTAATACGTTTACTGTTTGGAAAATAACTTCTATTGTTACATACAAAATGGGCAATTATAAATACCTAACGTGTAAGTACGAAGGAGCGATATTATGCGACTAACATTTGGTCCTTTTAAAGGTAGATCCTTAGAGGATGTTCCTCTAATTTATAAGATTTTTCTTGTTGCAAATGAGCACAAGATAATCGACCCACAGCTTAAAGCTGTTCTTGAGAAGATGAAGGACATAATTTCAAAGATGTCAAACTATTACAATCCCTTCTATCTCAATAAAAAGCTCAAGGAGTTCGAAGAATGTACACAGTGGCCAGTTTCTTCACAGGGTGCTCAGGTTCAGACCTCGGATTCGAGTCAGAAAGGTTCGATATTGTCTTCTCTAATGAAATCAACACAGCTGCATGTGACACCTACGAAGCCAACTTCGGAAGAAGGCCGTTCGACGTCCCAATAGAGTATTTGCCTTTAGCTGCTATCCCAGAAGCAAAAATCTTTATTGGTGGTCCACCTTGTCAGAGTTTTTCTAATGCACGTTCTGGTGGGTACAATAAAGGGTATCAGTCGATGGACGGTTTGAAGTATATTAGAAGGTATGCAGAAATAGTAGAAGCTAAACAACCTGAACTGTTCATTATGGAAAATGCTCCTACTCTTATTAAGCAACCTTCAAAAATGGATGTCCTAAGGGAAATTATTAATCTCTTCAAGAGTTACAAAGTTCGTCCATACCTGCTTAATGCAGAGGACTATGGCGTACCTCAGCAAAGAGAGAGAACATTTCTTTTAGGCACACGTAGTGATGTAGACTTAGTTTTTCCTTTTATTCGTCCCGATACAGATCATTGGAAGTTTCACTGCTCAGGGTGGGCAGAGTGGTTAGGTTTGCCGAATGAAGGTTGGCTCGCATCGCGTGGGTCAAGACTTAAAGGCAAAAGTCCTTTTGAGTGTGCTTATACAGTAATCGGCACTGAGGTACCGGTAATAAGGTATGAGCAACCTACAAAGATCAAAGGATCGTTGTTCTCTGGAGAAAGAGTAACGCTCAATCAACGTTACCTAACGATTGAGGAGCTTGCTCGACTCCAAGGTTTTCCAAGAGATTACATCTTCTGTGGGTCCAAAAACGATCAATTACTCCAAATAGGAAACGCTTGGTGTGTACCTGTGGCACAAGCCCTTGCCCGTCAAGCAAAGAAAACTTTAAACAAGTGGAGGGAAAGATGAAAAAACTATTAGCGGTGCTGTGCTTCGTTCCGGTGGGGTTGGTGTTGTTGGCTTCTATAGGTGCTCTGCTTGCTACGGTGGTAGAGCTGATTCACTTATTACTAACTAATCCATTATCATTTTTAAACGCAATAGGTCTTTTTGCTGGGTTGATGTTGGCTTTTGCCGCAATTTACTATGGCATCCCTAAACTCACCGAACTCGGTGCGAGACTGTGGAGGGGTGAACTTTAAATAAGTGGCTTGACGTGATACATGAGAAAAGGGGTTTATTATGCCATCATGGAAAGATTTGTCCAGAAATGTGAAACTTGTTATTGTATCCAATAAACCGAAACTGGATTATGATAAATGGGAGGAATGGCAGAAAAAAGCTAATGGGTACAGACTTAAATTAATCTATCAAGGTAGATCATATATATTTGATTTCTGGCAAGGAACAGGCATTATACACGAACCGGATGTGTCTGGTGTACTTAAATGTTTATTGTCTGATTCTTCAGTACCAGAGGATTTTGAAGAATTCTGCAAAGAGTTCGGATATAGTATCGATTCAAGAAAAGCAGAACAAACACATAAAGCATGTTTAAAAGTTCGATCTAATATGAAGAAACTATTGGGTCCAGATTTTGAAATGTTTCTCTATGCGGACGTACTGACGTCCGAAGAACAGGAAATTACACGTAAATGGGCAAATGCCCAATCGATTGTAAAATAGAAGGAGAATTATTATGAAAATCGTAGTAAATCGTTGCTTTGGCGGATTCGGCGTTAGTAGAAAAGCCGTTGAGTTTATGGCTAACCTGGGTTCAAATCAGGCAAAAGCCGAATTAGAATCCATAATTCTATCGGGTAAAGATAATAGTTGCGATAGTTATTGTGGATATTCGGAAAAGTTTGATTGTGAATATAACAGGGCTGATCCAAATTTGGTATCAGCTGTTGAAACTTTGAAGGACGAAACCAATGGCAGGTTTTCAAAATTAAGAGTCATTGAAATCCCCGATGGAATAGAATGGGAAATCGATGATTATGATGGCGTGGAAACAATCCACGAAAAACATAGGAGTTGGTAAACTATAAGTGGAGGCAAATATGTTAGTAAATTTTTTAAATGGAACATCGAGATGGGTTGAAAACCTGTCCGGTGCAGACCTGTCAGGCGCAGACCTGTACCGTGCAGACCTGCGAGGTGCAGACCTGTACCGTGCAGACCTGCGAGGTGCAAACTTGCGAGGTGCAAACCTGTACGGTGCAAACCTGTACGGTGCAAACCTGTACGGTGCAAACCTGTACGGTGCAGACCTGTCCGGTGCAGACCTGTCCGGTGCAGACCTGCGAGGTGCAAACCTGCGAGGTGCAAACCTGCGAGGTGCAGACCTGCGAGGTGCAAACCTGCGAGGTGCAAAGTTCTCTTATGTTTTTCTGATGTCAAGCATACAGTGGGGCACTGTCTCAGATAAATTATGTCTCGAAATGATGAGACGGGATGCTTTAATTACAGGCGTAGAGGCAATGTCGAAATGGGCTAAAGGAGGACCTTGTCCCTTTCTTTCCGTATCAGAGACAAGAGCTTATCATTTTTATGTAAATCGAAGTCTGTGGAGAAAAGGGAAGCCTCAAATGACAGATAGAGAACTGTGGGTCGCACTTTGTAAGGAGAAGGATATAAAGATATGATTTCCATTACCAGAAGAGAAGAGATTCTTTCTACTAAGAGAGCTAAAAAGTTAGAACTCCTTGAAAGTCTTCAAGAGGAGATTGATTTTATCAAAGAGCATCTTGAAGACCTTGATGAGATAACTGACAGAGGTCAGTTCTCTTATGAACAGAAAGCAATCATGAATCTTTTTATAAGGAGATACAACAGAAGACGGAATATCATTCTCTCTCTCGATCAGATCATTTCCTCTTTGGAGTATGACGTTCTTCAAAAAGAACTCGATGAGCTGGTTGAGATGGGTTACCTTTGCATCGTTCCTCAAGGCAAGCAGAGGACTTACTATTCACTTAACAAAGCGAGGTTAACTTGAAGATTCTTGGAGTAAATGGTGAAAAGCGTGTAGTTGAATGTACTACAAATGAACTTGCCAACATACTTGGACTTTACTCTACAGCAGACAGGGGTTGTCCAAGATTCCAAGCAGGTGACGAAGTAAACGTCAGCGATCTTTATCAAAGAGCGTATCGAATGGCCAGTAATTATCGTGAAGTCACGACTATACGCACGGCTTGTCATGCTATTCTAAAATCTGTTGATAAAATTCAACCCATCGTCGAAAAGCAAAAGGAGCTTGAAGTTGGCTGATTTTGCAACATTAGCTCACCATTATGCAAATCAACCTGTAGTGGGTTGGTTTATGAGTCGTAAGCTCAATGGTTGGCGCTGTCTTTGGGATGGCGGTGTTACGAGGGGAGTTCCCTTAGTGCATGTTCCTTGGAGCAAGGATACGACGACTGTTTGTGCAACAGGTCTTTGGACGCTTGGTCGCTCTGCAGGTCCTAAGCCGATCTTTGCTCCTGATTGGTTTCTCGATCAACTTCCCGAATATGTACCTCTTGACGGGGAGCTGTGGCACGAGACTGACAATATTAGTATTGTCAAATCAATCTGTGGTCAAGGGGAGGAGAAAGGAAGAATCGACCCACGGTGGCGAGGAATTAGGTATATGGTTTTTAATTCCAAGCCATATAGTTTATGGGGCTGTTGTTCCGACTCTCCTTTCTATCCTAATGGATCCTGGTTGTACAGAATGGAGTTGGTTAAGAAGAGGATCACTTCCTCTCTTAATCTTGAAGTCCTTGAGCAAGTCAAGGTTGAATCCACTGAACATCTCTTTGAATATAAAAGGCATGTAGGTGGAGAAGGAATTATGCTTGTTAACCCCAATGCTCAGTACGAGCTGTGTAGAAGCTATAACCTTTTAAAGGTTAAAACCTTCTATGAAACAGAAGCAACTGTCATTGGGTACGAAGATGGGCAGAATCGGCACTCAGGTCGTATGGGTAGTGTTATAGCTAAACTCACGTGGGATGAGAAAGTCACATCTTTGTATGGAGGTAAACCTGAGTTTGTAGGTAAAACAGTTTCCTTTGGTATAGGTGGCGGTTTTACTGATGAACAGAGGGAGTGGAGCTATGTGAGTCAGAACTTCCCAATTGGATCTGAGATTCACTTTTCTTACCTTGGTGTCTCAAGTGATGGAGTACCAGTATCGTGCAACCATATACAGGATTGAGTTGGAGCTGATATGAGTCGTCAAGAAGAGTCAATTAAGATCGTTGAACCACTTGTACGTTACCTTGTTCACAAGCACGGTTGGCATGTAGAGAAGACTCATGGGTCACAATACATGGAAGGTTTTCCAGACCTTTATTGTATTCACCCTAAGTATTCTCCCAGATGGGTTGAATGTAAAGTCATACGTAATGGAGACTTTTCATTTACTCCTGCACAGGAGAGGAAGTTTCCCATTTGGATTGCCAACGGTGTAGGAATATGGATAGCGTGTGGGTACGATTTACGAAACAAGGAGGAGTTAGAGAGGGTTTATAGAACACTATTTGACCCACCTAACTGTGCTTTATACTTAAATGGCGAAAGCCGGAGGACATTGTTAAGATGAACATTCATTTACAGAAATCAATTAAAAGGTATCGAGAAAAAATTGCTCTTTTAAAAGAGCACTCAAGGAAAAAGGTTTACTATAATTATTATACAGGTCTTCATCTTGCAAAAGGCCAGGAGTTTCTTTTCTATATAGGGCAAAAGGATTGCGCTTTGTGTCGAGTATACATCTGGAATAATTGTGATCGCTGTCCTGTCTTTAATGAGACAGGTGAGGTATTCTGTAAGAATACTCCATGGCAAGAGATCTGGACACATTGTCAAAAAGAGAACTTTTTCATTACTAAAAAGTTCATAAACCTTTTTGAAAAAGAACTTGCTTTCCTGGAGGGTCTGCAGAGTGAATAAGTATCTCCTATTTTCAACTGAAAATAAAGGTATGTACCTGAGAATGAACCAACACGGCGTTCTTGATCTCCTTGATGATCTCAAGGGGATCCATCTTCGGGATATAGGCAACACTGATAAATTTGAGATCTGTCGAACCCTTCGACAAGATCGTGTTTTTGCCGTCCCGATTACAGAGAAACTGCCTAACATACAAAAAGTGACCCACAGAGATAAGCTGTCATGGGCTGCTTACCACGCTATCACAATTTTTGAAGTTAAGGCACAGCTCTCTCAGATTGCTCAGGCGTTTGACAAACAACACGCAGCGGAAGCTGAGTTTACTTACAAGATCATTGGCGTGCTTGAAAGGATATTCAGCAGAGGGCTGGATTACAGATCGTGGCTTATACCAAAGGAGGATGAATGAAGAGTAAGGCTTTTAATCAATTAGCGACCCATACAGTTAAAAACTGTCTGGCTCTTATGACAAAGAAGTCTAAGGAGTACGCATCAAGCGATGACAAGTTTCACAACTTTAAAACAGCAGCTCGTCACGATAATACTACTCCTGAGAAAGCGCTTCATGGAATGGAACTCAAACACCGGATTAGCCTTGAGGACATGATTCAAGACACAGAGCGTCTGACTCCGGAGCAGTTTAAGGAGAAGTACAATCCGAGTATTGTGGACGAAAAGATAGCTGATAGTATAAATTATCTCCTCTTACTTAAAGGACTTCTCTATGAGAGGTTAGCAAAGGCAGGTTATTCATGCTTACAGTAGAAAGAGAACCCAGCTACTTGAGTCCAAGTAGCTTAGTTCAGTTTGAGAAAAATCCGAACAGATTTTATCTGGAACGCATGGCTCCTAATAGAATTGAAAAGGAGCCACAATCTCCTGCTGGTGGTGCTGGGTCAGCTTTTGATGTACTGATCAAAACAGATCTTGCAGAGCGGTTATACAATCTTGCAATTGTCAAACAGCGTATTCTTGATGACCTGTACAATCCGGAGGATAAGAACAAGTATAGGGATGTTCCTTTTAAGGAAATGTTTTATGAGATTTCTGTTGAGGAGCAGAACAGAGAACTTGTTCGCAGTACCGCTGAGAAGCTCTGCGCTCTTTACAAAAGCAGCGTCTTCTATAAGAATACTCCCTTTACAGATATTGAGATTCATCGTCATTTCAATATTCTAAATAGTGGTGTCCCCATTTTTATGAAGCTCGATGCTGTTGTAAATTACGGTTCATATGAGCCGTTTGACTGGAAGGTGCAGGGTTACGGTTCTGCCTCTGGAGCGTCTCCTAAGCCTGGGTACAAAATGATTCAGGATGAGAGCGGTAATCTTCTTGGCTGTCACAAGGATTATCGAGCCGACATTTCGATTCACTCTATCGATGAGAGATGGGGAGATCAGCTTGCTACGTATGGATGGGGTTTGGGACATCCTCCGTTGACCCCGTTCAAGGTTTATTTGGATGCACTCATTATTCGACCCACTGGAGTGCGTATCGCAAGGTATGAAGGGTGGGTTACATTGGAAGCTCAGAAGAATCTTCTTCGCAGGTATGAACATGCGTGGGCGATGATTAAGAGCGGAGAGTTTTTGAAGACGCTTTGCAGTGAGCGTAAAATCGTTGAACAGTTAGCCAGTGAGGAAAGGTGGTACAGATGAAGGTAAAAGTTAAAACACCGAAAGAGATTCTTGGAGTAGATGTGGTTTCTTTCAAGGACAAGGATGGTTACACGTACCCTGAGTCGCTTCGAGATATTGCTGTCTGTGGAGAAGCGTTGCCCGCTGTCATAGACGGCACGGGTTACAGATTAACCTCTGGTATAAGATTTTATCTTAAACCTGAATGGTGTGAAGTGGTCGAACCAGACTGGTATAAAGTTCCTGTTGATACAAAGATTCTGGTGAGGGATAGGAGTATAGATCCTTGGGAAAAGAAACACTTTGCTAAGTTTGAAAATGGTACTGTCTATGCATGGGTCGACGGTAAAACTTCTTTTACAACAGTAAATACCATGTGTTGGCAGTATGCCAAACTTGCGGAGTAGCTTATGGATAATGCAGAGGACTGTATCTATATACCTATCACTGAGTATAATCGCTTGAAGGAGATCGAAAATGCGTTTATTCTATCACAAGCTCAGAACGAACCCACTCCACAAATTGTTCGAGACGAAGGAACAGAGAAGGAAGAGAGTAGCTCACCAGAAGGCAAGAATGGGATTGAACCCAGTGGAGAAGGAGAAGAAGTTGTACTTCCAACCAGCGCTGAAAAACAATCCCTTCCCACATGCGATGCTGGGGTCGCTAAAGGATCTGAAGTTTCCCAAGTTTAAAAGAGGAAGAGCAGTCTTTACCGATGGTCGTACTTATAACATATTGCCTTGGGGCCAGTTTGTTAAGGAGGCAAAATGAATTACATTAGAACATACACGGGGGAGAAATTCTTCCCCTTTTCCCCTACTGTTGATACTGTGCACATTGTCGACATAGCGCATGCACTGAGTAACACCTGTAGGTTTAAGGGACATTGTCCCTCTTTCTACTCCGTCGCTCAACATAGCGTATATGTGTCCTTGTTTGTACCTCCACAGTTCGCTTTGTGGGGCCTTCTCCACGATTCTGCAGAAGCTTATCTTTCGGACGTTGCCAGACCTGTAAAGAAGACTCCAATGATGGCTGAGTATAGAAGAGTAGAATCTATAATCATGGCCACTATTGTGAGAAAGTTTAAATTGGACCCATTGATCGAGCCTCAAGAAGTAAAGGACATGGATGATAGGATGTTGGTCACTGAGGCAAGAGATTTGGATATTGAGCTTGAACCGGAGTACCAGAAGGTTATACCGTTAAATATCGAAGTGATTCCTATGCTACCCATGGAAGCAGAAGACTTATTCTTAAACAGGTATAAGGAGTTGGTAAGGGCATAGCCCTTATTCCTTATTTTTCGACAATCGCCCATCGTAGAAAAAAAGTCAAAAAACATTTTTATTGGAGAAATATATGAATTATACTCAGTATAGTGTATTAAAGACTCTTAATGCTGTAGTGCATGTAAGCTTAAAAAGTAACCCAGAGGTGAAGGGCACACTCTTTCACGGGGCTATACGCTTTGATCAGGTGGGTATAGTTTTAGACCGTAACGTTGTGACTATTGGTGCTGATCAAAGTTACTTGGTCCACACTATAATGGTCATGGACATTGAGGATGTACACGTTGACAGAGTGGACTGCGCTGATGAAGAAGAGGTTAAAAAAGTAAAAGAGTGGGTTGAAGAG
>Ga0208461_1003224_pt1 | contig 12517 bp, 13 predicted proteins | sample AD_JPNTR4_MetaG_FD_184448 | JGI IMG/M metagenome (GOLD analysis project Ga0208461, IMG submission 184448) | Active sludge microbial communities of municipal wastewater-treating anaerobic digesters from Japan - AD_JPNTR4_MetaG (SPAdes) (version 2) | ecosystem: Engineered > Bioreactor > Anaerobic... | reverse complement strand
GCGGCGAAGAGCTTCTCCCGCATGGTTTTGCCCTTCCAGAAGGGGATGATTCTATCCGTATAAATTTTTTTGACTTCGTCGCTGACGTCGAAGGAGGTTTTGCTGCGGCGTGCCATGATTTCAAAATCTTCGAGGGTGTGGCAGCACAATTCGGGGTAGGTATAGGTTGCTTTGGGTGCGGGGCCTCTTTCGCCGACAATGAGTTCTCCGTCGTTGATGCAGATGTATTTGCGGCTCATGATGTATTGGAGGGCCAGCCCGCGGACGATGGGTGCGGATTGCTCCATGGCGATGCCGCTTTGATAGAAGTCTGTAATCAGTTCAGCCCTTTCGGCGCTGATGTAGGGTTTGGTGTTGACGCTTTGTGCCCGCAGTTTTGCAACTCGTTCGTTCATTTTTTCACCCGCCGATTTTTACGGTAAATCCCATTTGCTGCAACTGGTTTGCAAATTCTTTCATCTGTTCGTCTGAGGGTCGCCTGGCATTGAATATTTTGCCGGTTTTGCCGAGGCGCTCGGCTTTGGCAAGCCCTCCACTATTATACGGCAGCAAGTCGATTTGTTTTACAGTTTTTAGATTTTGTACGAAACGGCCGAGGGCTTCGATGGTCTCCGGCTGGTCGTTGAATCCGCCGATAATGGGCATTCGGATTATGACGTGCCTGGCGTTTTGGCTTAACCACCTAATATTATCCAGAATCAGGTGATTGTCCACGCCTGTAAATTGGCGATGTTTTGCGGAATCGAGATGCTTGATGTCGCACAAAAACAGAGATGCTACGTCTGCAATCGATTCTATTATTTGACGGCTTGCAAAACAGGAGGTATCGACAGCGGTGTGCAAATCGATGGTTTTGCAGGCGGTCAGCAGGGCTTTCAGGAAGTTGGGCTGCATGAGGGGTTCGCCGCCGGAAAAGGTTACGCCGCCGCCTGACTGGTCGTAAAAAACAGAATCTTTCTCGATTTCTTTCAAAATCTCGCGGACGGATACCTTTCTGCCGACTCGTTCCATTGCCTGGGAGGGGCAGGGGTCGATGCACGCTCCGCAGACGGTACAGCGGCTTATATCTCGACGTATTCTGTCGCCTATCCGCTTTAGGGCGTTGTTTGGGCAGATTTGGAGGCATCGGCCGCACAGGATGCAGCGAACGTGGCGATGAATCATTTCTATGCCGACTTCCCAGCTTTCGGGGTTATGGCACCAGGCGCAGCGAAGGGGGCAGCCCTTGAAAAACACGGTTGTCCGGATGCCTGGGCCGTCGTGAATGGCGTATTTTTTGATGTCAAAAATCGTACCGGTTATCTGACTGTTGTCCATCTGATTCGCTCGTTTGTCTGAATCTGTTTTATGATACTTGAAAGGGGGTCCCTTTTCAATCCATTTGGAGATAGGCGGGTTTCGGTTTCGGTGTTTTGTTGTCGGGATTTTTCCATTCCTTTCTCTTTTTTTGCGAAATCTTGACTGAAAAGGGGGGAGTTGGTAGTGTGGGGGTTTTTAAGGGAACTGATTTTCAGGAGATTTGCGCCGTGAGGATACTGTCGGGGATACAGCCGTCGGGAAAACTTCATATTGGAAATTATTTTGGTGCGATGCGTCAGCATTTGGCCCTTCAGGAAGAACATGAAGCGTTCTATTTTATTGCGGATTATCACGCTCTTACTTCTAATCCGGAGCCGGAGGCCCTGCGTGAGCGGACGTTTGCGGTGGCGATGGATTATCTGGCACTGGGTCTGAATCCGGAAAAGACGGTTTTCTGGCGTCAGTCGGATGTGCCGGCGGTAACGGAACTGCAATGGATTCTTTCGTGCATTACTCCGATGGGGCTTCTGCATCGGTGCACGAGTTATAAAGAAAAGGTTTCGCAGGGGCTCAGTCCCAATCATGGTTTGTTTGCTTATCCGGTGCTTCAGGCGGCGGATATTCTGATTTTTGACAGCCAATTGGTGCCTGTGGGGGCCGACCAGAAGCAGCATATTGAGGTAACGCGGGATATTGCCATTAAATTCAATAATACCTACGGGGATGTTTTTGTCATTCCGGAAGAGTATATTGTTGAATCGGTGGCGGTTGTGCCCGGTTTGGACGGGCGGAAGATGTCCAAAAGTTATGATAATACGATTGAGATTTTTGAGGAGGAAAGCAGCATCCGGAAGAAGGTGATGCGGATTGTGACGGATTCGACACCAGTGGAAGAACCGAAAGACCCTCAGCGGTGCAATCTTTTTGCTCTTCTTCGGCTGGCTGCCGAGCCGGCGGAGCTGAAAGAGTGGGAGGAAAGGTACCGGAAGGGGGGGCTGGGGTATGGGACTGTCAAGCAGCGGATTGCGGAGCTGCTGGTTGAGTATTTTCGTCCCTATCGGACGAAACGGGAGGAGTTGGAGAAGAACCGGGATTATGTGGAAAAAGTGCTGATGGAGGGAGCGGCTAAGGCCGGTGCAGCGGCCCGCAAGACGCTTGACCGCGTTCGGCGTGCGGTGGGGCTGAAGGGGATTCTGTGAACGAAGAGCAAAAACTGGTAACGGTTGGGCGGTATGCGTCCGAGATGGAAGCACACCTGGCCCAAATGGTGCTTGAAGAGGCGGGGATTCGCTCGGTTATTCTTGGAGAGCCGATCAGCAGCGGGCTGTATCCTGTTTTTGAGCCGTTTCTTGCGGTGCAGGTTTTTGAAGGGGATGCGGCGCGGGCGGCGGCTTTGCTGGAGGAAAAGCAGAGGGCGGGTGATTTGAACGGCGAGGGGGACTTGTGAGTGAATATCGGGTTCATCTGGATGTTTTTGCCGGTCCGCTGGACCTGCTTCTGTATCTGGTTCGCAAGGAAGAGCTGGATATCTATGATATTCCCATTGCGCGGATTACCGAGCAGTATCTTGAGTATATTGAGATGCTCAAGGTGCTCGATATGGATGTGGCGGCGGAGTTCCTTGTGATGGCGGCTACGCTGCTGGAGATTAAATCGGCGATGCTTCTGCCGAAGGCGGAAACGGAGGATGCTTCGGACGAAAATCCGTCAGACCCTCGGTCTGTGCTGATCGGCCAGCTGCTGGAGTACAAACGTTATAAAGATGCGGCCAATCAGCTGGCGGCGGCGGCGGAGGAACGGCAGCTCCGTTTTACGCGTCCGGATTCGATTCTTTCGTTGCTGAAAAAGAAGGAGGAGCCGGAAATTGATCTGGAGCAGGTGAGCGTATGGACGCTGCTGGAGGCCTTCGGGAGGATTTTGAAGGCGACGGGCCAGGTGAGTTCTTATGAGCGGATTCGCGATGATACGCCGATTGATTTCTATCAGATTGAAATTCTTCATCGTTTGCAGACGGAAGGGGCTATGGCGATGGAGTCGATTTTTGAAGGGCGGAAGAACCGGCTGGTTCTGATCGGGCTTTTTCTGGCGCTTCTGGAGTTGATTCGCAATCGGCTGGTGTGGGCTGAGCAGGCCGAGCCGAACAGTCCGATTTATCTGAAGCCCTTGACCCGTGTTCCTGCTGAAGAAGCAGTGCGGAAAGCGATTTTGTCGGAGCGGGAGGGGGAAGGCCATTCTTCGCAGACGCCGAGTCAGGGTGAGGGGGAGTCTGTCCAGCCGCAGGCGGCGATGGACCAGTGGCCGACAGAGACGGAAGAGACGGAGGAGGAAATGGAGGAGGATTTATTCGAAACAGACAGACCTTCCGCCAAGCGGGGCGGCATTCCCATTCAGGAGATTCGCCCTGAGGGGGGCGGTTCTCCCACTTCCACACTTTCTGAGACAGGTCAGACCGGTTCGGCTGAGGAGGCCCCGGAAGGCGGGAACGGGTGAATTCCTGTTTGACAGGTTTTGCGGGCGGGGGTAGAATCGGGCTGTAAATTGTGAAAACAGGATGGGAAGCTTGCTGACGGAAAGGGCCGTTTATGGCGGGAAATGTGATTGAATTAACTGATGCGGAATTTGCCTCGACTATTCAGGGGACAGATAAGCCGGTGCTGGTTGATTTCTGGGCGCCGTGGTGCGGGCCTTGCAGGATGCTTGCGCCTGTTCTTGAGGAGATTGCCGATGAATATGCCGGCAAGGCCCTGATTTGCAAGGTCGATACCAACCAGGAACGCCAGGCCGCTATTGCCCACGGCATAACGGCTATCCCGACCCTGATTTTGTTCAAAGATGGAGAGGTGAAGAAGAAATGGGTGGGGCTGGTGAGTAAAAATACAATTACAGAAGCTCTTGACGAACTGCTGTAGTTTTTATGAGGTGTTCAGGACAATTGACGGGATACGGCGGGTATCCCGTTTTTTTTGGCGGATGAAGACAGAAATCTTGACGTCTCCGTGGTGTTTTCTTAGGATTTGGTTTACGGATTAAGGAAGCAACGATGGCACGCAAAGGCATTCTGTTGGCAGGGGGAAGCGGCAGCCGGCTCTATCCGATTACGCAAGCCGTCAGCAAGCAATTGCTTGCGATTTATGACAAGCCGATGATTTATTATCCGCTTTCGGTTCTGATGCTGGCCGGCATTCGGGAAATTCTGGTGATTTCGACTCCGGCGGATTTGCCGCTGTTTGAGCATTTGCTCGGCAACGGTCGGCAGTGGGGTCTTCAGATTGAGTACGCCTGTCAGCCGAAGCCGGAAGGAATAGCGCAGGCCTTTCTGATTGGTCGGGATTTTCTGGGGGGCCAGCCGGCTTGTCTGATTCTCGGCGACAATATTTTTTACGGGCACGGCCTGACGCAGGTGCTTGCTGAGGCCGGCGCGCAGGAAGAAGGAGCGGTGATTTTCGGCTATTGGGTACGTGAGCCCGAGCGGTACGGAGTGATTGAGTTTGATCGGAAAGGGCGGGTGCTCAGTCTGGAAGAAAAGCCCAGACATCCTAAATCCCATTATGCGGCGGTGGGGCTTTATTTTTATGATTCTCAGGTGGTTGAATTGGCTTGTCGAGTTCGTCCGTCGGCGCGGGGGGAATTGGAAATTACGGATTTGAATAATCTTTATCTGAAGAAAAACCGGCTTTGCGTGAAACTGCTTGGGCGAGGGCTGGCGTGGCTGGATACGGGAACGATGGATGCGATGCTTCAGGCGTCTTTGTTTGTGCAGACGGTTCAGCAGCGGCAGGGGCTGATGATTTGCTGTCCGGAGGAAATTGCGTATCGTCAGGGGTGGATTGATGCTGAACAGGTCCTGCGGCTGGCGGCGACACTGCAAAAGAATCACTACGGCGACTACCTGAAGCAAATGATTGAGGAAGCGAGGCGATGAAGGTTCAGCCGATGCCGATTCGCGATGTTCTTTTGATTGAGCCGACTGTGTCCGGCGACAGCCGGGGGTGGTTTCTGGAGAGCTGGCAGCAGAAGCGTTACGAAGAAATCGGGCTGCCTGCTTTTGTTCAGGACAATGTGTCGTTTTCTCAGCAGGGCGTTCTTCGGGGGCTTCACTATCAGTATCCTCACGGGCAGGGGAAACTTGTTCAGGTTCTTGAGGGGAGGGTGTATGATGCGGCGGTAGATATCCGGCGGGGTTCGCCGACGTTCGGTCATTATACGGCTGCGGAACTTTCTTCGGAGAATCACCATCAACTGTATATTCCGCCTGGGTTTGCTCATGGGTTTTGTGTGCTGAGTCCGACGGCTTTGTTTGCTTATAAGTGCACGGACTTTTATCATCCGGAGTGTGAAGGGGGCGTTTGCTGGAATGATTCGGATATCGGGATTGTCTGGCCTGTGAACGAGCCGATTCTTTCTGCCAAAGACAAGCGGTGGTGTCCGCTTCGGGAGATTCCTGTTTGCCGTTTGCCGGTTTATGAAGGAGCTGTGCCGTGAGGGGCAGGGGGCCGGTTGCGATTTTGGGGGCGCGAGGAATGCTGGGGACGGATGTGACGGCGCTGCTCCGGCGGCGGAATTTGGAGGTTCGGGCGTATGATTTGCCGGAGTTGGATATTCGCAGGGAGGAGGATTTACGAGGGGCGATAAGCGGCTGTTCGGTTGTGATTAACTGCGCTGCCTATACGAATGTCGAAGGGGCTGAAAAGGAGGAAGAAGCGGCGATGGAAATCAACGGGCGTGCGGCGGGGCTGGTGGGTCGGGCTGCCGCGGAGGCGGGGGCTTCGGTTCTTCACATCAGTACGGATTTTGTTTTTGACGGTATGCTTGAGCGTCCCTATGCGGAGACGGATTTGCCTCATCCGATTAGTGCCTATGGGCGGAGTAAATTGGAGGGGGAAAAGGAGTTGGCCTTGTCGGGCTGCCGATATTGTATTGTGCGGGTGGAATGGACGTACGGGCGAGCGGGGATTCATTTTCCGGGAAAGATTCTTGCGGCCGCCCGGTCTGGTCGAGTGCTTCGGGTTGTGGAGGATCAGGTGGGCTCGCCGACAGCCACAACGGAGATTGCGGAGGTACTTGCTGATTTGCTGGAACTGCCGAAGTTTCCGGAGGGGATTTTTCATGCGGCGGCGGCGGGTTATACTTCGCGTTATGAGATGGCCCGCTTTGTCTGCGAAGTGAAGGGGTTGCGGGTTCCGATAGAGCCGTGCAGGAGCGAAGAATTTCCTTCGGCGGCGAAAAGGCCTCTCAATAGTCGGTTTGATTGCCGCAAACTTGAATCTTTACTGGGACGGGCGATGAGACCGTGGCAGGAACCGTTGAAGGACTTTCTGGAGCAATTATGAGGACAATTCTGGTTACGGGCGGCGCTGGTTTCATCGGCAGTAATTTTGTCCGGATGGTGCTGGAGGAACATCCGGATGTGCGGGTCGTGAATCTGGACAAGTTGACCTATGCGGGCAATCTGGAGAATCTGGGGGAGTACAAGGACCATCCCAATCATGTATTTGTGAAGGGGGATATTTGCGATGCGGCTCTTGTTGAGGAATTGGTAGGGAAATATGGAATTGATGCTATTATCAATTTTGCTGCCGAAAGTCATGTGGACCGCTCGCTCGAAGAGCCCGGGATTTTTCTGGAGACCAATGTCAAGGGGACGCTTGCGCTGCTTAAGATTGCGCTTGAGAAAAAACTGGAGCGTTTTGTCCAGATTTCTACGGATGAAGTGTACGGTTCTTTAGGGCCGGAAGGCAAATTTACGGAAAGTTCGCCGCTTCGTCCCAATTCGCCTTATTCGGCCAGCAAGGCGGCGGCGGATATGCTGGTTCAGAGTTTTGGGCACAGTTGGGGGCTTCGATACAATATTACGCGGTGTTCGAATAATTACGGACCGTATCAGTTTCCGGAAAAGATGATTCCGCTGATGATTCACAATGCCCTTGAGGATAAGCCGCTGCCGGTTTATGGAGATGGTTTGCATGTTCGGGACTGGCTTTATGTGTATGACCATTGTACGGCGGTGTGGAAGGTTCTGACGGAGGCCAAGCCCGGGACTGTCTATAATATCGGGGGCAATTGTGAAAAGAAGAATATTGATGTAGTTCATCTGATTTTGAAGGCCCTTGGCAAGCCCGAATCACTGATTACGTTTGTCAAGGACCGTCCGGGGCATGACCGGCGGTATGCGATTGATTCCTCCCGGATTATGTCGGAGTTGAAGTGGAGGCCGTCTGTCTCGTTTGAAGAGGGGCTTTCACGCACGATTCGATGGTATCGTGACCATTCGGAGTGGCTCCGTCATGTTGTATCGGGTCAATATCAGGAGTATTATAAGCGGATGTACTCCAACCGTTGAGTGGGGTAATCGTGCTTGACCTTGTTTTTCACCTGTGTTAACCTGCCGATTTTGTATCCATTGGAGAAAATGAATGAGCAAGACAAAGGGACTGTCTGCTTTTTGGCGTATCTGGGAATATGTCTGGCCGCAGTGGCCTCAGCTGGTGAAGCTGGTTTTCTGGTCGGTGGTGATTGCGCTGATGGTTTCCGTCAGTTTTGCGACGGTTATCCCTCTTCTGAAGGTGATGATGAGCGAGGAGGGGCTTCATGGATGGGTGGACCGGAAGATTTGCAACTGGCGGTACGGGATGGATTTTTATCTGCCGGACCGGACGGATTTTCTGGAGGAAGAGGGGCATTCGCTGCTGTATTATCTGCTGATTACTCGCATTCATTCCGGCTCGTGGGCTGAGAAAAACGGCCTTCGTCTTCAGGACCGGATTGTGGGGGTGAGCCCTTATCTTGTGGAGGAAGGGCAGCGTGTTTATTCGGGGAAACTGCTGGAGGCACTTGCGATGTGTCCGCCGGCGGAGCCGCTTACGATTCAGGTTCTTTCATCGGCGGCTTCTGTTCCGATGGTGAAGCGTGTGGAGGTGATTGCGCCGGAGAAGCCGTTTTTTGCCGATTGGGCACAGTGGCCTGTGAGTTTTCTGCCGCGTGAGGAAACCAAAGAGACCAAATTGCAGGCCATTGTTTTGATTATTGTCGGGATGGTGGTGATTACGATTCTTCGGTGTATGGCGCGGTTTTATCAGCAGTATTTGGGTGAACGGATTGTGCTGGTGGCCAATACGCGGCTGCGTGAGAGGGTTTTTGCCCATGCGATGTATATGCCGGTAGGTTTTTTTTCCAGCCGGGGGACCAGCGATACCACCAGCCGGATTTTTAATGATGTTTCGCAAAGCTGCCGTGGCATTAAGGTTTTGCTTGGGAAGACGCTTCGTGAGCCGCTGACGGCGGCGGCGTGCATTGTGGGTGCTTTTTGGCTTAACTGGAAACTGACGGCTATTTTTCTGATGGCGGCGCCGCTGGTTTTGTGGCTGTTTGCGGCGCTGGGGCGAAAGATTAAGAAGGCGACTAAAAAAACTTTGGTTATTTCTGCACAGCTGCTGGGACGGATTCAGGAGGCGATGCGCGGGGTGCGGGTTGTGAAGGTGTATAACCGGCAGGAGTATGAGGTTGAGCTTTATGAAAGGACCAATCAGTCGCTTCTCAAGCAACTGCTTCGGATTGCGCAGGTTGAGGCGATGACCAACCCGCTGCTGGATGTGCTGGGGATGATTGCGGGCTCGGCGGCGCTTCTGGTGGGGGCGGCGTGGGTTATTAAGCAGTATGAGGGGATGCAGCCGACGACATTTTTCGGACTGCTGATTTTTCTGGGGACGGCAGCGGAGTCTATCCGGAAGGTAAGCGATGTCTGGAATGAGGTGCAGCGGGCGAATGCGGCGGCGGAGCGTGTTTTTGCCGTGCTGGATGAGCCGCTGGAACGGGAAGAGCCGGATGCGGTGGAATTGGGACCAATGCGGGAGAAGATGGTTTTTGAGGATGTGGTCTTTACCTATCCGGGTTCGTCGGTGCCGGCGCTGAACGGGATCGGTCTGGAGGTGCCTGCCGGCCAGACAGTGGCTATCGTGGGGCCTAACGGGTCGGGCAAATCGACGCTGGTTAATCTGATAGCCCGCTTTTACGATCCGGACAGCGGGCGGATTCTGATTGACGGCTGCGATATCCGCAAAGCGACACTGCGAAGTCTTCGGGGGCAGATTGGTCTTGTGACGCAGGATATTGTGACCTTTCGGGATACGATTGCCAACAATATCGGGTATGGGAAGATCGGCGCTTCGCGGGAGGAGATAATCGCGGCCGCCCGCAAGGCCTATGCGCATGAGTTTATTGAGCAGCTGCCGGAGGGGTATGATACGATGATCGGCGAGCACAGCAGCGGGCTGAGCGGGGGACAGCTGCAGCGGATTGCGATTGCGCGGGCGATTCTGAAGGATCCGGCGATTTTGATTTTTGATGAGGCGATGAGCCAGATTGATGCGGACAGCGAGGCCAAGATTCATGCGGCTCTGGAGGGGCTGATGAAGGGGCGGACGTGTTTTCTGATTGCTCACCGGTTCAGTACGATCATCTCGGCGGACCGGATTGTGGTTCTGGAGGGGGGCCGTATTGTGGGGCAGGGCACCCATCAGCAACTGGTTGGGAGCTGTCAGACGTATAGGAATCTGTATGAGACTCAGCTGATTGTACCGCAGCGATGAACGAGGCGAAGCCCAACGGCGATGTTACGATTTGCGTGGTCCATTACAGGACACCGGAGCTGGTTTGTCGGGATTGTTTCTCGGAGAGAGATATTGAAAAGGGAAAATCTTTCGTTTTTAATGGAGCGGGAAAAGGGACGGTCGGTCGGCAAGAAACTGTATTTTGAACTGGTTGACCGCGGCTGTCAAACGGTCGAATTGCCGGATTCCGTCCTGGGAAGATATGTGTGGCATCTGGCCCATACGACACGAGTGCTGAATGCGGAGATGTACAACCTGCGGCGCAGGAGCCGAAGGAAGAGAAAAAAGTGTATCGAAAAAAATCTGGAAAATGCCGCAGGTGCAGTCGATTCCGCGGGATGATTCATTGGATCAGTAATGACTGCTGTTTTGAGCACCATTGTGTTTACGAAAAACCGACCGATGCAGCTGCAAGGCGGCATAGAAGACATATAGTTCTTACAAGGAAAAACCCAGTTTTCAGGGAGACGAATCTATGCCGCGACTGCCTCTAAGCCAGCACCCTATTCTGCACTTCCGGAATAAATACCTTCATCATAAAATTAAACGAACGGTATTTCCGGAGGGGAAAACAGAAATTTTTATAGGAAATATAAAGTTTCCGTGTGATATGTCGCTGGGAAAAATTGCAAAAAGTGTATACTGCGGTTGTTTTGATTATGAAATCCGAAGACTTATTGAAAATTATCTGAAACCGGGAGATGTTTTTTTGGATGTAGGTGCGAATATGGGATATTTTACGGCGGTGGCAGCCAATGTGGTCGGCCCGCAGGGTCAGGTGCATTCTTTTGAACCGGCGTTTCAATATGCCGATTATATCCAAGAACTTATTGATCTGAATCCTGCGTACAAGATTTATCTGAATCGATATGCCTTGGGCAGTTCTTCTTCCAAGGCCACCCTTTATGAAAACAAAATCAATACTGGAGGTCACTCGCTACTCAAAGAATATGTAGGAGAATTGATTCGAGATGAGTATGAAGTCCGGGTTGAGCGGCTTGATGCGTATCTTGAAAAACAGTGCTTGCAAAGGATTTCTTTGATTAAAATTGACACAGAAGGGTATGAGTTTCCCATTTTGCTAGGGCTGGAATCGTTTTTGGAAAGCACGGACCGGTTGCCCATTATTATTGCGGAGATTAGTCCGAACTCGTTTCCGATGACAGGACATACAATCGGAGACTTTACGGATTATGTCAGACGATATGGGTATGAAATTTACGCTATCTGCGGATGCCATAAGATTGATATTACAAAGGTTCGGAAACAAACCAATGTAGTTCTGCGTGCTAGGAAATAAAATGGCGGAAAAAGACATCACAACGATTGTTTTCACCAAAAATCGGCCTCTCCAGCTGCACGGATATTTGGAAAGCATTCATCGTTTTTTACCGGTAGACAAAATGAAGGTCTATCTGTTATATAAACCGGAGCTGTTTGAAGATGAATATGAAATGTGTTTTGCCTCTTTTCCAAACTGTTTTGTTGTTCGAGAAACGGATTTTTTTGGCGACATGATGCATTTGATTGAACAGACGGACACGGAATACATGCTTTTCGGGATTGATGATGTGGTTTACTATGATGGTGTATCTTGGTCTGTTGTTGAGAAAACGTTCAAGATGTTGAGTCCAAACATAGTCGGCTTCTCACTTCGTCATGGTGACACACTACTGAAGAGATGCGGAGATCCTGTTGAAGAATATGTCGTTCTTGGTGAATGCGTAAAAACGTTTGTATGGCCTCAAGGGAGGACCCCCTGGACGACTTATCCGTTTGATTTATGCGCCACAATTTACCGTACAGAAACAATTCAAAGAATTGTTTATGCTATAACCCAAAGAATGCCTATGGTCCGTCGGATCATCCCTCCAGACACTGCTTTTTTCAAGATATTTGCCACGTTGTATTCGCGGCGGAAATTGTTGAAATTGCTCGGGCATTTTTTTAATCCGAACACATTTGAATCCTGGGCTTGCCGGTGGTGCAAGCAGCATCCGGATGAAGTGGGACCTCTGCTGGCCTTTCAGAAGTCCTGTGCGACGGCGATTCAGGTTAATCTGGTTAATACCTCGACGCGGAATGAGTGGGATGATTGTGCGGAACTGACTGTTGAAGCTCTTGCGGAGAAGTACCGTGCCGGCTGGCGGATTGATATTGAGGCCATCGCCCGGCAGCGGCCGACTCAAACCCATAGCGGCCGGGAGTTCTTCCATTTGAAAGGGCCCGAAGGAAACCATGTCCACATTTAGTCGATGGAAAAAACAACTGATCCGCTCAAAGGTCCTGTCGGGGCTCAGCCGCTATCCGGCCTATTTTCGCGACTGGGTTCGCTATCGTCAAATGGACGGAGCCGAAACGATTCGTCTCAAAGACACCTACCCGTGCCTTTTTGATAAGACCGCTAAAACTAAGATCGACAGCCATTATTTTTACCAGCATATCTGGGCCATGGAAAAAATCCTTGCCGCTCGGCCCGCCTTTCATGTCGATGTCGGTTCTAGTGCCAGCTTTGTCGGCCTGCTGAGCGCCGTGGTACCGGTTCAGTTTGTCGATATCCGTCCCCTGGAGGTCAGCAATCTGCCGAACCTCGAAAGCCGGTATGGGACGAT
>Ga0208461_1003221_pt1 | contig 12524 bp, 5 predicted proteins | sample AD_JPNTR4_MetaG_FD_184448 | JGI IMG/M metagenome (GOLD analysis project Ga0208461, IMG submission 184448) | Active sludge microbial communities of municipal wastewater-treating anaerobic digesters from Japan - AD_JPNTR4_MetaG (SPAdes) (version 2) | ecosystem: Engineered > Bioreactor > Anaerobic >... | reverse complement strand
TAGGGCGAACTATTTGTAGATTGGGTTACTGTTTTTTGGGAAAATCTTTAGCGTATTTGTCGAGTTTATGATAGAAATTACGACGATCAATGCCATAAATACGGGCGGCTTTGGTAATATTGCCATGGGCATTCTCGTATGCATTTTTAATTAATTCCTTTTCAAATTCCCGGGTAAATTCAGCGTAAGCCGCTCGATAATTTGGGTAGCGATTTAGATCGTTTTTATATACTGTAAAGAAGCTTTGCGCCGGCTCTTCTGACTCTAATTCAGAGGGAAATGAAATGTGGGAGGGCGTGATCGTATCGGTAGCGAGCAGAGCGGCTTTACGAATAACATTACGCAGTTGGCGAACATTGCCGGGCCAATTATAGGAAAGTAATTTAGCCATCGCCTCTTCGGCAATATCAGTGATTTTACTGTTTAATTCAAAATTGGCTTCTGATAAAAATAACGCAGTTAGATGAGGGATATCCTCAAGTCTTTCGCGGAGGGGAGGCATCGTGATAGTATATTCTGAAATTCGATAATATAAATCTTTACGGAATTTATTTTCACTGACCAGTTGAAGCAGATTGGCATTACTGGCGATGATCAGGCGAATATCAACTTTACTTTCATTGATGGCACCGATTGGGCGAAAAGTCTTGTTTTCGATAACACGGAGAAACGGCCGTTGTTGTGCAAGCGGTAGATTGCCGATTTCATCGAGATAAAGAGTACCTTGATGAGCCAGTTGAAATTTCCCCGGGCGACTTTGGGTAGCACCGGTGAATGCGCCCTTCTCAAAGCCGAAAAATTCGCTTTCGATTAAATTTTCTGGTATGGCGCCACAGTCAATTGCGATAAATGGTTGTTTGGCGCGCTTGCTTTTATTATGTAATAGATGGGCGGCGACCTCTTTACCGGTTCCGGTTTCACCTTGAATCAGGACAGTTAAGTCGGTCTGAGCAACGGAATTGATCTGACTGATAACTTTTTTAATTGCCGGACTATGACCGAGAACCTGTTCGCTGTCCTGATCGGTTCCCAACATCTGGCGTAAGTGGGCAAGTTCTCGCTTGATTTGTTGATTTTCCAAGCCGCGTTTTACAACCATTAATAAAACCGCGTTCTCGAACGGTTTTTCGAGATAATCGTAAGCCCCCATTTTCATAGCATTGACAGCCATTGAGACTTCGCCGTAAGCAGTGATGATAATAACGACCAGACCGTTTTCGATTTCATTCTGGATCTGTTGCAGAATATCGTGTCCGGTTGTATCCGGCAGGCGTACATCCAGGATTACGCAATCCGGCGTTTGGGTTTTAATTATCCGAAGGGCGGTGTGACCATTATCAGTGGTTCGAACTTTATAGCCGTTCATAGTTAAAAGTTCGGCAATGTTTTCGCGAGTGTCTTGAGAATCTTCGACAATTAATATGGAATTCATAATAATATCCTGATTTTAAGTTATTTTAAACACTTTACGGGACGGCTGGAATAGTTACTTTAAAAGTGGTGCCATGGTGTAAAATACTATCTACGGATATTTTACCATGGTGAAATTCGATGACTTCCTTGGTGAGCGCCAGACCCAGTCCGAAACCTTTGGACTTGGAGCTGTAAAATGGCTGAAAAATCTGCGGCAAGTCTTCGGCTGGTATTCCGGAGCCGGTATCGGTAAACAGAAATTGAACCTGTTTTTCAGTTTTTAAGGCTTTGACGTTGAGAGTGAATCGTCCTTTCTTAGTCATTGCTTCGAACGCATTATTGATGATGTTCTGAAAAGCCTGAGCTAAGCGGAATTCGTCAATATAGATAGGCGGTAAGTCCCGGTCGTAATTCACGGAAATTTTTATATATGGGTATTCGTTTAATTTTTCTTCGATAAAATCGCTTATGGACTTGACGAATTTAGCGGTATTTACTTCTTCAAATTGGTAATTTGTGGCATACGCATAGGAGAACAGATCCCGAATGACTTTATTACAAGTATCAACGTTACGATTGATAATATCCATATGTTTTTCGATTTGGGGATTATGATTGTTATTCATGCTGGCAACTAGCTGGGCAGAACTTTTAATGCTTGCCAGCGGATTTTTGACTTCATGAGCTAGTTTCAGGGTAAATTGGCGCATGCTCTCGTTTTTTTGTTCTTCGGATTCCCGAAGTTCTTGCTGGGCGCGTCGGATTTCGGTAATATCGCGACCAATTCCATGAATTCCGATGATCTGGTTATTTTTTATTATGGGGCGCATTTTTAACCAAATGGGGTGAATTTCACCGGATTTGGTCATAACATTTAGTTCTGTACCAGTTGGACCATCTGAAAGCACTTTCAAATAACACCGAATAATGCGGAATTGATGTTCGGGATGGATTAAAGTTAAGGGATTGATGGCAAACAATTCTTTTTTAGAGTAGCCAGTTAAGTTTTTAAAGTGGTTGTTAACCGATAGAAATTTACCGGTTTTATCCATAGTCCAGATAAGATCGCTGGCGTTTTGGAATAGGTCGCGGTATTTTTCTTCACTGGTTCGGAGTTTGTTTTCGATTTTTTTACGCGTATTGATTTCTTTAAGGAGTTGTTGGTTGATATTCTTTAATTCCGCGGTGCGCTGATTGACTTGTTTTTCGAGTTCTGCTCGAGCATTGCGCAGGAAATTTTCCATTTCCCTCTGATCGGTGATATCGCGGATATAGATGGCAATGTTATTGACCTGCTGGTTCATTCCAATAATAGGATAAAGATGATAGTGAAAAATTCGCCCACGGTTTTCGTCCTCAAATTCCTGAGGCGATTGAGTATTGGTACATTTGTCGAGGAATATTTTTTGGTGTTCAGATAGTTTTGGAGGTGAAAACTCACTTAGATTATGATTGATTACCTCGTTCTCCGAGGCTTGAAAATGTTTCAAAACCGAATTGTTAGCGGCTAAGATATTACCGTCAGGGTCAATCAACATTGCCAGATCAATAGGAGCATTGAGTAGAACTCGAGCGACTACTTCACTGCGTTTTAAGGATTCTTCGGCTTTCATCCGAATATTGATTTCGCGGTTTAATTCCACATTGGCTTCGGCGAGTTCCTGGGTTCTTTCCTGGACTTTTTTTTCAAGTTGGTTATGAGCCGCTTCAAGGGCTTTGGACTTTTCATTCAAGGCTTGAGTGCGATCAGCCACCTGTTTTTCTAATTCTTTCTTCTGGTGGTTGATAACCGCTAAACGCGTATAGTATATCAAAACCACCACGCCCAAACCAAGAACCCATATTAGTATTTTGAACCAGGCCGTTTTCCAGAAAGGTGGAACAATTTTAATCCTGATAGTGGCTTCATCGCGACTTAAAACGCCATCCGAATTTTCGCCTTTGACTCGGAAAGTATATTGACCGGGTGGGACTTTAGAATAGCTAATGCTATTGGTTTTAACGCATTTTTTCCAATCTTTATCATATCCTTCTAAAATGTAGTAGTATTTATTTTCAGCGGGGATATAGTAGTCCAGTAAACTAAAACTAATGGTGAAGTAATTCTCATTCCAAGGTAGGTCTAATGTGATCTGGTTAGGAGAATGATTGGAAATTATTTTTTCAGTATAGTCATTTTTAAATTTCGTAATAACGATATTGGGCACATATTTTTTATTAATGCTATCCGGATGAAAATAGGTGTATCCGCATTTGCCTCCGATCATAATCCAACCAGAACGCAATTGGCAGTAATTCCTTAAGATATTATTTTTTAGGTAGCTGGGTTCTCTGATGTCGGATGTCAATCTGTCTTTGTAATAGTAATTTACATTGTCATTGCGATCGAAGAGGGTAAAAGTATTCAATATTGGATTGTGTTTTATGATTCCTTGAGTGGTTCTAAACCAGAAAATACCATTATGATCTTCAATTATGCCGGTAATTGGGTATTTCCAGATATATCCCGTCTTTTCGGTACGATAGACAAATTTCTTTGTCAGCGGATTGTATGAAATCAGGTAGGGTATCGACGAGGTCAACCAAATCTGACCATCTTGAGCTTCGTATAAACGGTAAAAACCTTCGTCACTTTCCGGCATAAAAGTCAAAGTACTGTCAGAAATTAATTGATAAGTACCGGTTTTTCGGTCAAATAAAATGAGTCCGTTGCGAGTCGCCAACCATAAATTCTTGTTCCGATCTTCCAGAATGTCGTAAACGATATTTTTGTTCGGGACATTTTTAGTCGGTTCAGAGATTGAGTAATATATTCCTTGATTGGTTTGGCGATCGTAGTGGCATAAACCAGCGGCGGTACCCAGCCAAAAATTACCCTGGTAATCTTCATAGATAGCCGGTATATGGTTGGCTCTAATCGAATTTTGCTTATTCAGCTGATTTTTAGTGACGTGATTTAAATAGATAAATTCTTGAGAAGATGGATTGAGTTTGAATAATCCAAGAGTAGTACCCACCCAGATAGTGTTTTGAGAGTCTTCATAAATATGTAATGAGCCTGGTGGTGGGCTTTCTTGATTGGAGAGCTTTAGGGGGAAAATTTTGACATTCTTAGTTTTCGGATTATAGCGCAGAACCTTTCCTTTTAGACCAAACCAGAGGTTATTTTCGTGATCCTCAAGGACATCGTTCACATTGTCATTATTAAAATTAATACGGTCCGATATTGAACGTAAATCCATAAAAGGATGTGGTAAAGAAAATCTAAACACACCACTATATTGAGTAGCGAGCCAGGCTGAACCGCTTTTATCAATGAAAAAACAGTTAATATTATTGACCGATATTTGATTTTCTTCATAAGGGTCGGTCGAATAATGCCAGAATATATCTGTTTCCGGATCATATCTGAAGAAGGTCTCGTTCTGATTGCATTGGCTTCCAACTACCCATATTTGTCCGCCACTTCCCTCATATAATTGATTGATGGTATAGTAATAGTAATTTTTTATCGCATCCTGGTAGGGATTTATTTCACTGCCGTCCGGTTTGAGCGGCAGTAGATAATGTTGCAATGAGCCGTCGGCAATGGAATATTTTGCCAGAAATTTATGGGCGGCTATCCACAGGTTTTGATTACAATCAAGTAATATATCATTAATTTTAAAAGAGTACCGATTGAAGTAATAATTAAGATTCTGGAAGTCGTTTTCGTTAATCCGGCCGGTATTTATATCGTATTCGACTATGCCGTATTGACTTAAACCTAGCAGTAATTTTCCATCGCCTTTATTTATTATTCGATGAATTACATATTTGGCAGGCAATACAGAATTATCGTCAAACATTAAAGGACTGATTTTTTTTATTTGATATGAACCATTTTGATTAAAGACCTTAAAAACCTGGTTATTTTGTTGTCTGATATCAGTGACCGAGAAATAGAAATTACCTATTTGATCTTCGGCTATATCAATAATGCTGGGAATTGAATCGTTCGGTGACAGGATATGAATGAAACCGTTGGTAAGCGGATCGTATTTATCGATACAACCTTTATGAGGAAGGTTGCCAACTGAACCGATAATCCAGAGCGCACCTTTTGAATCAATAAATAATCGCTTAATATTTTGACAGGTGAGAGAAGTGGCTACTGAATCTTCGGGATGATAAGTAACAATCTCGTTCCCATCGTAGCGGCACAACCCATTTTCTCTGGTGGCAAACCACATAAATCCAATTGAATCCTGAACAATGGAGGTGATATGGTTACTGGGTAGTCCTTTTTCAGTGTTAATCTTCTCGAAATGCAAGCGTTTGCCGGGTTTGATGACCGTTTTAGCAATTGATATTTGGGCATTTGTGATTAATAAACAAGTAGATATATTTAGAATCAATAACCTCGAAAAGCGGCCGCCTCTTAGGACGGCTGGTTTCTCGTTATTAATTTCCGGTTTTTTAAAAATACTTCTCATCGCGTTAAGCCGAATTATCTTCCAACCAGCTTAATTTAAAAATAATTTTGAGGATGTAAAGATAGAATGTAACTTTCTATGTGATTTTTATTCAAATTAGAGTGGCTAAAAATCAGAAAACCAACCAGCAAAATTATTTAAAAACTCTTATTAGCCAACGTTCAAAAGGTATTTAAAAAATTAGAGAGGTTATTATGCATCAAACCATCAAGATTTTCCTGATCGCCTTGATTTTGCCGACGCTGATTTTCGCCGGCGATCTGTTCTTCAGCGAGTATATCGAGGGGACGAGCTTAAATAAAGCTATAGAAATCTACAATCCGACTGGTGAGGATGTTGATTTGAGTCATTACACTATCAAGCAATCTAACAATGGTTCGGGCTGGGGATGTTATACTCCTACCGGCGGATCACCAACAGAAGATACACGATATATTTTACCACTCAGTGGAACGTTAAATCCAGGTGACGTATATGTTATATATCACAATAGTGCCGTTGATGCAATTAAAAATGTCGGAGATATCGGATTTTCATATAATGGTACACCAAATGGCGGTGACGGAGATAATGTTGTGAATTTTAATGGAGATGATGCTCTGGGACTTTTTAAAGATGATGTTCTAATTGATGTAATAGGAGTACCGACGACTGATCCCGGGACAGCCTGGGCTGTTGCTGGTACTTCCAATGCTACTGCAGAACATACATTAGTTCGAAAATCAACAATATCTCAAGGTAACACAGATTGGACAAATTCAGCCGGCACTTCAGCCGATAATTCAGAATGGATCATTTATCCTCAAAATACTTTTTCATATTTGGGTGCTCATGTTTATGAAGGCGGGGCAAACCTTCCGCCGGCTGCCAGAGCCGGCGTCGACCAGGTAGTGCGTTTTAACGACACAGTCACACTGGATGGTTCAGCCAGTAATGACCAAGATGGTTCGATTGCCAGCTATGCCTGGGCGCAGATTTCGGGAGAATCGGTGACTCTGTCGGCTACCGATCAGGCTATTGTAACCTTTATTTCACCGTCCAGCGTAGCTACCCTGGTATTCGAATTGGTCGTTACGGATAATGAAAGCGCCGTCGGAAAAGACAGCGTGACGATTTATGTTGATCCCAGTCCTGTTATAATCAGTGAATATGTTGAAGGGACTTCGAATAATAAATATATTGAATTATGTAATACATCAGACGCTACTATAGATTTGAGTGCCAATGGTTATACATTACGTTTAGCTTCGAATGGCGGTGGTTCATTTACCAATACTTTTTCAGATTGGGGTACATTTAGTCAGTTAGCTAGTGGTGGTGTGATAGTGCTAGGAAAAATTAGTACTGGCATTTATCCAAACGTAAATATCACCGATGAAAACGTCATTAATTTCAATGGCAATGACGCAATTGGCTTATTTCGTAATGGTTTATTAGTTGATGTAGTTGGAAATCCGAATCTTTCTGATAGTATTATTATTGACGTAACACTAAGACGTAAGAATACGGTTCTGTACGGCAGTTCGACCTATATACCGAGCGAATGGGATCAATATGAGACCGACAATGTCGCTAATCTCGGTTCGCACAGTACTAATCCGAATGCCCCGATCGTCACTAATATCGCATATTTACCCGATTTTATCACTTCGGCTGACGAGATTACCGTCAGCGCCACGATTACGCCGGTGGTAGGGAGTATCGATTCGGCGAAGATTTATTACGGGGCACCCGGTAGTTTGATTAACATCGCCGAGATGTGGAAGGAAACCGGTGATACATGGATGGGCAATATACCGTCCCAGACCGGCAATAGCATTATCGAATTTTATATTTATTGCCAAGACGATCAGTCTCCAACCAATTCCGGTAAATCAGCTACCCAAACGCTGATAATTGCCAATAGCACTCCCGAGACAATCGCCAATGTTCACAAAAATGTTGAGACTTTAAATGGCAAAATGGTCACGATTCGAGGAATTGTCACGATTGGGGCCGGTGTTCTGGCAAATGATTATACTTCAGCTTACATCCAGGATGCGTCCGGTCGTGGGTTGAATCTTTATGAGTATGGCAAATTATATTCCGATATTACGCGCGGTGATGAATTGATGGTAGTTGGTTATGTCGAGAAATATTTCACAACTATTGAAGTTACTAATTTTATCTATAAGAAAATCTCCAGTGGCAACGAATTGCCACCGGCTCAGGTCGTAACGGTCGCTGGTGCTAATAGCAGTGATTGGGAAGGCACATTGATTGAGTTTTCCGGAATGGTAACCAAACAGGAAACTTCCGGTGTGGCGACTAATATTAGCGTTTCGGCTGGGACTGATACGACTATAGCCCGGATTCCGGATGCTACCGGAATTGATGTTGCATCTATCGCCCTGGGCAATTCCTATAAATTCAAAGGAGTCGGCAATCGATATCAAAGTACTTATCAAATCCTGATCGGCTACGCCGAAGATATTGTTCCATTAACGGCGGTTAAAGAAAATAAGACCAAAGTTCTGACTTTCAAACTCAACCCGGCTTATCCCAATCCCTTTAATCCGGTTACTACGATCAGCTGGCAGTTAGATAAAAACGGCGCTTACGAAGTTGCCGTTTTCAATGTTCTTGGCCAGAAAATTGACGTAATTGCCAGCGGTTATGCTACCGCCGGAAGTTATGCGAAAGTCTGGAATGCCGCCAAGGTTCCATCCGGCGTGTATTTTGTTCAACTGCAAGCCGGAAACCGCGTCAAAACGCAAAAAATGTTGTACTTGAAGTAACCTATGAAAAAACGAATTGTTCTACCTGGGCTGATTCTATTGCCGGTTTTACTATTAACGGCGCAGGATCATGTCGTCATATCCGAGATTGTCCTCCAGCCGAGTAATGCCGAATACATCAAACTTTACAATCCGACGGATAATGCGGTTAACCTGAGTAATTATTATCTTACCGACGGCACTGATCCATCAAACCAAAAATATTACTATAATCTACCAACCGGTACCAATTTCTGGAGTGGAAGCGGATCGGATTTCATTGTTCGTTTTCCGCAGGGTTATAGCATTGAGGCGCAATCAGAAATCATTATTGCGGCTACGACCACCGCGGCTTATCAAAGCTATTACGGCGCTTCGCCCAACCTGTCGGTTAAAGACTCTTTGCTAAATGCAATTGACGGGCAGAATACGAAAGGTGGCGGTACAGCTTATTTAGATAATGCAGCGGAAACACTGGTACTGTTTTATTGGGATGGCTCATCGGCGACGGTCAAAGATGTTGATTATTTTCTTTGGGGCAGTCTAATCTGCGCCGTTGATAAAAGCGGTGTTTCGGGTTACAATGCCGATACGCCGGTTGCCTCGCAGGTCTTTGCACCGACGCATGTGGACGGGCAGAAACTCCAGCGCATTAGTGATGAAGGCTCAGAGCCATTATCAGGCGGCAACGGCATTACCGGTCACGACGAGACCGGCGAAAATCTGAACGCTACCTGGCAGGTCGTATCGGTTGGTCATACCAAACCGCAACTCTCGAGTCTGGTTTATACGCCGACCGATCCGACTACCGAACAGGCGATCACCTTTTCGGTGAATGTCACCAGCGATTCGGCAATTGCTTCAGTCGATCTGATTTATACTTATCAATCGGTTGAACAGACCGTGGCGATGACTCTTTCGTACGGAAGTACTTACACAGTTACAGTCGGTCCATTCACGACCGCCGGAGCTTTGTATTATAAAGTTCAGGTCGAAGACATAACCGGTCTGACGGCGGTTTCCAATCTGAATACAATCCAGATTTCCGAACCGCCGGAACCGGAACCGGACTTGACAATTGCAACGATCCGCGAAAACTGGGATGAATATAACGGTGAGACCGTGACCCTGCGCGGGGTGGTGACGATCGGGTCGAATATTCTTATCACCAGCCGAACTTCGGCTTATTTTCAGGATGTCTCGGGAAGAGGATTGAACCTCTTTGCTTCAGCAACTACCAATCTGATGCAGGGCGATTCCATCGAAGTGACCGGCGAACTGACCGAATACAATGGAGTCAAAGAATTAACCAACTGGACTAATACTTATACCGTTCTGGCTCAAAACGTCCCGATAACAAGTACTGCTAAAGTTTATATTTTGGAATTGGTAAATAATTTGACCGAATGGGAAGGCAGTTATGTCGAAATTCACGGCACTGTGGCGGAGCGCAGTAATCCGACCGCCACTAATCAGGGATGTAACGTTGTTATTGAAGATGAAACTGCCCGAACGACTGTGCGCATCTGGAATACGACTGGAGCGCTTTACAATTCGCTGGGCGAAATCGTCAATGAATATACCGATTCATTATTGACCCTCGGCAATCAGGTAATTGTGCGCGGGGTGGTCGGTATTTATAATAATGCACCGCAAATCCTGCTGGGTTACGCTTCGGATGTCGAGCCTTATATGCCCGGTGAAGCCGGCGAAGGACGCACCAAAATCAGCGTCGCACCTTATCCTTTTGTACCGAAATTAGGCGAAGTCATCAAGTACACCTATGAATATCCGGCGAACTGCCGCGCCATTGTGCGAGTTTACGACTTGTCAGGTCGGTTCATCACGACGCTGGTGGACAACTATTTTGCTGTTTCATGGAAAAGAGAAGATACCTGGAACGGGCGCAATGAATTGAATCAACTGGTGCCGCCCGGCAATTATATTTTGCATCTACAAACGACCAATCGTTCGACGGGAAAATCCCAGATTTCAATTGCGCCGGTAGTGGTAGGAGTGAAATTCTGATGAGAACTTTTAAGCACCTGTTAATTGCTTTTTTATTTATTATAATTCCGATCGCACTCTGGGCTCAGGTTTTCACCCAGGTGAACGAAATCGCTGCCCCAATCAGTGCCACCGGTTCATCCAATTTAGCAAATATCGGTTCAGCCTGGGCACAACTCAACAATCCAGCCGGCTTATGTCGTTTAACCGCTCTCGAATTGGTCGGCGGTTTATACAGACCTTATGGACTTTCTTATTATAATAGTGCCGTGGCAATTATCGCTATGCCAATCGCCAAAGTCGGCACAATGGCAATTGGCTATCAAGGCAGTTCGACCTCTTATTCCGGCAATTCCTTGACGAGTGAAACGGCTTTCAGCCTGTCGCACGGTTTTTACCTGCAAAAAGACCTGTTTTCGACGCTATCCTTCGGATATACTCTCAATCTCTACCAACTTGATTATGGTCATTCAGCGGGCGTTTCAGGCGACGGGAGCGACGGGATGGATTTGGGTAGCGGGTTTGGTTTCGGACTTGATCTGGGCCTCCAGGGTAGCCTGCATGAAAGAAGCTGGATCGGATTATTTGTTAAGAATATCAATTCGCCGGAAATGGGGAGTGCTTTGAGCGCTCAGCGCCTTCCCAGGAGTGTGGCAATTGGTTTTGGCTATGAACCTTATTACGGGTTGACTACCAATTTTGTGATTTACCAGAAAATCGGAACGGATAAGACTCAGTATCGTGCCGGATTAGAATACCGTATTGTGCCGTGGTTAGTCCTGCGAACCGGCGTTAATACCGAGCCGAATCGCATCAGCTTTGGCTTCGGAATCGAGAAATGGGGCATTCTGGCAGATTACGCTTATATCAGTCATCCGCTATTACCCGAAACTCATCAATTCAGTCTGGGCTATTCATTCAGGAAAAATGAAAAGTAAATTTATGAGGCGTTCAAAGTATTGCTGGCTATTGATCCTGTCCATAATGGTTCTGAACAGGATCGTCGGTGCTGTCGAACTTGAGTCGAAAATTGACCTCAATACGGCTGACGAAGCTGAACTGGCGCGGTTACCGTTAACTCGCCAGCAGTTGGAAGATATTTTATACTGGCGGGAATATATCGGCCCATTTAATAGTATATTCGACTTAAAGAATATCAAAAGTATTGACCATGAAACTTTTTTGAAACTGAAAGAACTAACCCAAATCTCGCCGGTTTTTCTGGAAGAATCGGAAAAACGCATCGAAGATAATTATTATAAAGTCGAGCAATGGATATCCGACGACGGTGCCAGTGAGAATACCGTCAATAACTGGATTGATATGCTCTCCAATCCAGTTAATATCAATAAAATTAGTTACTTCGAATTGCGGAATCTAGCGGGACTTGCCCCAAGTGATGCCGTGGCAATCATTAAACGCCAGAAACAGGGCGAGATTAAAAACCGCACTGATTTACGCAGTACCGAGGGGTTGACCTACTACGGTTTTTCCAATTTGGAAGATTTTATTCGCTATACTGATGACGATAACGTTCACAGGTTTGGCGGCAGTTTTTCGAGCGTGGTCAAGAATATTACCCTCAGTCAGACTCCCAGCGATGACGCCGATTCGTATGCCGCTTTCGTCCAGCTGGATCAGCCGCTGGACACTTATTACAAAATGCGTTTGCACTGGGGCACGAAGTTCCGTCTCGAAGGTTCATTCCTGCGCAATTTGGGAGAGGAAACGATTTATTATCAGGGGACCAAAATTCCGCAATTCAAATCATTTTTTGAAATCAATAACGTTGAAGCCGGTATGGTAAAATTGAACAAAATCGTAATCGGAGATTATTTAGCTGGTTTTGGGCAAGGTGTGACTTTTGAAGCTA
>Ga0208461_1003219_pt1 | contig 12538 bp, 9 predicted proteins | sample AD_JPNTR4_MetaG_FD_184448 | JGI IMG/M metagenome (GOLD analysis project Ga0208461, IMG submission 184448) | Active sludge microbial communities of municipal wastewater-treating anaerobic digesters from Japan - AD_JPNTR4_MetaG (SPAdes) (version 2) | ecosystem: Engineered > Bioreactor > Anaerobic >... | reverse complement strand
GTTCCCTGTCCCCGTTCCCCGTCCCTGCCTCCTGCGCCAGCCCCTGTCTCCTGCTCCTGGTCGCAATTTAGCCTGTTGCAACTGATTGACAATACTGCTAATGTACCGGCCGTTTTATTGCGGCCGAGGCCGATTATTTCCAAGGAGAATAGATGATGAAGCTCGAATGTGAAGACCTAGGTGGAATGAAATATAAGCTGACCATAGAAGTGGGGTTTGCAGAGATTCAAAAGCAGCGTGCGCGTCTGGCAAAAACATATGGCTCCAGGGTGCAGGTGAAAGGTTTTCGTCCTGGGAAGGTGCCGGTAGATTTGCTTATTAAGCAGCTAGGTCCTGAATTTGAAATAGAAGTGCAAGAGTACATCATCTCCTCGGCTTTTGACGAGGCGTTGACAAAGCACTCGTTGAAGCCTTCGATTGAGCCAAAATTTGAGCACTTGGAACCGTCGGAAAAGGGGGCAAAGCACTTCTCGGTTGAGTTCGAAGTTTATCCAAACATCGTGATGAAGGATTACCTTGGAATCGAGGCGGTGCAACCTGTTATTCCAGAAGTCACCCAGGATGACATTGATGGCACTCTGGAAAGAATGCGGCAGTCTCGTGGTAAATATGATGATCGTCCTGAGGATTCAGTGGCAGTCGAAAACGACATGGTGATTGCTGATGTCGAGCTGTTGGCTGAAGACGGGGAAACTGTTTTACAAGAGCGTCGTGAAACCAGAATTATGGTTGGCTCTGATGATGAGCCGATTGTCGAAATTGGCCGTGCGATCTTGGGAATGAAGGCCGGGGAAACCAAGGATGTGCCTGGTAAAATTGGGCGGCTGGCCTCTAAGGTTTTAGAGGTGCCAAAGCCTAAGGATGAGGAGGCTGAAGCGGCGGAAGAGGAAGGCGCTGAAGCGGCGGAAGAGGAAGGCGCCGAGGTCCCGGAAAATGGCATTGCCAGAGTGGAAATAAAGCGGGTTTTAGTAAAGAAAGTGCCTGAACTCGATGACGAATTTGCCAAAGAATTCGGCGAGAACATGACTTTGGAACAATTGAAAAACGAAATTTCTGAACGTCTGATAAAGGATCGTGAAGAGCAACTTAAGGTAGCTTGGCAAGAGTCTGTTATCACTGCTTTGATTGAGGCCAATCCGATGGAGTTTGGCGAGGCTACTGTGCTAAGAGTTGCTGAAGCTGCTATTGCCGAGTCGTTAGAACAGATGTTGCCTCAGATGTCAGCACAAGAACGTGCCAAATTAGCAGAGTCCATGCCTAAAGAACAGGGCATTGCGGAGGCAAAGAGGAATCTTGCTAGGGCCATCATTTTGCAGACAGTTGCAGAGCAAGAAGGCGTTGAAGTTGGTGCAGAAGAGATTGACCAGTATCTCTTGGGTATTGCTGCACAGTACGGTGAGCCTTTGGCCCGCTTGAAAGGGCAGCTCAACCAGGAGCAATATGAGTCAATCGCTCGACGGCTCCAACTGGATAAGGTGATGGATATGCTGCAGAGATATGCAGTGGCTAAGGCCCCCAGCGCACCTGAAGCCGAGGGTGAGGCAAAAACTGCAGAGGAACTGCCTGAGGCAGCAGGGGAGGATGAAACTGTGGAGCCTGCGCCTGAAGTCGAGGCCGAAGATTCGCCCGAGGCTGCTCCTGTTGAAGAAGAACCGAACGTGGAGGAATAATGAGCGTCTGGATCCCCACAGTAGTTGAGCAGACCCACCGTGGTGAGCGCGAGTGGTCCGTTTTTTCAAGGCTTTTAAAAGACAGAATCATCTTTCTTGGCTGGCCTATCTCGGATGATCTTGCCAGTGTTGTTATTGCTCAGTTCCTGTTCTTGGAGTCTGAGGACAGTGAAAAGGACATATTTTTGTACATCAATTCCCCTGGTGGCTATGTTCATTCGGGGCTGGCCATCTACGACACCATGCAATACATCAAGTGTCCGGTGACCACCATATGTATTGGTCAGGCTGCCGGTCTTGCGGCCTTGTTGGTTGCCGCCGGAACCCATGGCAAGCGGATGGCGCTGCCTCATTCAAGGATGCTGTTGCATCAACCTCTTGGATCTTTTTCTGGTCAGGCTGCAGATGTGGATATTCAGGCTCGTGAACTGCTGTTTTTGAAAAGGCAAATCACGGAATTGCTGGCCACCCACACAGGCCAGACTGTGGAAGCTATAACCAAGGATTCTGACCGTAACTTCTTTTTAGGGGCCCAGCAGGCGTTGGAGTATGGGTTGATTGATTCTGTTATCGAGAAGCGCCCGGTTTGAGTTTGGGGGCATGGACGAGGACGGGTTTTGTGCGGGTATTTGCTGTTGTTTGAGAATGAGAAATCCTTTGACACAAGGTGTTACCTGACATAATGTGCGGGCTTGTGATCTGGCCGACATTTGACTGAATCGGCTATTCAAAATGGAGGAATCTGTTATGAAGAGCTCGAAATTATTGGTGATTGGGCTTTTCTCGATTGCTATTGTTGGATGTAAAACTAAAGCTGAGACTCCTGAGCAAAGCTTTAATCGATGGCTCAAGTCCATTGAATCTTGTGATGTTGAGGGAATTAAGGGTGGTTTAACCAAGGCTACCAGGGAAGCTTTGGATCAGATGGTTGAGCAGTTTTCAAAGGCTGTTGTTGATCAATCTGCTAAAAAACTGGATATCTATGCCGACATGTGCAAAGTGTATCAGCCTGGCTCAGCTGTGTTTGTGTCGGAAAAGATTTCAGAAAACGGCCAAGAGGCTGAAATTGTCTACACCAAGGATGGAAGGCAACTTGAGGCTCCCATGCTGATGGAAGAGGGGCGTTGGCGCTTGGATATCGTGGGAATGATGGCGAGGATTTCTGGTGCGAGTAGTCCGGTGTCTGAGGCTGCAGCTGGTGAAGCCGCTCCAGCCGCCGAAGCCCCTGCCACTGAAGGTGAAGCCGCCCCTGCCGCTGAAGGGCCTGGTCCAGCCGCCGAAGCCCCAGCCGCCGCCGGTGAAGCCGCCCCTGCAGCTGATGGTCCTGGTCCAGCCGCCGAAGCTCCAGCCCCAGCCACTGAAGGTGAAGCCGCTCCTGCTGCTGATGGTCCTGGTCCAGCCGCCCCAGCCGCCGCTGGTGAAGCCGCCCCTGCAGCTGATGGGCCTGGTCCAGCCGCTGGCGATGAAAATCAGGAATAAGCCGCCACTGCAATCAATCACCGCTTGTGTGATCAGCTAATTCTCGAAAATATAACGATAAAAAATTATTATATTTTTAATGCCTCCAAGATTCTTGTAGGATGGTAGGAAGGCTTTAAGTCTTTTGGAGTCCTGCATGATTCCCAGGGAAAGACGGCTACCTCGGATAAAGACACCTGCTCAGATCTATTCTGAGCTTGATGCTAATATTGTTGGTCAGGAAAAGGCCAAGAGGGCTATTGCTGTTGCTGCCTATCATCACATGTTGCGCACCAATGCAAGGATGGGCGGGGTCCATCTGAAGGCCAGAAAATCCAACATATTACTGATAGGTCCCACCGGTTGTGGAAAAACGCACATAGCCAGAACGCTGGCAAACCTCCTTGAAGTGCCATTCGTTATTGCCGATGCAACTGAATATACCGAAGCCGGTTACTATGGGAAAGATGTTGAGGTAATGATAGGAGAGCTGTTGCTGGCAGCTGAATCAGACATTGAGCTTGCCCAGCGAGGCGTAGTTTTCGTTGATGAAGTCGACAAAATCGCTCGCAAATCCCACGGGGCGGTAACTGGAGCAGGTAATCGAGATATTGGGGGAGAAGGCGTTCAACAGGCCTTGCTAAAGCTGCTTGAAGGGCGCAGAGTTTTTTGTCCCACCGATGTTACACAGCACTGGTCCAAGCATGATTTTGTGCCTGTGGACACAACTGATATTTTGTTTATCTGTGCCGGCACTTTTACCGACCTTCATATGTATGGAACAAGCGGTAAACGACTTGGATTTACAGGGGAAGTTGGTGAATCTTGCGAGTGTGAAATAACTGATAAAGAGCTTTTAAAATTCGGAATGTTGGCTGAATTCCTTGGACGCCTTCCTGTAACTGTGCAGATGCAGGCTTTGACTGAAGAAGACCTCATTGGGGTGCTTAAGCTGCCAATGAACTCAATATTGGAAGAATATAGCGAACTTCTGGATATTGATAATGTCAGGATAGAGTGGAAGGAGTCCGGACTGCGGGAAATTGTCCGCAGGTCGCTTAGTCTACAGACAGGTGCTAGAGGAATGAAGTCCGTGCTCGGAAGTGTTATGAGTGACACTCTGTTCAGGGGGCCAGAACTATGGGGCAAAACCATTGTGGTTGACAAAAGCTTCGTAGAATCTGAACTTTCCAAGAGTTTTTAAGCTGGCCATAAAAAGCCCCAAAACCACCGCTGTCAAGACGGTGGCTTTGGGTGTTTTTGGGGTGGAAACTACTGCTCTTCGTACTCAGCATCAATGATGTCGCCTTCAGCAGTTGAGCCTGCATCGTGCGGTTGTTGCTGAGTAGCCTCTGGGCCGGGGGCAGCCTGCTGCTGGTACATGGCCTCAGCCATTTTATGTGATGCATGGGTCAAGCTTTCAATCGCCTTTTTGATGGTCTCGCTGTCGCCACTTTCCAAGGCCTTCTTGCTATTCTCCAGCTCAGTTTCCACAGCGTTTAAGTCAGAAACCGGGATGCGTTCGCGGTTTTCCTTGACCAGTTTCTCGGTCTGATAAATTAACGAGTCAAGCTGGTTACGGTTATCCGCTTCTTCGCGTCGCTTCCTGTCTTCGACCTCGTGGTCACGCGCCTCGTTGACCATGCGGTTAATCGCCTCTTTATCCAAGCCAGAAGACGCGGTAATAGTAATCTTTTGTTCCTTGTTGGTAGCCTTGTCCTTTGCAGAAACGGCCAGGATTCCATTGGCATCAATGTCAAAGGTAACCTCAATCTGAGGCACACCTCTGGGAGCCGGTGGAATTCCGTCCAAGTTAAACTTGCCAAGGGTCCTGTTACCAGAAGCCATTTCACGTTCGCCTTGCAGGACGTGGATTTCCACGCCAGTCTGACCATCGGCCGCTGTCGAGAAAACCTCCTGCTTACGAGTCGGGATAGTGGTGTTGCGCTCGATTAGCTTGGTCATCACCCCACCCAGAGTCTCAATACCTAGCGACAATGGGGTCACGTCAAGCAACAGCATATCCTTGACATCGCCAGAAAGAACGGCCCCTTGAATCGCTGCACCAAGGGCAACTACTTCATCGGGATTGACGCCCTTGTTAGGCTCCTTGCCAAAGAATTTGCGCACAGTTTCAATAACCAGCGGAATTCTGGTAGAACCCCCAACCATGACGACTTCATCAATATCGGATGGCTCCAGTTTTGCGTCTTTTAGCGCCAGTTTACATGGAACAATGGTCCTCTCAATCAGGTCTCCCATCATTTGTTCCAGCTTGGCCCTTGTGATCTTGACTGCGAGGTGTTTTGGCCCGTTTGCATCAGCAGTAAGGAAGGGCAGGTTAACCTCGGTCTCAGCCATGGACGACAATTCGATTTTTGCCTTTTCAGCGGCGTCCTTCAAACGCTGCAAGACCATCTTGTCCTTGCTGACGTCTATACCGCTGTCGGCCTTGAATGTCTCAATCAGATGGGTAATCACCAGCTGGTCAATGTTGTCCCCACCAAGGTGGGTATCACCGTTTGTGGCCTTAACTTCCACAACGTTGTCACCGACTTCCAAGATGGAAATGTCAAAGGTTCCACCACCAAAGTCATAGACGGCAATGGTTTGGTCCTTTTTCTTTTCCATGCCATAGGTCAAAGCGGCGGCGGTAGGCTCGTTGATGATGCGCTTGACATCAAGACCAGCGATAAGGCCAGCGTCTTTAGTGGCCTGGCGCTGCGAGTCATTAAAGTACGCAGGCACTGTGATTACCGCTGCTGTAACTGGTCCACCAAGATAGTCTTCAGCTGCTTTCTTCAGCTTCCCAAGAATCTTGGCCGAAATCTCAGGTGGGGTAACCGGCTTGCCTCTAACCATAATGGCCGCAGCGTTGTTTTCCACTGAAGTCAGGGTGTAAGGCACGTGGGTTGCTTCGTCTTTAATCTCGTCAAATCGTCGTCCCATGAAGCGCTTGATGCTGAAAATTGTGTTTTCAGGATTGGTGATAGCCTGACGTTTTGCTATCTGACCCACCAAAATTGCACCCTTATCGTCGTACGCCACTACTGACGGGGTCGTCCGCCCGCCTTCTTCGTTTTGAATAACTTTTGCTTCTCCGCCTTCCATAACAGCCACGACGGAGTTGGTCGTTCCTAAGTCGATTCCAATGATTCTTTCCATATGTAACGCCTCCAACTTATTTTATTGTCACGCCGTTTAGCGTCCTATGGACCAAAAGGTAATCACCAGATGAGTTAAGTCAACGGGTTGGGGTAGGCGACAATTGACGGTTTTTGCCTGAATTGTTCAAGGGGCGCGATAAATCGGCTGCAAAACTTAGAACATGAAAGCAAAAGAAGGTTTAAAACAATGCTTTGTTCAGGGGAATCTGATTGACTTTTAATGTGTATTTTGCGAGTCTTTTGTTGGTTTTGATTGGGGAAAACGATGACTTCTGATGCATTGAGATTTCCGTTTGTGGCGGCATTGTTCGCGACTTTTTTAATGATATCGATGGTAGGCTGCGGCGACTCATCTGAGCCAACACACGATCCAGGCACGGATTCGACAGCCGATCAGGACCCCATCGGCTCTGATGAGGTCCTTGATGAGACGGCCGATGAACCGGACCAGTCTGGGGAAGAGGACGTGGTGACCGAGGATACTGTCGAGGTCGATGATTCTGATGCGGATCCAGAGGATGCCGAGATTGAGGAAGACGAAACTCCCCCCTACGTTGTCTCGTCGATTCCTGCAAACGAGGCAATTGGGGTAAAAATTCCCTTTGAGGTCCATGTGACTTTTTCCGAGGCTTTGCGAGCCGATACCGTGGATGACAACGGCTTTAGGGTGTACGACTACATTGGGAAAAATACCTTGCAGCCAATGCAGGGCACTGTGAGCTATGACCCAGAGACCTTCACGGTTTCTTTCATTCCATCAACTGGAGCTATCTTTCGTAAGGCTACTCCTTATCTGATTGAGATTGGGGGCAGGATTCAAGATCGCGCTGGTAACATGGTTGAAAGGACAACCATTAGATTTGCTACTGAGGCTTTCCCTGACTTGGAACCTTATTTTGAGCTTGCAAAGGAGTACGCTCCAGTGCTGAAGCAAGCTGTTGACAAGATGAATCCGGCACTTGACTATCCGACCAAAGTGAACTTTGACGGTGACTGGGACATTACTAACAACTTGGCCAACTTACAGACTGCTACGTCGATTACGCCTGCGGTTTATTGGGATGTCATCGAAAGTAAAACCCACTATTTCATCAGGTACGCATTTTACTATCTGAAAAAGGACGGGCAATCCCAGTACGCAAACGACTTGTCCGGCGCCATGGTGGTTGTTGAAAAAACAACAAAGACGCCAATCGCTGTTGAAACATATTTTTCTGATAAGGATTTTGAGGATTTTAGGTCCTATGTGACTCAGGAATCTGGCTTGGTGGTAGATGGTGGCAAATCAGGAACTCCTAACGGCGACTATAATGATGACGATAGGATTAAATATGGCGCAAACTGGGTGTTTTTGAAAAACGAACTGTTCCCGCATAATCGGTACGTGGCTTATCTTTCCGCCAAAGGGCATGAATCCTGCGTGTGGGCTCAGGAAAACAAGGAAAATCCCCAGGATGACTGGTGTGACCTGTCCGGTGGAAAGAAGGCGACTCTGTCAATCGTAGAAATGGCCTATACTGGTGCCGCGACTGACATTGAAAAGGCGCCTAACTGGCCTTTTAGTACTGGTGTTGGCCAGGCATACGGTTATGAGCTGCTCTCAATGATGGATGAATGGTGGGTAAGGAGGGACCGCAGCGAAAATCTGTTCAGTGGAGTTTTCACTTACGAGGCCCCAGACAATCGTCCTGGTTCAGAACAATCTGGGGCGCTTAAGGCTCCAGCTGGCTTCCAAGGCGCTGCGCAAGATAGTACTGCAGGCGCTTTAATGCCATGGGTTTGGCAGTGGATTAAGCCCAGAAAGTGGTTTGGCGATACTTTCCCTGCGGAAAATGGTATCAAGCCTGGATACTTCTTCATGGATCCAGCCTATTACTTTGCCCTTAAGCATCAATTCAGGCTTAGTAACGACAATACAGGCTTTTCTGGAGCCTACTGCTATAACCCCTATCTAATACCATTCATGGACCCCAGAAAGACAGACCCTCAGTGTAGGTGAGTAGTGAAGAAGCTAGTTGGGATCATCGTTCTTTTGGCTGTGTTGGGGTGCGCTGAGCAGCGTCAGCAGTCTACAACTACTATCCAGATGCCAAAGCTGACCGTGTCCACTGATGTTACATGGACTGGCGCGGCTGCTAGCGACGACTTTCCCATTGCCAAGGTTGGCGATTCTGAGATACCGGCCTCTAGGCTGCAAAGGGCCATTGCTGGTGGGCTTGATCCTGATGTGGCGCTTGAGCAGTTGATTGACCGCGAGTTGGCTGCTCAAGCCGCAATAAAGGTGGGTGAGGAGGATGGTGAGGCGAGTAGGCTTGTCTGGGAGCGGGCCTTGGTACTAAGCCTGTTGGATGATAAGTTTCAAACTGGTTTTACACAGGCTGACGTTCCCTTTGAAGATTTTGAGTATCTGTACTCGCAGCGACAAGTGCGTTCAAAATTTGTTCATCATCGAATGTTTGAAGTGAAGGATTATCAATGGAACTGTTGTAATGGTAGTCCTGCTGATTGTAACACCCCGGAATCAATTGCTTGTTTTGAGGAGGGGCAAAAGGCGATGGGCAGGGTTTGGCAGGCTTTGACGGCTGAGCAGCCGGATCATGAGGATTTGTTCTTTTTGGTGGAGAAGTATCAAGCGATGGCCCCTCGTTTGGCGTTTCAGGAGTTTTCCTTTTCTTATGATGAAGAAAGGCAGATGCAAAGGGGTACAATCCTCTTTGATGATGCTGTTGTTAATAGTGTCATCAATGGCAAGGTCAGGACGTTCTTAGCGCCTGTACTTAGTGCGTTTGGGTGGCACGTTATGTACATCGTCAGTAGTACGCCAGCCAAGAATTTACCGCTTAGCGACCCTACGGTCCAAAAAGAGCTGTATGAGCATTTCCATCCGTGGTTTCAGCAAGTTAGGTTTTTCGAGTTTCTGGCCACTCTTGCTGGTACTGAGCAGCTTTTGCTGCTGAAAGGTTATTTTGAGGGTAGCCCCAAGAAGTTTGATCGCCCCAAATATGACGTCGAGGTGTTCATTGACTCGATTGGTGAGGCGGTTGAGCGGGCCGGCGCGGTTGAGGATGACCCGGCTTAGGGTCAGGGTCAGGGTCAGGGTCAGGGACAGGGTCAGGGACAGGGACAGGGGCAGGTCAGGTCAAAAAGGCGTTTGCAGCTTGTCTGATCGATTCATCTAAAGCAGTTAAGGTCACTACTTCTTTCAGAATTCCCTTTGGCAGCATGGGCACCAGTGCGATTGCCAGTCGAATTGGAGTAAATGGATTCATCGAGATTGCGCTTATCAAAGGTTGGCGCAGACCAAATCTCGATGAACTGACCAGCTCGTAGAAGGTTTTTGCCGACTGTGGCCTTTTTGCAGCTATCCTTAATACATCGGTTTCTACAAGGCGCGGATTTTCCAAAAGAATATGAATCACCGAGGGAGCAGGGTCGTTTCTAAGCACATCAAGCTGACTGCGATTTTGGCCTCTGGCCCTGGTCTTCCTGACTCCCAAGGGCACATCTTCATAGTCATAAATTGCCGGCTCTGAGCCTGAAATTGCCGAGCAGGCATCATCAGTTCCAATCAAAAAGGACAGAGCCAGCTGTCTGGGATGGTTGGACAGATGTTGATACGAAGCCTGAAATCGTTCAGGGGCCTCATCAATGCATGCCAAAGCCGCCAACACAACATCAAGCCAGATTGGGGCCAATTCGATATTGGGCATCGAATAACAAAGATAACCCAGCAGATTGCACAGTTCTAATGGCCCAAGCTCCTTAACAGTTCTAAAGACCATGTTTCTGCGGATTTTAGGATCAACCTGAGATGAAAATCGTCTGACTATGTCTACTGGCGCGGCCGTCTCCACTGAATGAGTCCTATGTTACAGGGTCACCAGGCTTCAACTGTCCGTCAAAGGTGGCGATCAGAACGTTATTATCGTCACCACCTGCTAGTACCATACCTTCACTAAGCCCAAATTTCATCTGGCGAGGCTTTAGATTTGCCACCACTATCACGAAGCGGTCCACTAGCACTGACGGATCTGGATAAAAGGCCCTGATCCCGGCAAAGATAGTGCGGTAGCGCCCCTCTCCCAGGTCCACGGTTAGCTTCAGCAGCTTTTTTGCGCCTTCCACCAGTGAAGCGTCTTTTACAAGCCCAGCACGCAGGTCAACCTTTACAAAATCGTCGAAGCTTATCTCAGGCTCTAACGCTTTCAAGTCGTCTCTGGCTGCGGCATTTGGCAACTCAGGCTTTTCTTGAACAGGCTTTTGTGGCGCGGCTTTGGCTTCCTTTTTGGCTGTCGTCCTGGCCTCAATCTTGGCCCAAGTGTCCCGAAGCGAAACGGTGCGATTGAAAACCAGTGCACCAGGTTTTGAATCCTTATTGTCCAGGCAGAAATATCCAAGCCGCTCAAACTGCAAGGTTTTAGAACCATCAAAATCGGCCAAAGCAGGTTCTAATTTGCAGCCCTTCAGGATTTGAAGGCTGTCAGGATTGATGTAGTCTGTAAATTCCTTGCCTTCCTCTACATCATTTGGATTCCCTTTGGTAAACAGTCGATCATACAGTCGAATTTCAGCGTCAACAGCATGTTCTGCTGAAACCCAGTGGATGGTACCCAAAACCTTGCGGCCATCTGGAGCCGTACCCCCCTTCGAGTCAGGGTCCCAGGTTCCATGAAGCTCGACCACATTACCGTTTTCATCCTTAATCACATCTGTGCACTTAAAAAGGCAGGCATAGCGCAGCCTGACCTCGCTGCCTTTGGTCAGCCTGAACCATTTTTTTGGGGGATCCTCTCTAAAGTCATCCTCTTCGATATAAAATACCTTTGAAAACGGGATCTTCCTGCTTCCAAAGCTTGGATCGTCAGGATGATAAGGCGCATCAAACCACTCGACATGATCGTCCGGGAAGTTATCGATAACCACCTTCAAGGGCTTCAGCACCCCCATAACTCGTGGGGCAGTGTCGTTTAAATCGTCACGCATCGTGTGTTCCAGCAAGGCCACATCAACGATACTGTCTGTTTTAGCCAGCCCGACTCGTTCCACAAATTTACGGATCCCAGTTGGCGAATAGCCCCTGCGACGCATTCCAACAAGGGTTGGCATCCGCGGGTCATCCCATCCATTCACATAACCGCCGTTCACCAAGCGCAACAAACGGCGTTTTGACAGCACCGTGTAGGTGATGTTCAGGCGCGCAAATTCAATCTGTCTGGAAGGAAAAACCTCGCACTGCTCAATAAACCACTCATAAAGTGGCCGGTGGGCCTCGAATTCCAAGGTGCATAAGCTGTGAGTAATCTCTTCCAAGGCATCTGAAATTGGGTGTGCAAAGTCATACATCGGATAGATGCACCAATCGTCGCCAGTACGATGGTGATGTGCATGCTTGATTCGGTAAATCAAGGGATCGCGCATGTTCATGTTTTGGCTGTTTAAGTCGATTTTGGCGCGCAGCACGTGGGCACCGTCTGGAAATTCGCCTGCCCGCATCCTACGAAACAGGTCCAGGTTTTCCTCAATACTTCTGCCACGATAGGGGCTTTCAACGCCTTTTTTATAGAAATTGCCGCGATATTCACGGATTTCGGCCTCTGAAAGGCTGTCCACATAGGCCACGCCCTTTTTGATCATCAATTCGGCCAGTTCATACATCTTCTCAAAGTAGTCTGAGGCGTAGTATTTGGCGTTCCATTCAAAACCAAGCCACTTGATGTCTTCTTCAATAGCATCAACAAATTCAACGTCTTCAACTACCGGATTAGTATCGTCATAACGCAGATTACAGGTCCCGCCGTACTCCAGGGCGACTCCAAAATCCACGCAGATAGCCTTGGCATGGCCGATGTGAAGATAGCCATTTGGTTCCGGTGGAAATCTGGTGGCAATCCTGCCGTTATGCTTGTTATTTCGCAAGTCCTCTTCAACGATAGTCCTAATGAAATCCAAACCTTCGCTATCTGTCGGCGTGGGTGCGACGTCTTGCTGGGAGTCTGGTCTAATGTCTTCTAGGTCTGGAGCGTTCTTGTTTTCCATGTCCATATAGCCGCCTTTTTCAAAGGAAACCCAGGCCAACCTGAGGGCTGCAAATGTACCGATAAATCCTCGCTTCGGCAACCTAAAATCACGGTTAGACCTTCCCCACTCCCCTCGCAGACGATGCCATGTTCGTTGTTGTGATGGTTAAAGCTGGCGTTTTCGTGTATGAAATCGTTGTTTAGGACGCTTTTGTGCCGTCTTTGG